>JAEEGG010000680.1_pt1 | contig 102053 bp, 87 predicted proteins | sample 9134161 | NCBI WGS metagenome assembly JAEEGG01 (sample SAMN16246543, study PRJNA631951) | gut metagenome | biome: gut microbiome; feature: rumen; material: CR-attached | host: Bos | place: Iran: Karaj | collected 2018-10
ACGCCTCCATCCTGGGCGCCCTGGTCACGCTGGGCCAGAAAGGGCTTCTTATCGACTGCCAGGGAAACTGGGGCAACATCCTCACCGGCGACTCCAACGCCGCACCGCGTTACATCGAGGCCCGGCTTTCCAAGTTTGCCAAGGAAGTGGTCTTCGACCCCAAGGTAACCCCCTGGATGACTTCCTATGATGGCCGCAACCAGGAACCCACGGAGCTTCCCGTGCGCTTCCCGCTGCTGCTGGCCCAGGGTACCGAGGGCATCGCCGCCGGTCTCAGTTCCAAAATCCTGCCGCACAACTTCAACGAACTCATAGACGCCTCCATAGCCATCCTGCGCGGGGAACCCTTCGAAATCCTTCCGGACTTCCCCACCGGCGGCATTGCCGACTGTTCTAAATACAACCAGGGCCGCAGGGGCGGCATGGTAAAGGTGCGCGCCCGCATCAACAAGGTGGACAAGTCCACCGTCACCATCACGGAAATCCCCTACGGAAAGACCTCCCAGGCCATTATCGACAGCATCATCAAGGCCAAGGACAAGAAGAAGATCAACATCAAGAAGATAGACGACATGACCACCGACAAGGTGGAGATCATCATCCATCTTCCCTCCGATGTCTCCCCGGACAAGACCATAGACGCCCTGTACGCCTTCACGGAATGCGAGACAAAGATTGCCCCCAACGCCTGCGTTATCCGGGACAACAAGCCCGTTTTCCTGTCCGTGAACGAGATCCTGGAGTACGACACCTGGCACACCCGGGACATCCTGGAGGCGGAACTGCAGGTGAAACTGGGTGAACTGGAGAATGATTGGCATTACAGTTCCCTGGAGCGCATCTTCTTCGAGAACCGCATCTACAAGGTGTTGGAACAGAACCAGATGAGCTGGGAGGAGCAGTTGGACGACATCCTCAACCAGATGCTTCAGTACCAGGACCTCCTGCATCGGCCCATCGTGATGGAAGACATCCTGAAGCTGGTGGAGAAACCCGTTCGCAAGATTTCCAAGTTCGACACCAAGGCCCTGGACGAGAAGATCTACGCCATCGAGGACCAGATCAAGGACGTGAAGGACAAGCTGGCCCACATGACGGACTTCACCATCGAGTGGTTCAAGGGCCTCAAGAAGAAGTACGGGAAAGACTGGCCCCGGCTCACGGAAATTTCCTCCCTGGAGAACATCACCGTCACCAAGGTGGTATCCAACAACGCCAAACTTTACGCCAACCTGGCGGAAGGTTTCGTGGGCATCGGCCTCAAGAGGGACGACGGCGGGGAATTCATCAGCGAATGTTCGGACCTGAGCGAGATTATCGTCATCGGCCGGGACGGCAAGTTCCGTGTTACCAAGGTGAGTGACAAGGCCTTCTTCGGCAAGGACCTCCTCTATGCCGGCGTCTTTGTCCGCAACGACGAACGCACCATCTACAACGTGATATACCGCGAGGGCAAGGGCCCGGCCCATTATGCCAAGCGCTTTGCCATCACCTCCGTCACGCGCGACAAGGAATACGACATCACCACCGGGGCCGATGGCTCCAAGATCCTCTGGTTCACGGTGAACCATAACGGAGAGGCGGAGACCGTCCGCGTTTCGCTGCGGCCCAGGAAGGGGCTCAAGAAGACCTCGCTGGAGTGGGATTTCGCTACGCTCTCCATCAAGGGACGCGCCTCCAGGGGCAATCTGGTAACCAAGAATGCCATAGCCCGCATCCAGCTCAAATCCAAGGGCGTAACCACCCTGGAAGGCAAGGATATCTGGTACGATCCGGACATCCAGCGCCTGAACGAGGACGGCCGGGGAGACCACCTGGGCAAGTTCTCCGGTCAGGACCGCGTGCTGGCCATCTTCGCCGACGGTTCCTTCTACACCACCACCTACGACCTGGTGAACAAGTACCAGGGAGACGTGGTGCGGATAGAGAAGTGGAACCCGGGCCGGGTGTACACCGTCCTGTATTGGGACAACGCCGCCAAAGCGTACTATATCAAGCGCTTCAGCTTCCCGGAAAGCAACAATACGCCGCAGCTGTTCATTGCCGATACCCGCGGTTCCAAGTTGGTGGACCTGTCGGACGACCTGCACCCGCAGGTAATCCTCACCTTCGGCGGCAAGTTCCAGCATCGGGAAGAGGAAATCCTTGATGCCGAGGAGTTTATCGCCAAGAAAGGCTTCGCCGCCAAGGGCAAGAAATGCTCCCCGTACGACCTCAAGTCCGTAGCCTTCGGAGAACCCCTGCACAAGCCGGAAGACGACATGGAACCGGCCGGGAACCCGGAGCCGATGGACGTGGAAATTGACGAGGACTTCCCGGACGACGCCCCTGTGGCGGAAGAGGGAGACACCCCTGCCGCCCCGTCCAAAGATGAAGGTGACGCCCCCGTTGTGGACTTCTCCGACTGGGAACCTACCTTATTCTAGAGCTATTGTTTTTTCGGCCCATTATTATTAACTTTGTACGATTATGGGCATTTCCGAACGACAATGGACTGTAAAGACAGTTGCGGACGAGGAAACCGCGGCGCAGCTGGCAGCGGAACTTGGGATAGACCGGGTTCTGGCCAATCTGCTTGTCCAGCGCGGTGTATGCACGTTTGAGGATGCCCGCAGCTTCTTCCGCCCCCGCCTGGAAGATTTGCACGACCCGTTTTTGATGGCCGATATGGACAAGGCCGTGGAGCGCGTGCATGAAGCCATCGCAGGCGGAGAAAAAATCCTGGTTTACGGAGACTACGATGTGGACGGCACCACCGCCGTGGCGCTGGTGTATTCCTTCATCCGCCGCTTCACCCAGAAAGTGGACTTCTATATTCCGGACCGTTACGACGAAGGCTACGGCCTTTCCTACAAAGGCCTGGACTGGGCCGGCGACAACGGGGTGAACCTCGTCATCACCCTGGACTGCGGCATCAAGGCCATCGACAAGGTGGAGTATGCCCGGGCCAAGGGAATCGAAGTGATTATCTGCGACCACCACCTGCCGGAGGATGAACTTCCCGGTGCCGTGGCGGTGCTGGACCCCAAGCGGGAAGACTGCCATTATCCTTTCGACGACCTTTGCGGCTGCGGGGTGGGCTTCAAGCTGGTGCAGGGCTATGTGAAGAAATACGACTTGGATCCGGAACTGCTGGATCCGCTGCTGGACCTGCAGGTGGTATCCATCGCATCGGACCTGGTGTCCATGACGGGAGAGAACCGCATCCTGGCCCATTACGGCCTCAAACGCCTTAACGAGAATCCCCGGAAGGGCCTCCTGGCCATGATCAACCTGGCCAAGCTGGAACCCGGACACATCAACATAGACGATATAGTTTTCAAGATCGGCCCCCGTATCAACGCGGCCGGCCGTATGGAAAGCGGACGCCTGGCGGTGGAACTGCTCACAGCCACGGACGACCAGACGGCCTTCCGGATTGGCGAACAGATCAACGACAGCAACAACGAGCGGAAGTCCATAGACCGGGAGATAACCCAGGAAGCCCTGGAGATGGTCCGGAACGGGGAGGCGCTGGAAACGGAGAATGTCACCATCGTCTATAATCCCACCTGGAACAAGGGTGTGGTGGGTATCGTGGCTTCCCGTCTGGTGGAGGCCTACTACAAGCCCACGGTGGTGCTCACCAAGAGCAACGGCTTTGTAACCGGCAGTGCCAGAAGCGTTTCCGGATTCGACCTATACGCCTCCATCGAAAGCTGTGCAGACCTTTTGGAGAATTTCGGCGGGCATGTGTATGCGGCAGGCCTCACCATGAAGGAAGACAATCTGGAAGAGTTCTGCAAGCGGATGAACAAGTTCGTTTCCGGCAATATCACCCGGGAGGAACTTACCCCGGTTGTGGAGATAGACGCCCGGCTGGATTTCTCGCAGATTACGCCCAAATTCACCCGCATCCTCAAGCAGTTCCAGCCCTTCGGCCCCGGCAACAGCAATCCGGTTTTCCTTACGGAGGACGTTTATGACGCCGGGAACGGCCGCAAGGTGGGCGCCGGCGGCGTGCATCTCAAGCTGGACCTCATGCAGGAGAGCCAGCCATACCGCCAGATTGCGGCCATCGGCTTCAACATGTCCGATTATTACGAGTACATCAAAGCGGGAAACCCCATCGATATCTGCTACTCCATCGTGGAGAACTTCTACCGCGGCTCATCCACCATCCAGCTCCGCCTCAAGGATGTGCGGGAGCGGGAAGACGTTATTTAGAGGCAGTCGATTATAATTTCATCGGCCACTTCCTGGGCCGTGAGTCCGTCCGTGTCAAGAACCACATGGGCGGCTTTTTGGTATAAGGGCTCCCGGGCCGATAAGCGCTCCGCCAGGCCCTCGCCGGCCAGGGGACGGCCGGCTTTCTGGCCTTCCAGGCGCGCCTGAAGCGTCTCCAGCGGGGCCTGCAGATAGATGCAGAGGGTCTTTTGCTGAAGCAGTTCCACCGCACCCGGGATGGTGACGGTGCCCCCGCCCAGGGCCAGGACCACGGTGGATTCGGCATATTTGGCCACGGTCTTTTGCAGGGCCTGCTTTTCCAGGCGGCGGAATCCGTCTTCACCTTCGGCCCCGAAGATTTCCGGAATGCTCCTCCCGGCCTTTTTCACAATGATCTCATCCAAGTCCAGGAACGGACACAGGAGCGCATCGGCCACAATGCGCCCCACCGTTGTCTTTCCGCTTCCCATGAAGCCAGTAAGGGTAATAAGCATACGTGCAATAAACTAAATGCCCTGGATGGGGATGCCGTCCTGGGTCCAGTCGGCGTCGGGCTCGTTGAAGGGCTGGAGGAAGGGATTGGCCTGGGCTTCGCGGGCGATGGAAGTGGGCTGGCCGTGACCGGGGATTACGTCCGTCTCTCCGGGAAGGACCATCACCTTCTTGAGGAGGGAATCCATCAGGGTGTCATAATCCCCTCCCGCCAGGTCTGTGCGGCCGATACTGCCGGCAAAAAGCGTATCCCCGCTTAGCAGCAGATTATCCTCCTTCACATAAAAGCACACGCTGCCGGGAGAATGGCCGGGGGTATGCAGCACCTTGAGGCCGATTCCGGCGAGGGACAGCTCATCCCCGTCCTGCAGGTCGCGGGTGGAAAAGCGGCTCTTAAGGAACTCGAAGCCCTTTTCCATCCCCCGGAAGCCGCCTGTGATCTGGGACATGATATCCTTATCGGCCGGATGCATGTACACGGGAACCGGGTATAGTTCCAGCAGGCGCATCACGCCCCACACATGGTCAAAATGCCCGTGCGTGAGCAGGATGGCTTCCGGGGTGAGGCCTTTTTCCTTCAGGAATCCGGTGAGCCGCGCCACGCCGTCGGGCGAAGACATGCCGGGATCCGCCACTATGCAGGCGGGGTTTTCATCGGCCCAGAGAACCACGCAATTGGTCTCCAGCGGATTGAATTGAAAAATGCGGGTATGCAGCATAAGTCCTTGTCAAATTCGATTGCAAATTTACGATAATTTTGCCAACTTTGTAAGACAACAACCACGCATTACATGCACATCGGCATCGCAGGAAATATCGGCAGCGGAAAAACCACGCTTACAACCCTTCTGGCCCGCCATTATGGCTGGACGCCCAAGTTCGAGTCCGTCACCTACAACCCCTATCTGGCCGACTATTACAAAGATATAAAACGCTGGTCCTTCGCCCTGGAGATGTATTTCCTCCAGCAGCGCCTGCACGATGTCCTGGAAATCTCCAAATCCAAGGAGGTCATTATCCAGGACCGCACCCTGTTCGAGGGGGTACACATCTTCGTGGCCAACAACTATGCCCAGGGGAACCTGTCGGAAAGGGATTATAACACGTACATGGACACATACAACGTGATGATGGAAGTGGTGCATGAGCCGGACCTGATGATCTATCTCAAAAGCAGCATCCCCCACCTGGTTTCCCAAATCCAGAAGCGCGGAAGGGACTATGAACAAACCATCTCCATCGAATACCTCTCCGGCCTCAACGAACGGTACGAAAAATGGATTTCGGAGTACAAGGGAAAGCTCATCGTCATAGAGGCCGACAACCTGGACTTCCTCAACCGGCCGGAAGACTTCGCTTCCATCACGGACCGCATAGACGCAGAATTGTACGGACTGTTTTAGATAAATAATAAAACTCAGATATTATGCACATAGCTATTGCAGGAAACATCGGCAGTGGAAAGACCACGCTCACCAAGATGCTCGCAGCGCATTACGGCTGGACGCCCAAGTTTGAATCGGTGGATTTCAATCCCTATCTGGCCGACTTCTATGAAGACATGGAACGCTGGAGTTTCAACCTCCAGATCTACTTCCTGAACAAGCGTTTCCAGGATGTGGTGGAGATCTCCAAGCACAAGGAAGTGATTATCCAGGACCGCACCATCTATGAGGATGCCCGCATCTTTGCGCCCAACCTCCACGCCATGGGGCTCATGTCCACCCGGGATTTCGAGAATTACAGCGACCTGTTCGACCTCATGATGTCGCTGGTGAACCCGCCGGACCTGATGATCTACCTGCGTTCCAGCATCCCCAACCTCATCGCCCAGATCCAGAAGCGCGGCCGTGAGTATGAGCGCTCCATCCGCATAGACTATATCACCGGACTCAACCAGCGTTACGAAGACTGGATCCAGAACTATAAGTCCCGCCTGCTCATCGTGGACGTGGACAACATCAAATTCGAGAACAAGCCGGAAGACTTCCAGTATATCACGGACAAGATAGACGCGGAACTGTACGGACTGTTCCCTTCGGAACAATAAACACTTCATCATGGAAAGACCCACCATCATAGATTTCGTTGAAAAGTATTCAAGGAAATATGCCAGCTATGTCTATCTCCGGGAAAAGGTAGACGGGGAATGGAAGGAAATCACGCAGGAGCAGACCCGCCTGGAGGCATACCGCATCGGCGCCGGCCTCATGTCGCTGGGGCTCAAGAAGGGGGACAAGATCGCCTTGCTCTCGGAAAGCCGCGCCATGTGGATCCTGGCAGAGCTGGGTGCCATGTATGCAGGCGCAACGGACGTTCCCCTCTCCGTAAATCTGGGAGAAGGGAAAGACCTGGTGTTCCGCATCAACCATTCAGACTCCAAGTGGATCCTGGTATCCGGCAACCATCTGCCCAAGATCCGCGCCATCCTCCCGGAATGTCCCAATGTAGAGAAGGTTATCGTCTTTGACGACACGGCTTTCGACTATGATAAGCTGGAAGCCAGGGAAATCCGGATGAGTGAGATCCAGAAGATGGGCGACGAATTCCTCAACGCCCACCGGGCCGAATTCGAAGCCCGTTTCCGGAGCATCGGCCCGGACGATTATGCCAACATTTCCTATACTTCCGGCACCACGGCGGATCCCAAGGGCATCCTCCTCACCCACCGGAACTATACGGCCAATGTGGAGCAGGGCAGTTCCGTCATCAGCATCCACGAAAAGGCCGTCATGCTCATCATCCTGCCGCTGGACCACTGCTTTGCTCATGTGGCGGGCATGTATACCATGATGATCTACGGCGGCTCCATCGGCTTTGTCCCCATCGGCAAGAATGCCATGGCCACCCTGCGCAACATTCCCGTGGCCATTGCGGAAACCCGTCCGCATGTGATGCTGTCCGTGCCGGCTCTGGCCCGCAACTTCAAGAAGAACATTGAAAGCGGCATCAAGAAGAAGGGCGGCTTCACGGAGAAACTCTTCTACTTCGCCCTCAACAACGCCATCAAGTACAACAAGGAATACTACAACCGGGGAACCGGCGGCACTTTCTGGAGAAAGCCCCTCGTAGCCCTGTTCGACAAGATTATCTTCTCCAAGGTCCGGGAGAGTTTCGGCGGAAGGATGCGCTTCTTCGTAGGCGGCGGTGCCCTGCTGGACATCGAGCTGCAGCGTTTCTTCTGCGCCGTGGGCATGCCCATGTTCCAGGGTTACGGCCTCACGGAAGCTACGCCCATCATCTGCGCCAATTCGGAAGGCCATGCCCGTTTCGGCTCCTCCGGACGCCTGGTCAAGCCCATGGACTGCGTAATCCAGGACGCCGAAGGCAAGGAAGTTCCCCACGGCACCCGCGGAGAGATTGTGATCCGGGGAGAGAACGTGATGGCCGGCTACTGGAAGAATCCCAAGGCCACGGCCGATACCATCATAGACGGCTGGCTGCACACCGGCGACATGGGCTACATCTGCCCGGAAGACCCGGAATTCCTGTATGTGGTGGGCCGATTCAAGAGCCTCCTCATCTCCTCCGACGGAGAAAAGTATTCCCCGGAAGGATACGAGGACAACCTTACGGAAAGCTCCAAGTGGGTGGCTGCCTGCGTCCTGCACAACGACCAGAAGCCGTTCTGCGTGGCCCTGGTGGTCCCGGACAAGGCCGCCCTTGCGGACGCCTGCCAGAAGAAGGGACTGGACCCTGCCACGGAGGAGGGCAAACGCTACATGCTGGACCTCATCCAGGCCGATGCGGATTCGTACAAGAAAGGCGGCAGGCACGAAGGTATGTTCCCGGAGCGCTGGCTGCCGTCGGCCATCGGCATCTGCGACCAGGAATTCACCATCGCCAACAAGATGATGAACTCCACCATGAAGATAGTCCGCGGCAAGGTGGAAGAACACTATGCCCCCCTGCTGGATTATCTCTACACCGCCGAAGCCAAAGACATCCACAACGCCCGCAACCTGGCGGCGCTGTAGGCCATCTGCCGCCGCTTGTTGCCGCGAATCCACAAAAACGGGCCGCCAGTGCATTCTGAGTGTACTGGCGGCAATGTTTTAGGCCGAAAAGGCCGATTTCCTTGCCGCGAATCCAGCTGGAGGGCCGTAGAATGGCGAATCGGTGGATTCGCGGCAAAGCAGACACTTACCCCAGCACCAGGCATCGGCGAATCTGATGCTCCGGCAAATGGAATTCATAGTTCAAAGTGCGTGCGATGCGCTGCTTCTGCGTAGCTGTAAGCTGATAAACCGAAGTAACGCCATAAGAGGGCAGTATAGTCTTATCAATCAAACGGCATACATCCAAATCTTGCAGACGTGTCCTGCTGAAATTACGACCATTCTCATTATTTAGCATCTGGGCGATGGAGCGTTCGTCTACTGGTTCTATATCGGCAAGGGTGATGGGCTTTCCAGTAGCATCTTTCTTTTGTTCGGCCTGCCAACTGTCATCCGTAAGGCGGTTCATCTGGTAAAGATAATTCCGGGGTGTGACATAGAACTGCTCGGCCCGACGGATTTCCATGAAGCTGCTCCGGACAAAAACTCCTTGCGCATTCATCTGGTACTCATCCGGAAACTCTGCCCGGCGGGGAAGGAAGGAGGTTATATCGGCCCGGCTCATAGGAACAGCAATTTCTTTTTTCAGGCCGATATCCTCTGCGAACAGTTCCCTGGCGGTGCAGAAAGGATATCCGAATGCCGTAGCAGCCGCTCCGTGATGCAAGCCGTTCCTGAGCACATAGTTTTGCAGGACCATCTGATGATTGAAGCCATCCACTTTCAAAACAAAAGTGTACTTTTCCCCAAACCTTCCTTTCCTGCTGTATTTTTTATTGACATATTTGGTATAGCACATCCGGAGTTGACTGCTATAACGCATCGGATCATTTGTGAAGACATTGAGGTGAGCATGTGTAGACATCTCGGCATCTACAATCAGTTCCGTATCCAAGGCAAATCCTCGCAGGGCCATAAGGTTGATGAACATTCCATGGTCTTCCTCGTCGCGGAACATAACCTCGTCGTGAGATGTAAAGCAAATATGATACGATTCTTTCATGGCCGAAAGATAGAACGTACCCGGTTTATATGCAACGGGGTGTTGATAACTTTAGCTGTTTCAACCGATTTTTTATCTGTTTCTTACGATTTCATTGTTTTGGGTTATCGGGTTCTAAGGAAAAATTAGTAGCTTTGCAGAGTAATCCTCCGGGATTCACACATACATATTTTAGCATTTGCTACCTATTCGGTTGCCAGAAACCTAGGAAATTTCAACAGTCAACCCGGATGAGTCAGTAAATGTCTGCGCTTTGGCGTGGACTGGACTTATCTGTTGACAAGGCTTTCCTAGGGCCGCTGGCATGGATATTCGAAAGTCCATGCCTTTTTTGTGCCCTGGAGCGCCTGAGTCAAGGATAAGTCGCAGATGCCATAAGAAGCGCAGCTTATGGCCAACAACACGAATCTTGGCGCCGCTAAGGCTGCCAAGAACGACGAGTTCTACACCCAGTATGCCGATATCCAAAAGGAGGTTAACGCATACCTGGAGTACAACCCGGACACTTTCCGTGACAAGACGGTGCTTTTGCCGTGCGATGATCCGGAGTGGAGCAATTTCACCAGATTCTTTGCCCAGAACTTCGAGAGGCTGGGTCTGAAACGGCTCATCAGCACTTCGTTTGCCGTAGAAAGCAAGAAGTACAAAGACTACGAGCCCACCCTCTTCGAAACGGGCAGTCCCTGGTTTGATGCCGACAAAACCCGCATCAAGGGAAAAATCTTCGAACTAACCCGCGACACCAACGGTAGCGGCCGCATTGACATCGACGATCTGGAATGGCATTACCTGGAGGGTGATGGGGATTTCCGAAGTCCGGAGGTCTGCGCCCTCCGCGACCAATCCGACATCATCGTCACCAACCCGCCATTCAGTTTGTTCAGGGAGTTCATGCTTTGGCTGATTAAATCCAAGAAACAGTTTTTAATCATTGGGAATCAGAATGCTATTACCTATCGTGAGTTTTTCCCTCTTGTCAAGAGTGATCTTTGCTGGTTAGGGGTTACCGGATTTGGGTCTGATATGGTTTTCGGTGTACCTGATGGCGTAGAGGTTGATATCAAAGACAAACTGAAAGCCGAGAAGATGGGTTATGTTGGGAATTTTACTCGCCTTGGCAATTCTTGTTGGTTCACAAATATCGACCATGGTCGGCGCCATACTCCTTTATCGCTCATGACTATGAAAGACAATATTCGATACGGGAAGCATAAAGAGTTGAAAGAGAACGGCTACAGAAAGTACAGCAACTATGACGCATTGGATATTCCAGCAATTGATGCTATCCCGTCAGATTATGATGGCATAATGGGTGTTCCGCTGACATTCCTGGATAAATACTGCCCAGAGCAGTTTGAGATTATTTGGAGAACTGGAGATATCGATTGGGCAGAGAAAGAGTGCTATTTTTTCACGCCTCCGGCAGCAGCTGATGCTGAAAGGTATAAGAAACAAGATAGGACTTGGCGCGTTCAGAATCCATATTTCATAAACCAAAACGGCATACCAGAAACCTGTTATTTTAGAATACTCATCCGCAAGAAACAATGAAACAGGCTGGCAGGCATCGGCTTCGGACGGCGTAGCCGCCCGTGGCTTCGTGAACGGGAGGGGCCCGCTGGCCCGAAGGGACAGTGGGAGGGATAGCGCTGAAAGCGCGTACCGGCCCGAAGCCGATGCCTGCCAGTCGCAAACAAACAGAATATGATAGCACGACTTGTAACCGACTGGTCCATCGGCGATATTTGCAAGGGGTTCCAGTACAACGAATACGAAGGCAAGGGCCTGTATGGCCTTTCTGGAAAACTGACCATCCAGCCGGAGTTCCAGCGCCACTACCTGTATGCCGAAAACGGCGGCAAGAAGGAGGTGGACGTGATCCAGTCTGTCCGGAACGGTTATCCGCTGGGGCTCATCTACTTCTCCAAAGCGGGCGAAGATCGATACGAAGTCCTGGATGGCCAGCAGCGCATCACTTCACTGGGGCGCTTCATAACCGAAAAGTTCGCCTGGATTGATGCCGACGGCCGACCGTGGTATTTCAGTGCGCTTAACCCGGACGAGCAGGAGAAGTTCCTGAATACCAAACTGCTCATCTACGTCTGCGAGGGCACGGAAAAGGAAATCAAGGACTGGTTCCGCACCATCAACATCGTGGGCATCCCGCTCAATAATCAGGAAACGCTAAATGCCGTCTATTCCGGTCCGTTCGTAACCAAAGCCAAGGAAGAATTCAGCAACTCCAACAACACCAATATCAACAAATGGAGTTATTTCATTCCGGGTACCGCCAAACGTCAGGACTACCTGGCCGCGGCGCTGGACTGGGTGAGCAAGGGGAATGTGGAAGAGTATATGGCTGCGCATCGCTACGATGACGATATCACCGAACTCAAGGCCTACTTTACCTCCGTCATCGACTGGATTACCTCAGTATTTGACCTCACGCCGGAGAAGGAAATGTGTGGCTTAAAGTGGGGCGAACTCTATGAACGTTTCCACAAAACGGCATACAACCCGGAAGAAGTGGCCGCCACAGTACGCGAACTATACGAGAGTTTCTATGTAAAGGAGAAAAAGGGCATCTTCGAATACATTCTGGATGGCTGCCAGAACACGAAACTGCTCAACGTCCGCGTGTTCGACGAGCCCACAAAAAAGGCAGTGTATGCGCAGCAGACCGCGGCCGCCAAAGAGAAGGGTGAATCCAACTGCCCGCTATGCGCCATCGGCCACGATGCCAATCACACCAAAATCTGGGACCTGAAGGATATGGATGCCGACCACGTTACCGCATGGAGCAAGGGTGGCGCGACAGACATATCAAACTGCCAGATGTTGTGCAAGACGCACAATCGGGCAAAGGGGAATCGATAGCCTCTTTGCCGCGAATCCACAAAAACGGGCCGCCAGTGCATTCTGTGTGTACTGGCGGCAATGTTTTAGGCCGAAAAGGCCGATTTCCTTGCCGCGAATCCAGCTGGAGGGCGGCACAGGGCCGATTTTGTGGATTCGCGGCAAAGCAGATCAGTGGGTTCGGCGGAATTCGTCCAGCTGGCGGAAGCAGCACTCGTTCAGGAGGGCCTGCAGCGGGCGGTCGAAGTTGCGGCGGACGCTGCACTCGTAATCGAAGATAAAGCATTCTCCGTTTTCCGGAGTGTAGGGCTGCCACTCCGGCAGCCCTTCTACGTTGGGATTGCCCGTGATGGCAAAGTTGGCCCAGCTGCGGCTCATGTTCTGCGCCAGCTGCCAGTCGGCCTGGGAAGGCTCCGGAAGCACCCGGCCATGCAGGTTAGGCGTATTGAAGCAGAAGTTCAATTCGTAGCCGTGCACGGAGCCCTGGTCGGCCGGGGATTTCCAGGTGAACATATACATCCAGGTGGGTGCCTTGCGGGCAGTGGCCACCGCATCGGCCGTAATGAGGGTCTTGGGACGGAACATCATGTCGATGGACAGAAGGTCCTGCGGCGTGTAGTTGGGCCAGGCCTGGGCAAAGGCGGCAATATACTCGTCCACCCTGTCGCCGAAGGTGGGCCTTAGCCGCTCCCTGGCTTCGTCCAGCGTCATCGGCGTGCCATAGACGCGGCGCTGGAGCTCATTGAAGGTGGTACCGATCATCAGCGGCACATCCGAGGAAATCTCTGCGAAATCCGGCTGGAAGGGCTGTTGGAGCAGTACTTCACCGTCCGGAGCCGGGCCGAAGCCCCACATCATGGGCGTTCCGGGAGAACGGGTGCCGATACTGGCAGCCATGGCCCGCTGGCCGGCTGCCACCAGGTCTGAGTAAGGGACATCGGAGAGTTTCTCCACATCTCCGCCCAGCTGCTCCACTACGGCCTGGCCCAGCTCCTCCGTCATAGCCTTTGTATTCACGTTGAGGATGGTACCGCTCATGATGATGGCCTTGTGGAAGAGTCCCCTGGCGGCGGGCATGCACATAAGGGTTCCCACCTTGCCGCCACCGCCGGATTCTCCGAAGATGGTCACGTTGGACGGGTCCCCGCCGAAGGCTTTGATATTGTCCCGGATCCACTCCAGGGCCTGCACGATATCCAGCATGCCCACCATACCGGAGTGCTTGTATTTTTCCCCGTAAGCGGACAGGTCCAGGAAGCCCAGGATGTTAAGCCGATGGTTGAGGCTCACTACAACGACATCCTGTTTAGCCAGGCCCATACCGGGGTTGCCGGCGGCCGATCCCGAGTCGAAGCCGCCGCCATGGATCCACAGCATCACGGGCTTACGGGCTTTCAGGTCCGTTGTCCAGACATTGAGGACACAAGAGTTCTTCTCCGACATGACGCTCTCCGGCACTTCCCGCCTGCCATTCCCCTGCATCACCTGCGGGCCAAAGTGGTCGCACACCATGACGGTATCCCATTTCTCTACGGGAAGCGGGGGCATGAAACGCTCCACCCGGGCATAAGGGATGCCCATGAAGGCCAGCGTGCCCTCTTGTTCGATGCCTTTGACCAGGCCGTCTTGGGTGCGGACCACCAGCGGGTCCTTCGGCGCACAGGCAGCCGCCAGGAAGGCCACCGCACAAAAGAATGTAGTAAGGAGTCTCATAATTGCGTTATTAGCTTTACAAAAATAGGCATTATCTGTGGATTCACGGCAAGAATTATCCCGTTTTTCTTCGTATCTTTGTAGTCTATGGCAAAAAAGGAGTACATCCAGATACGCGGGGCGCGGGCGAACAACCTGCACAACATTGATGTGGATATTCCACGCGGGGAATTCGTGGTGGTTACGGGGCTTAGCGGAAGCGGCAAGAGTTCGCTGGCCTTTGATACCATCTATGCCGAAGGACAGCGCCGCTACATGGACACCCTGTCCACTTATGCCAAGCACTTCATGGGCATCCTGGAGAAGCCGGAAGTGGAAGAGATCAAGGGACTCAGCCCCATCATCGCCATTGAGCAGAAAACCACCGGGAACAATCCCCGTTCAACGGTGGGCACCATCACGGAAATCTACGACTTCCTTCGCCTGCTGTATGCCAAAGGCTCGCGGGCCTTCTCGCCGGAAACCGGCAAGGAAATGGTCCGCTACACGGACGAACAGATCGTGGACCTTATTATGACCCAATATAGCGGACGCAAGTGCTATCTCCTGGCTCCGCTGGTCCGGGGCCGGAAGGGTCATTACAGGGAACTCTTCGACCAAATGCGGAAACGGGGATACACCGATGTTCGCATAGACGGAGAAATATTTGAGCTGCAAAGCGTTACCGCGCTGGACCGCTATAAGCCCCACTTCATAGAACTGGTAGTGGACCGCCTGAAACCGGAAGCTGGAGACGACAAAAGGATCCGGGACTCCGTGGCGCGGGCGCTTAATATCGGCAAGGGCTCCGTGGCTGTCCTGGATATGGAAACCGAGAAGCTGGCACATTTCTCCAAGCACCTGGTGGACCCGGACAGCGGCCTCTCCCTCCAGGAACCGCAGCCGCACAGTTTCTCCTTCAATTCGCCGCAGGGCTACTGCCCGCACTGCAAGGGCCTGGGAACCATCGTGGACGTGAATATGGACAGCATCATCCCGGACCGGAGCCTCTCCGTGGCCGATGGCGCCATAGTCCCGCTGGGGAAAGTGCGGGAGAACCGCAAATTCGACATTATCCGTTCCATAGCCCGCAAATACAACTTCAGCCTGTACGACCCGGTGGCCGCCCTCCCGGACGAAGCCCTCAGCCTGCTGGTTTTCGGCTCCGAGGACCTCTTCCGCGTAGGAGAAGGAAGCCTGTCGGAAATGGCTTCCTGGGGCGGAGTCATAGACCATATAGAAGACACCATAACCTGCCCTGTCTGCAACGGGACGCGCCTGAACCGGGAAGCCCTCTGCTTCCGGGTGGACGGAAAGACCATCCCGGAAGTGAGCGCCATGGAAATGTCGGAGCTCCGGCAGTGGCTGGATAAAATCCCCGAAGGCTTCAACCAGCGGGAGCAGAACGTTTCGCGGGACATCCTTAAGGAACTGCGGGAGCGCGTCCAATTCATGCTGGACGTGGGCCTGGATTACCTTTCGCTGGACCGTCCCACCGGTTCGCTCTCCGGCGGGGAAAGCCAGCGCATCCGCCTGGCCACCCAGATCGGCTCCAAACTGGTAAACGTGCTGTATATCCTGGACGAACCTTCCATCGGCCTGCATCAGAAGGACAACCGCAAGCTCATCGCCTCGCTGAAGACCCTCCGCGACGAAGGCAACTCCGTGATGGTGGTGGAACACGACGCGGAGACCATGCTCAGTGCCGACTGGCTGGTGGACGTGGGCCCCGGCGCTGGCGAACAGGGCGGACGCATCTGCCTGAACGCTCCCCTGGAGACCCTGCTGAAAGGGAAGAAGATGGATGCCGATACGGCCTCCCACGCCATCCTGGGCGAATCCGTGACACTGGATTACCTGAAAGGCAATAAGAGCATAGCCGTTCCTTCCAGGCGCCGGAAGGGAAACGGGGAATTTCTCTCCCTCCGGGGAGCCAGGGGCAACAACCTCAAACGGATAGATGCCGATTTCCCGCTGGGCTGCCTTATCGGCGTAGCCGGCCTGTCCGGCAGCGGCAAGAGTTCCCTGGTGAACGAGACGCTCATGCCCATCCTCAAGCAGAAGTTCTACCGTTCCAAGGAAAAACCCCTGCCGTACGATTCCCTGAAAGGGATAGAGCACATAGACAAGCTCATTGAGATTGACCAGAGCCCCATCGGCCGCACCCCCAGGTCCAATCCCGCCACCTTTACGGCCGTGTTCAACGACATCCGCACCCTCTTCGAGGAAACGCCGGACGCCAAGGTGCGCGGTTACAAAGCCGGAAAGTTCTCCTTCAACGTGCCGGGAGGCCGATGTGAGGAGTGCAAGGGCGCCGGAATCAAAGTGATAGAGATGAATTTCCTGCCTTCCGTGCACGTGCCCTGCGAAGTGTGCGGCGGCACCCGCTACCGCGAAGATGTGCTGGCCGTGAAATACAAGGGCAAGAGCATCAACGACGTGCTGGAAATGTCCATTGCCGAGGCTTACGAATTCTTCAAGCCCATCCCCAAGATTGCGGTGAAACTCAAGACCATGGTGGACGTGGGTCTGGGTTATATCCGTTTGGGACAAAGCGCCGTAACCCTTTCCGGCGGCGAATCCCAGCGCATGAAACTGGCCGCGGAACTGTCCCGTCCCTCCACAGGCAACACCCTGTACATCCTGGACGAGCCCACCACCGGCCTGCACTTCGAAGACATCAAAGTGCTGCTAAACGTACTGCAGCGCCTGGTGGATGCCGGCAACACCGTAATTATCATCGAGCATAACCTGGACGTGCTCAAATCGGTGGACTATCTGCTGGATATGGGCCCGGAAGGAGGCCGGAGGGGTGGCAGGATCGTGGCCCAGGGAACGCCCGAGGAACTGGCTAAGAATCCCGCGTCTGTCACCGGACCTTATCTGAAGGACGTGTTATGAAACTGATAATCTTCGATTTTGACGGGACGCTGGCCGATACGCGCGGCTATATCGTAGCTACCATGCACAAGACCATGCGCCAGCTGGGCCTTCCCCTTCGCCCGGCGGATGAGTGCGCCGCCACCATCGGCCTGCCCCTGAAAGGCTGCTTCCAGCAGCTGTATCCGGGCATACAGGATGCCGAGGCGGAGCTTTGCATGGCCACCTATCGCCGCATCTTCGACAAGGACAGGGACGCCTCCTCCGTAGCGTTGTTCCCGGGGGTGAAGGAAACCCTGCAAAACTTGAAAAAGAAAGGATACCTGCTGAGCATAGCTTCTTCCCGTACCACCCGCACCATGGTGCAGATGCTGGAAGAAAAGGACCTTGTTTCCCCTTTCTCCCTTTTTATCGGCGTCACCGAAGTCCAGAACGCCAAACCGCATCCGGAGCCGGTCCTTAAAACGCTGGAGGCGCTGGAAGTTCCTGCTTCCGAAGCACTTGTAGTGGGCGACATGCCCGTGGACATCCTCATGGGCAGCCGCGCCGGCGCCCGTACCTGCGGCGTCACCTATGGCAACAGCACCCGCCCCGAACTTCTGGAGGCAGGTGCCGATTATATCATAGATTCCTTTACCGAATTGGAGTCGCTGCTGGGATAGCCGGGCTACTCTGCGGACATCTATGCCTATAGGGTTTGTCCGCCGATGAACTCCCGCATGATGGAGGTGGGCGGGATGGCGGCTATCTCGGAAGGCTGCAGGGCCACGATATAGCCCAGGAACTTCAGGAGGCGGCAGGCATCGGCATAAGCCGCAGAATCCGGCCGGATCCGGAGCAGCAGCGGCTCTGCGTAGTATTTGAGCATGGGCAGTTCGTACAGCAGGGCGCTGTTGAACTGGGCGTCGGCATTTTCCTGGAAGGGGAAGATGTAGCGGTTCTCCCCCCGGCGCACCGAAGGCCAGCGAAGAAGGGTATCCTCCGGGCTGATGCCCCGCACGCGGTTATCCCGTACCATGCGGCGCAGCAGGCGGTTGTCCGTGGTGGAGATGCAGCAGTTCTCGTCCAGTTTGAGGGACGTCAGGGCCGATGCATAGACGCGGTAAATGCGGCTCTGGTCCACCGAGGGCACCATGGCGGGATCCAGGGCATGGATGCCTTCCATCACCAGCACGTCGTTCTCTTCCAGGCGCATCTTGTTGCCCTCAAAGAAAGGCCGGCCCTGCTTGAAGTCGTAACGGGGAATCTCTATCTCCTCCCCGGCGAGCAGCGCATTCAGGTGCTGTCCCAAAAGCTCCAGGTCCATGGCCTCCAGGGCTTCGAAGTCGTAATTGCCGTCTTCGTCCAGCGGGGTTCTCTCCCGCGACACGAAGTAGTTGTCCAGCTCTATCACCTTGGGATTCATTCCCAGCACCTTCAGCTGCTGGGCTACCCGCAGGGACGACGAGGTTTTGCCGCTGGAAGAAGGACCGGCTATGAAGACGATGCGGAGGCGTTCCCGTTCGGCATAAATCTTATCGGCCACCTCGGCATATTTCCTTTCCTGACGGGCCTCGCAGAGGTTGATAAGTTCTACGGCCCCGCCTTCCAGAAGCTTGTGGTTAAGGGCTCCCACGCTCACGATACCGGTGGTCTTGCACCAATAGCCGTAGTCTTTCAGGGTATTGGTGAGTTTGATCTGCTTCTGGCGCGGGATGGTGCGGGTGATATCCTCGTCGGAAGGATACTGGAGGCAGAATCCGTGATGGAAAGGCATCAGGTCGAAGACCTTCAGATAGCCCGTGGACGGGACCAGCGGACCATAGAAGGTGTCCGGAACACCGTCCAGCCAGTACACGCGGCAGGAATACCGGCCCAGCGAATGCTGTAGCTCTGCCTTGAGCGGCTGGTTCTGCGCCTTGTACAGCTCCTCCGCATCGGAAGCCACCATCCTCACCTGGACGAAAGGGATATCGGCCGATACCAGGCGGCGCATCTCTTCCCGGAGCCGGAGGATTTCCTCGTCCGTTATGCGGCAGCCGCGGAACTTGCAATACATCCCGCTGGGCAGGGAATGGTTGATCTTGAATACCTTGTCCGGGAACAGGTTCCTCGCGGCCCGCTGGGCCAGGAAGCTGAGGGAACGGAGATAGCTGCGCTTTCCGTCCGGATGGTTGTACCCTATGAATTCTACCTGATGCGGGGAAAACACCTGATAATCCAGCGATTTGAGCTTATGGTCCACCAAAGCCGCCAGCACGGGATAGATTTTACCGCTCTTGGGGTCTGTAACCGTTTCGGGAGCAAGGGCTGCAACCTGATAGCCCTCCTCCACCGGATAATGCTTTCCGTCGTTTACGCAAAAGATATCGATCATGTCATTTATGGGTTAGACTCCTGTAAATCTCCAGGAGACTATAAAGTTATTGCTTTTAATCCAAATTCGCAAAAAACAATCCCCATCAGACAGGGTCGGCGGCTATTCTTTGTTCACGGTTCCGTGAAAACGGGTGGGATATTCCCCGAACTTGAGGCTGAAAGAAAGGGATTCCTCCGTTATGCTGCCCTCCAGACCGTAAACCGTGTACTTGGGATACGCCCCGCCCAGGGCCCAGGGAACCACATTGTCACAGGAAAAGGTATTTCCCGATACCGAGATATCCGGAATGGTCACATCGATGGTTACCGGCATGGCCGGGACGAACTTGATACGGTAGATTACGATATCGGCCTTCTTCCCGTCTTCCGAAGGGCGGAAAGCCACATAGATGTTCTCGTTGTCGTGGGTGCCTTCCCGCCAGTCCACGGATACGGTGCCCTTATAGAGGGTCTGCCCGGGCTGAACGTCGTCCAGAGGGTCTTTTCTGCAGGACACCAGACTGAGCAGCAGGGCTGCCAGGACAAAAATGCGCGTTTTCATAAGATTAGATTTTAACTTGTATGCCGATTGTCAGCAGGCGGGGCTTGGAAAGCTGGAAGAATTCGTTGCCCATGGACTTGAAGTAGAAAGTACGGTAGCGGGTACCCGTGAGGTTCTCCCCGCGGACGTAAAGGCTCATCCGGTCCAGGGACAGTACTGCCTGGGCTCCCAGGGTTAGATAGAAAGGCTCCTCCAGGGTATTGGACTCGTTCCAGGCGATGGGTCCCACACCTCGCACATGTGCGCCCAGTTCCACCTTTCCCAGCTTGTACGAGGCCGATACGAACAGCGTATGTTCCGGACTGTAAGGGATCCGCATCCCGGCGTAGTCCTTGTTCCCGTCGGAATATTCCGTAAACCGGGCACGGTTCCAGCCGTATGACAGATGTCCATGGAACTTGCCGGGCGTCCAGTCGGCCTCGGCCTCCACGCCATAACTCAGGCTGCGGCCGGCATTGGTCATCATCCTTCCGGTGGAAAGCCCCGGAGGGAATACCGTAAGCTGCTGATTCACGGCATCTATCACGAAGGCGGAGACATCGGCCCGGAAAGACCGGCGCGGACGGATTCGGATACCGGCCTCCACGTTCCAGGCCTCTTCCGGCTTGTATTCCGTGTTACCCGCCCCCACCGACACGGCCGGACGGTCCAGGTACACCCCCAGGTCGGCCATCAGTCCGTTCATCATCCGGTTCTGCAGGATGTCGGAGAAAATCTGGGTGTTGAATCCGCCGGCCCGATAGCCTTTGGCCAGGGAGGCGAACAGTTTCACCTTCCTCCATCCGTCGTACAACACCGCCACTTTGGGCAGCAGCTCCCAGTAGTGATGGTCCAGCGTGCCTTCGTACGAATCTTCGTAACCTTTGGGTGCCTGCATCGTGGGAAAGAACTGATAATGAAGGGCCGATGTGCAATCGTAGGCCATCCAGGCCCCCTCATAGTCCAGCCGGACGCCCAGCGTGAACTGCCAGTTCCCCGCTAGCAGCACCGACTCGTGGTACAGGGCGGCATTCCAGGAGAGGATGCCGAAGCGGCTGTTTACGGGAAAACTGTCGTCCGGAATGTCCAAGTAGCCGATATCGTCCGGAATATTGGCGTTGGCGTTCCCCAGGATAAGGCTTTGGATGCCGTCCCGCTTGAAATGGACCGGAGCCAGCATACGGTTCCCCTTGAAAAAGCCGAAGAAACCCGTGACCGGCTTCCAATGGTCCATCTGCCTCGAAGGCCTGGCTATCAATTCGGCCGTAAGCGCCCCGCTCAGCTGCCGCTGTTCCAGCGTAAAGACGGAAGCGGGCGTATAATCCTGATCCATCTTCATATCGTCCCAGAGCAGCTGGGCCGACACCATCGCGTCCAAGACCACCTTTTCCTGGCGGATACGGGCCTTGAAGCCGTCCAGCACCAGCAGCCGCTTGTATCCGGCCTCGTCGTTATAGTCGGGCAGATGCTGGACGCCTTCCTTCCACGCGCCATAGGCAAAACCGCCCTCGGAAGACAGGCTGGCCTGCAGCAGGTGGCTCAGATATACGTTTTCCGTCACCGCCTTTTCCCACTTCCAACGCAGCATCCCCCCGTTGAAAGGGTCGCAGAGGGCATTTTTATGGCTGTTGGTGAAATATCCGTCGGTATGGCGGAAGCCCGCACTGAGAACGTGGTGTTTCCCATACCAGGAAGCGCTGGTTCTTACGGCATTGGACGACCCATACTCCAACGAGGCCCGGAAACCTTTTTCGTCATCGGGCCCCAGGGTGCGGAGCGACAACACTCCGCACATGGCATTGCGTCCGTACAGAGTGCCCTGGGGCCCTCGCAGAAGGGTTACCGAGGCCATATCCAGATAGTCGAAATCATAGACGTTTTTATCCAGGACGGGGAAATCGTCCATATACAGTCCCAGGACGGGATTGTCCATCCGGGAGCCCAGGCCACGCATATAAATGGTGGACGTAAGGGAGGCGCCATAGTCGGGAAGGTGCAGGAGCGGAACCGGCATTACAGCCGATTTTGGATTAATAACGCCATATTCCGCCATTTCTTTCCGGCCGATGAAAGTTGAGGGTGAAGGCAAGTCATCCAGCTTCCTCTCCTGCTTGACCGCCACCGTAACGGCAGGTTTCAGCACCACCGTATCTGCAGGAACGAGCAGAAAAGATATGAGCAGTCCTAACATAGCACCGCAAAGTTAAGACATTCCCAGCAAATTATTGAGGATATGTCTTGCCCGGATTAGGACTTTTAGTGCATAACAACTTGAAGAGCCTTCAATCACACCATACTTTATTTCCCGGATTTTTGCTATCTTTGTGAATTGCGTTTAGAAAGAACTGTATATTATGGCATATTATGAACTCAACGAGCAGGAGCTCGGCAGAAGGGAGTCTTTAGGAAAACTTCGCGAACTGGGTATCAATCCGTACCCGGCCCCCATGTATCCGGTGAACACCACTACGGCAGAGATTGCCCAGGGCTTCAAACCGGAAGAAGGCAACTTCCAGGATGTGTGCATCGCCGGCCGCATCATGAGCCGCCGCATCATGGGCGCCGCCTCCTTCATGGAGCTGCAGGACCACGCCGGCCGCATCCAGGTTTATGTAAAGCGGGACGAGATTTGCCCGGAAGAGGACAAGACCCTCTACAACACCGTGTTCAAGAAGCTGCTGGACATCGGCGACTTCGTGGGTATCAAGGGCTTCGCCTTCTTCACCCAGACAGGCCAGCTCTCCGTCCACGCCAAGGAGCTTACCGTCCTGAGCAAGTCCCTGCGCGTGCTCCCCATCGTGAAGACGGATGCCGACGGCACCGTACACGACAGCTTCGAGGATCCGGAGCTCCGCTACCGCCAGCGCTATGTAGACCTGGTGGTGAACCCGCAGGTGAAGGATGTCTTCTTCAAGCGCACGCAGATTATCAACACCATGCGAGAGTGCTTCAACGAGGCCGGCTGCCTGGAGGTGGAAACGCCCATCCTGCAGGCCATTCCCGGCGGTGCCACCGCCCGTCCGTTCATCACGCACCACAACGCCCTGGACGTGGATATGTATATGCGCATTGCCAATGAGCTGTACCTCAAGCGCCTCATCGTGGGCGGCTTTGCCGGCGTGTATGAGTTTGCCAAGAACTTCCGCAACGAGGGTATGGACAAAACCCACAATCCGGAGTTCACCTGCGTGGAAATGTACATCGCCTACAAGGACTACCTGTGGATGATGGAGTTCACGGAGAAGATGCTCCAGCGGGTGGCCGAAGCTACCGGCGGCGTAAAGAAGACCATCGGCGGCAGCGAGATTTCCTTCGAGGGGCCGTTCCGCCGGCTCCGGATCCTGGACGCCATCAAGGAATACGCCGGCGTGGATGTGAAGGGGATGGACGAAGCCCAGCTCAGGGAGACCTGCAAGAAACTGAACGTGGAGGTGTCTCCGGAGATGGGCGTAGGAAAGCTCATCGACGCCATCGTGGGCGAATATGTGGAGAAGAACCTCATCCAGCCCACCTTCCTCATAGACTATCCCGTGGAGATGTCCCCGCTCACCAAGCGCTGCCGATACGACGATACCCTCACAGAGCGTTTCGAGCTGTTTGTCAACGGCAAGGAACTGGCCAATGCCTATAGTGAGCTCAATGATCCAGTGGACCAGCTGGAACGCTTCGAGGAGCAGGCGGCCCTCAAGAGCAAGGGCGACGACGAGGCCATGTACATAGACTACGACTTTGTCCGCGCCCTGGAATACGGGATGCCGCCCACCAGCGGCATCGGCATCGGCATAGACCGCCTCACCATGTTTATGACCGGCCAGGAAAGCATCCAGGATGTGTTGTTCTTCCCGATGATGCGTCCGGAGAAATTCTAAAAAAAAGAGCCCGTGAGGCTCTTTTTTTTATCCCAGATAATGGATGAACAGCAGGGTGATGTCGTCGCTCTGCGGCGCTTCTCCCACGAATTCCGTAACGGCGGTCTTAATGGCCTCCAGGTGCTCCATGGCCGAGCGGCGCTGGTGCAGCACGGCTTCCAGCCGCGCATCGCCGAATAGCTCGTGATGGATGTTCTCGGCCTCCGTGACGCCGTCCGTGTACAGGCACAGGGCATTGTCGTGTTCGATTGTGATGCTTTGGCCCTTGTACGCGAAATCCTGCACGATACCCAGCGGCAGATTGGGTTCCACAGGCAGCTTGGCAATATTGTCCGTGAAGATGAGCGGGGAATTGTGGCCGGCATTACAGTACTCCAGGACACCGGTCTTCAAGTCCAGCACGCCGCAGAAGAGGGTTACGAACATATTGCTCTCGTTCATGTCCGACATGGAGTTGTTCATCTGGGTGACAATCTCCACGGGGCCTTTCTCCCGGCCCGCCAGCGTACGGAACAGGCTGCGGGTAACCGCCATCACCAGGGATGCCGGAACGCCCTTTCCGGACACGTCACCCACACAGAAGAACAGATGTTCGTTCCGGATAAAGAAATCGTACAGGTCTCCGCCCACCTCCTTGGCGGGAACCAGCAGGGCGGCCATATCCAAGTCGTTCCGCTCCGGGAAGGCGGGGAAGATCTTGGGAATCATGGACATCTGGATATTGTGGGCGATATGCAGCTCGCTCTGCATCCGTTCCTTGCGCTCGTTGAGCCGGTTGAACTTGATCTGGTTCTTGAACACATAGTACAGGATGAAGACAATCATCAGCAATCCCAGCAGCTGAAGCAATCCAATCCAGCGGCCGATGCGCTCGAGATTGCCGAAAATCTCTTTGTCGGGGATGACGATGGAAAGGGACCAGCCGGTACGGGAGACCGGAGCGAAGAAAACATGGTGGACCATTCCCTGGGAACGGATGGACATGGTTCCGCTCTTCCCGGAGAGCATGGCCTGGTTCAGGGCACGGAGATTGGTACTGTCCTCCATCCGGCCGGCCACGTCTGCCACGGTACGGCGCATGACCAGGGTTTCGGCCGGGCATACCATAATCTGTCCCATCCGGCTTACCACCATGCTGAAGGCAGTGGGATATACGTGCACGTTCCCTACCAGTTCCGTAAGCCAGTCCAGGGAAATATCGGCCGTGAGGATGGCGGCCGTACGGCCGCTTCTGTCTTTCACCGGCAGGGAGTAGGTGACCATGAGGATATTGCCGCCACCTTCATCGAAATAAGGTTCCGACCAGTAGCCTCCATCCAGCTCCAGGGGCTTGGTAAACCATTCCTGGGAGGGGTAATCGTATTCTTCCGTAGCCAGCGAAAGGCTTTCCATACTGCCATCCGCGAGGACGGTGGTATAAGGCGCAAAAAGCGTATGCTCCTTAAGATACCCCGGTACCAACGCCACCGTGGACCCTTTAACCACGGGATTGTCTGCGAGGATGCGCTGGGTGACGCGCACCAGGCTGTCCGGCGAATCCAGGCACCACTGGGCAATCCATACGCTGTTGCGCACGGCTGCCTCGGCCTGGTCCACCACATCCATGATTTGCATCTCGATGGTTTCCAGCTGGCTCTTTGCACGCAAGGTGGCTTCTTCCTGCATTCCTTTCTTGGAAAAGAGATACTGGGTGATGGACGTGGCTTCCAAAGTAAGGAGAGCCACCAGGAACAGAAGCAATCCGGCCCGGGCGCCTTGGCGGATGGCTTTTATTTCATCGGGGTCTATAATCTTCATACGTGAATATTCATCCGTGCGAAGTTAGGTTTTTTTTCGTATTTTTGCAATTGTTAAGCCCCCTCGATCCATGAAGAAAGAGATTATTACATCGGCCCAGAACCCAAAAATCAAGAATCTGCTGCTTTTGCAGGAAAAATCCAAGGCACGGAGGGAACAGGGCCTCTTTGTGGTGGAAGGCCGGAGGGAACTGGAACACTGCCTGGAAGCAGGCTTCGGGATAAAAACCATCTTTTTCTGTAAAGAGATTCTGCCGGAAGGACTGTTGTTTCCGGAGGCGAAAAAGAAGGCCGATGCCTCCGGAAACAACAGCCCCTCCGGCCAGGAGATTCTTTATATTGAGATTCCGGAGCAGCTTTACCGGAAAGTGGCCTACCGGGACAGCACGGAAGGGATCATTGCCGAGGTGGAGTATAAATCTCTCTCGCTGGAGGACCTGCAGCTTCCGGAGAATCCGCTCATCGTGGTGCTGGAAGCCGTGGAGAAGCCGGGCAACCTGGGCGCGGTGCTCCGCAGTGCCGATGCAGCCGGGGCCGACGCCGTGTTCATCTGCGACCCGCTCACGGACCTCTACAACCCCAACCTGATCCGGGCCTCCATCGGCGCGGTCTTCACCGTCCCCACCGTGGCCGTTTCCTCCGAGGAGGCCATCGGCTTTTTGAAAGGACGCGGCATCCAGATCCTTACGGCGCAGCTGCAGGATTCCAGCCTGTATTACGATGTGGATATGCGCCGGGGTACGGCCATCGTGATGGGTACGGAATCCACCGGGCTCACGCCCCTCTGGCGACAGGCGGCCGATGCCCATATCCGCATTCCCATGCTGGGCCGGCTGGACAGCCTGAATGTATCCGTTTCCGCCTCCATCCTGCTGTTTGAAGCCGTCCGGCAGCGGCAATAAGCTACTGCAGCAGAGAGCAGCCGCTGATGATGCCGTACTTGACGGCCAGCGAGGCGGCCAGCATGATGGCGCCGGCCAGGAGCACCCCCAGGAGCACATAGAGGACACTCTTCTTGAAATCCATATCCAGGATGCTGGCGGCCAGGGTACCCGTCCAGGCACCCGTTCCGGGCAGCGGAATGCCCACGAACAGCAGCAGCGCCACATACAGGCCGGCTCCGGCCTTGGCTTCCAGTTTCTTGCCCCCCTTTTCGCCTTTCTCCAGGCACCAGGAGAAGAACTTGCCTATGTACTTTTTGTCCTTTCCCCATTCCAGGATGCGGCGGGCAAAGAGGAAGATGAACGGCACCGGCAGCATGTTCCCGATAACGGAAACGATTATAGAGGGCACCAGGGGCAGGCCGAAACCTACGGCATAGGGGATGGCTCCGCGCAGCTCGATGAGCGGGACCATCGAAATCAGGAAGACTATGATGTACTTTTTCATTTTACGGTCTCAAGCAGTTTTACAATTTCCCCGAAGGCTTCCTTCTGGGAGAGGGCTTTATCGGCCGGATCCATTACTACCAGGTCAAAGACGCCGTCCGGGATTTGCCGGCGGCCCACTTTGAAGCGGGCCATGGAGCAGCGGGCCATGTACTCCAGCGGATACGTATTATCTGGCAGCAGGGAAATGAACAGGTCCGGCTCCCCTTCCAGCATGATGCGGGTCTTTTCCTGGGAAGGCCTTCCATACCAGTTCAAGTCTTTCCGCAGCACCGTTGTGGCAATGCTGGTAATGAGCCTTTCCCCTTTTTCGATTTTCCGGAAGTCGAAGAAGAAGACGCTGCCCTTGATGCCATGGGTCCGGTAAAAAGCCAGGATGTCGTTCTTGCAAGCCTCAAAGTCCTGCTCCTCTACGCTGATGAACGCCACGGCCGATTGCACCGCTTTCAGGGAAAGCAGGCCCGTGGGCTCCTTGGAGGCCGATTTCCGGTAACTCCATCGGCGTAGAAGATCCTTTACCATGGCTACTGCGAATTGGCGGCGATGAGGGCGCGGATTTCTTCCTTGGCAGCCCTCCAGCGAGGAATATCTATCTTGGTTCCAATCACTTCCACCACCTTGGCGGCGATGATGGACCCTATCTCCCCGCACACGCGGAGCGGCATGCCCAGCGAATGGGCATAGAGGAAACCCGCCGCATAGGTGTCTCCGGCGCCGGTTGCGTCGATGGGCGTTGCCGGCCAGGGTTCTATGAAGTGATATTCGTCCTTGCTCTTGACCATGGAACCCTCCTTGCCCACTTTAACCACGGCAATCTGGCAATACTTTACCAGTTCCTCTATGGCTTCCCGCGGCTCCATCTTGGTGAAGGCCTTGGCCTCCGTCTCGTTGGCGAAGACAATGTCCACATAGTTCTCCACCAGGTTGTGGAAGAAAGCGTCGTTGGATTCCACCACATTATAGGACGCCATGTCTATGGAAATGATGCAGCCTGCGGCCTTGGCCAGTTTGGCTGCCTTGGAGATGAGCTCCTGATTCTGGACCAGATAGCCTTCGATATGGAAATAGTCGTAACCTTCAAAGAAGGAAGGGTCCAAGTCCTCCGGGCCCAGTTCCAGGGTGGCCCCCATGTAGTCTGCGAAAGTGCGCTCCGCATTGGCGCCCGTGATGAACACCATGCACCGGCCGCTGGACTTGGTCCCGTAGAGCATCTGCGCCCGCACACCATACTGTTCCATGGTGCTTTTGAAGAGATTTCCCAAGTCGTCGTTTCCAATCTTTCCCAGGAAGCCGGATTCCATGCCGAAGATGGCCGTACAGGTGATGGTGTTGGCTGCACTGCCGCCGGGCACGTATTTTACCCCGTATTCCTTAAGGGCTTCCCAGATATGGTCGCCGGTTTCCATGTCCACGTGCTGCATGCTGCCCAGGGGCAGATGGAACCTGCGCAGGAGGCTGTCGTCCGGAAGGACCGCCAGGATGTCCGTAAGGGCATTGCCGATGCCGAGAATGGATTTCATAGCGAAAGGGTTTATTTACAAAAGTAGCTATTTTTTGCCGATTTTCCACTATCTTTGCCCTTGTATGGACAAGAAAGCGAAGAATATCCTCCAATACCTGTTCTGGGGGGCCGTGGCGGTGGTGCTGGTGTATTTCTGCCTCCGGAGCATAGATTGGGAACAGTTTGCCCAGGCCCTGCGCCTGTGCCGCTGGGAATATGTGCTGGCATCAATGGTTCTGGGTACGCTGGTGTTCCTCATCCGGGGCAACCGCTGGAGAATGCTGCTCACCCCTTTTGACCCGTCCACTTCCCGCGTTACAACCTTCAATTCCTATAATATCTGTATGGCGGTGAACCTGGCCCTTCCCCGCGCCGGGGAGGTGGTGAAGCTGGGTTATGTGGTAAAGCATTCGGCCCTGGGCAAGGACGGGAAGCGCCTGCTCACCTTCGACAAAGCTCTGGGCACCTTGCTGATAGAACGTGCCTGGGATGCCTTCATTACCTTAGGCATGGCCGCCGTGCTGCTGCTCATCAAATGGGACAGCTTCGGCGGATACCTGCAGGAAAGCCTTTCCGGCCTGGGCGGCGGCAACCTCTGGTGGATCCTGGGCGCTGTCCTGGCGCTGGTGGGTATCCTCCTTTACCTGGCCTGGAAACTTCGGGACAGGGGCGGTATCTGGGCAAAGATATGGAGTTTCGTGGAAGGTATCGGCAAAGGGCTCGTTTCCTTCATGCATATGAAGAAGGTATGGCTCTTCTTCGTTTACACGGCCGTAGTGTGGATTATCTACTGGCTTATGAGCGCCTGCATCGTGTGGGCCTTGCACGACATCCCCGCCTTCTCCACGCTCAATCTCACGGACGCTTTCTTCCTGATGATTGCCGGCAGCATCAGTTCCGTGGTTCCCGTTCCGGGAGGCTTCGGCGCGTATCATGGCGTTGTAACCGGAGCGCTCCTGAGCATCTGGGGCATTCCCATCGGCACGGGTATGATCTTCGCCATCCTCAACCATGAGTCCCAGGTGATAACCCAGGCCCTTTGCGGCCTCTGTTCCTACATCCACGAGAGCTTCTTCCGGAAATGAAATTCGCACTCATCGGCCATCCCGTCGCCGGGTCTTTAAGTCCCCGCCTCTTTGAGGCCGCCTATGGGGGCCGATACCCTTATGACCTCATCAACGAAGCGGCCTTCGACGCCGCCTGGGAGCGTTTTTTGGCCGGATACGACGGCATCAACGTTACCGCGCCTTTCAAACAGGACGCCTTTGCCCGTGTGAGCCGGCTAAGCCCCGACTCGCTTGCGACGGGCGCCGTTAACCTGGTTGTTAAAAGCGGGGAAGAGACCGTAGGGTACAATACGGATGTGGATGGGGTATTGGGTGCCGTCCGTGAAACGGGCCTTGCGGTATCCGATGCGCTTATCGTAGGCGCCGGAGGGGCCGCCCGGGCCGCCGCCGTCGCCGCCCTGAGGCTGGGCTGCCGGGTATGCATCACCAACCGCACTTTCTCCAAGGCCGATGAACTGGCCTATTCCCTGGGCTGCGAAGCCATCCCCCTGGCCGATGCGGGTTCAAAGACTCCGGACCTGATAGTGTACACCATCCCCGGCTCCTCCCCTGTCATTCCAGGCCTCAACGGGGATCTTTTCCGGAACGCCGTGGTCCTGGAGGCCGAATACAAGCAGCCCGTCCTGGCCGATATTCCTTGCAGGGCGTACGCAGGCGGCCGCCGCTGGCTCCTCTGGCAGGCCGTGGCCGGATACGCACTCTTTACGGGTGAAGAGCCCGATGCGGAAAAAATGTCGGCCGTTCTGTAGGCTTTTCCCAAAAATATCCGTAACTTGCCAATCCGCGGACCAGGATGCCGCGCTTTAAACCTGTTGTATTATGTCATTGAACAAAGTCATGCTAATCGGTAACGTTGGTAAAGACCCCGATGTACGTTACCTTGAATCCAATCCCAACAATCCCGGCAGCAACGCCAAGGTTGCTTCCTTCCCTCTTGCCACTTCGGAGCGGTACCGCGACCGCAACGGAGAACTTCGCGAAAACACAGAATGGCATAACATCGTAGCCTGGCGCAATTCGGCCGACGTGGCGGAAAAGTTCATCCGCAAAGGCACCCAGGTCTTTATCGAAGGGCACCTGCGCACCCGCCAGTGGACAGACCAGACCGGCAACAAACGTTATACGACGGAAGTGGTGGTAGATACCCTGCAGCTTCTGGGCAAACGTCCGGACGGACAGGATTACCAGCCGGCACCGCAGCCGGCAGCACAGCAACCGGTGCAGCCGCAGCCCGTCCAGCCGGTCGTAAATCCGGCCTACAACGGTCCCCAGCCCGCACCGGAACCTTCCGACGACCTACCCTTCTAAGGCAGCATAGCTTCCAGCCTGGCCAGCTGCTCCGGCGTAGTGGCCCAACTGGTGGCAAAACGCACCACCGTCCGGCCGTCGGGCCTGTGTTCCCAGATCTCAAAGGCAACCTGGGGGGCCAGCACGGCCATGGCTGCATCGTCCAGCACCACAAACTGCTGGTTGGTGGGAGAATCCAGGAACAGCTCGTACCCCTTTCTCCGGAACATCGCCTTAAGCTGCATCGCCATATCAATGGCGTTCCGGCTTATCTTGAAGTATAGATTATCCGTGAACAGGACATCGAACTGAATGCCCGTAAGACGTCCTTTGGCCAGCAGTGCACCGTGCTGCTTGATGGTGGTAAAGAAGTGGGCCGGGGCATTTCCGCCGGGGAAGACCACCGCCTCGCCGCAGAGGGCGCCCACCTTGGTTCCGCCTATGGTGAACACATCGCAAAGGCCTGCCAGCTCCTGGAAAGTGAAATCGCACTCCGGGCTCATGAGGCCGTAACCCAGACGGGCACCGTCTATATACAGAGGCAGCTTGTAGCGCTTGCACACCGCATGCAAGGCCTCCAGTTCGGCTTTGGTATAAATGGTTCCATACTCCGTGGGGAAGGAGATGTACACCAAACCCGGGAATACCATGTGGTCATAGGCCGGCTCGGCATAGAAACCCTCCAGGAAGGCCTCCAGTTCGGCGGCATCCATCTTTCCCTGATGCTGGGGAAGCGTGAGCACCTTATGTCCGGTGAATTCCACGGCGCCGGCTTCATGCACGGCAATGTGGCCGGTCTGGGCCGCCACCGCCCCCTCGTATCCCTTGAGCACGGCCGATATCACCGTGGCGTTGGTCTGGGTGCCGCCTGTGAGGAAGAAAACATCGGCCTCCGGACGGTTCAGCGCTTGGCGGATGCGGTCTTTGGCGCTCCGGGTATACGGGTCTGCCCCATACCCGGGCACCTGCTCCAGATTAGAAGCCAAGAGGCGCTCCAGAATTGCCGGATGCGCCCCTTCGTTATAGTCACAAGTAAAAGAGAGCATTACTTGGAGAGTTCATCGGCCTTGGCCGAGAAATACTTGTACAGAGTGGCTTCCACACCCATCACGGCAGGAAGGACACAGATCATGGCCAGGAAGCAAAGGGCGACTCCCACCTTGGGGATGAGGGTAAGGAGGAACATTACCACGCAGATGCAGATAGCCAGGGCCATATAGACGAAGAAGAGACGCCATTTCTCACCGCAGGTGGCATCGTAGCTGAGTCCCAGGGACTTGAGCGGAGAGGTCTTCCGGTCCAGGAAGAAGTAGATGGCGAACTGCCAGGCAAGGCTCACTACCATGGCCGGGAAAAGGAAGAATACGGCGGCGGCGCCAACACCGGCGGTCTCCAGGCCGACCAGCAGGAAGAAGTCTCCCAGGGACTTGAAGTTGTCCTTGCTAAAGAGGCTGGTAGGGTCGATGGGCTCGCCCTTGCTCAGGGATATGATGACCTTGTAAAAACCGATGGTGGTACCCACGTTCAGGTAGGGAATCCAGAAGGTGATCATAAAGAGGAGGGCCGTCAGCAGCAGGTTAACAATGTTCTTGAGACCCAGTCCGATACCATCTACCAGGGTCTGTTGGATGTTAAGTTTACTTTCCATATAAATTATTGTTAAAGGTTGATGATCAGTTCGACGGGACAATGGTCCGACCCGAAAATTTCATTGTGGATCTCCGTAGAGACAATGGCATCCTTCAGGGATTCCGACACCACAAAGTAGTCTATACGCCAGCCTGCATTCCTTGCCCGGGCATTCATCCTGTAGCTCCACCAGGAGTATTTGGCCTCTCCGGGATGCTGGAAGCGCCAGCTGTCCACGAACCCGGCGGCGAGCAGCTCCGAGAACTTCTCCCGTTCCTGGTCCGTGAAGCCGGCGTTCAGGTGGTTGGTGGAAGGATTCTTGAGGTCTATCTCTTCGTGCGCCACATTCAGGTCTCCGCAAAAGACTACCGGTTTCCCCAGGCCGCACAGATAGGCCCGCATGGCATCTTCCCACTGCATCCTGTAGTCCAGGCGCCGGAGCCCGTCCTGGGAGTTGGGCACATAGGCGCACACCAGGAAGAACTTTTCATATTCCAGGGTTATTACCCGCCCCTCATGGTCATGTTCCTCTATGCCGATACCATAGCGGACGCCCATCGGCGAATGCTTAGTATAGACAGCCGTTCCGGAATAGCCCTTCTTTTCCGCATAATTCCAATAGGATTGATAGCCAAGGAATTCCAGGTCCAGCTGGCCCTCCTGCATCTTGGTTTCCTGCAGGCAGAAAAAATCGGCGTCCAGGCCTGCAAAAACGTCTGCAAAGCCTTTTCCCGCCACGGCCCGGAGGCCGTTCACGTTCCAGCTTATGAATTTTAGTCCAGACTCCATGTGGCGCCGTCTTTTGTGTCTTTAACAGTTATGCCGAAGGAGGAGAGCAGGTCCCGGATCCTGTCGCTTTCCGCCCAGTTCTTTTCTTCCCGGGCCTTCTTGCGGTTTTCCAATACCAGCTCCATCACCCCTTCCAGGGCCTTTTCGGCCTTACCGGAACCGCCATCGGCCTCTTCGTCCTTGAGGCCCAGCACCCCTCCCACGATATCGTCGAACAGTTGCTTCAGGGCTGCCTTATCGGCCGATGAGAGATTTCCCGCGTTGATGAGTTTCACCGCCTCGAACAGGTGCGCGATGGCAACGGGCGTGTTCATATCGTCGCAGAGCGCTTCCTCCACCGCCTCGCGGATGGGTGCGACAGGAGAGGAGGCATTCTCCTCCGCTGATAATAAGGCCGATGCTCCGGAAAATGCCTCCTCACCTGTCGAGAGCATTCGCCAAGCCTGCATCAGGCGCTTATAACCCTTTTCGGCCGCCTGCAGCGCCTCGTTGGAGAAGTCCAGCGTGCTGCGGTAATGGGCCTGGAGGATGAAGAAACGCACCGTCATGGGGCTATAGGCCTGGTCCAGCTTGGGATGCTTTCCGCTGAAAAGTTCCGGCAGCGTGATGAAGTTCCCCAGGGACTTCCCCATCTTCTGGCCGTTGATGGTGATCATGTTGTTATGCACCCAGTAATGCACGCCGCCGGTGCCCCGGGAGGCTACGTTCTGGGCAATCTCGCATTCATGGTGCGGGAACATGAGGTCCATGCCGCCGCCATGGATGTCGAATTCCTTTCCCAGGTATTTTTCTCCCATCACAGAGCACTCCAGATGCCAGCCCGGGAAGCCTTCTCCCCAGGGAGACGGCCAGCGCATGATGTGTTCCGGCTCCGCCTTTTTCCAGATGGCAAAGTCGTACGGCGCCTTTTTGTCGTTCTGGCCGTCCAGGGCGCGGGTGCCTTCCAGCGTAGCGTCCAGGGTGCGGCCGGAAAGGATGCCGTAATGGTGGTCTTTGTTATATTTCTCTACATCGAAATACACGGATCCGTTGGATTCATAGGCATAGCCGGCCTCCAGGATCTTCTTCACGGTCTCTATCTGCTCGATGATATGGCCGGAAGCACGCGGTTCTATGGAAGGAGACTGCACGTTGAGAAGGCGCATGGCCTCATGGTAGCGTTCCGTATAATACTGCACCACCTCCATGGGCTCCAGTTGCTCCAGGCGGGCCTTCTTGGCAATCTTGTCCTCCCCTTCATCGGCATCGTGCTCCAGATGGCCCACGTCCGTGATGTTGCGGACATAGCGCACCTTATAGCCCAGATATTTTAGGAGACGGAACAGGACGTCATAGGTGACCCCGGGCCGGGCATGGCCCAGATGGGCGTCTCCATACACGGTGGGGCCGCACACGTACATGCCGGCATGGCCCTCGTGGATGGGCTTGAAAAGCTCCTTGTTGTGGGTGAGAGTATTGGTTAGAAACAGGGGTCTCATAATTGATATCTTGCAATTTAACGCAAGTTAACAATTATTTGACTATTTTCAAAAGAAACGGCCCGGCTGTAAACCGGACCGTTAAATTTTTTATTCTGCCTTGTAAGTTCTGGTCTGCCTGGGAACGTGGGTCTTAAGCTGTACGCGTCGCATGGCAGCCTTGGAAGCGATGCGCCTGGCCGGCTTCATGGCCGCAGTGCCGGCACCCGGCAGTTTCTCCATCACCAGCGGCAGGGAAGGCACACCGCTGTTGTTGTAGTGGGCCCAGTTATTCTCGTCGTAGCAGTAGCGGGAATAGCGCATGCTGTGATAGGTGGCCACGAATCCATTGTCAAAGGTGAAGGACTCCGGAACGATGCGGATTCCGCCGTCATCGGCCACAGCGGTATGGGCGATGTCGTAATTGTTGTCCGCCCCCTCTTCGTCCACGATACCGTTGGTGTCCGAATTGCTGGTGAGATAGGTTCCCACGAACATCTGGTCCACATAGGTACCCAGGGCTTCGTCATCGTAACTCATGAGGTACTGGCCGTAGAAGTACAGGTTGCCGTCGGTATTGCGGTAGCGGGCAAAGATCCAGTCACGCTCCATATTCATCTGCTCCTGCACGGCGCTGCCGGTCTCCCAGCCGTCCACATAGTACAGATAGTTGTTCTCGCAGGCCGATATGGTGATGTCGTATCCCACATAGCCGTCTCCGACGTGCCATCTCCCAATCCACTTAAGGTAGCTTTCCACAGCCTGCTCCTCTTCCACGGTATGGCGGAGCTTGGCATAATTGCCCGTCATCTCGCCATCCTTGGAGACCTCAATCATATAAGTGGTGTAGTCGCCGTGGATTAGCATGTCAAAATACACGGTTGTAGTGGATCTGCTGAACAACAGGCTGGACAACTCCGTTTTGTTGTTCCTGGCCATGGTAACGACATCGTCCACCTCTCCCTTCATGAATTCCTTTATGTCGTTATTGTACCAATTCTTGAAATCCTGGTCCGTGATGCTGCGGACAAGGAAATAGGCATTTCCGGGATAATTGAACTGGAATTCCTCTACGCGGGAAACGGTTCCGTCCGTCTCCTGATAATCGGCCCGGCCTACATACTTAAGGCCCCAGTTGGTGCACTCCTTGATAGTGACCTCTCCGCCTCCCTGCTCACTGCCGCCCTGGCCTCCGCCCGGACGGGAAGGGTTCTCCTGATTGTTTCCACCTCCAGGATAAAACGGGATATACTTAGTGCATCCGGCGGCTGCCATGACCACTATCGCGGCCATTGACAGAAAAAATACTATTCTTTTCATGGCTGTAGGGTGTTTTTACACCACTTTAGCAAAAAGCCGGCCAAAACGGAGAGAGGACCTTATTCTTCGTCCAGTTTCTCCTTTACATCGGCACGCATCTTCTTGAAGAAGTCGGCGCCGAAGCCATACCAGGCCAGGGAAAGGAACAGGCCCATAAAGCCCCAGATAAGTACCCGCTTGGCACGGCTGTTCATGGCCTGCTGAGGCAGGGTGGCCGGCTGTACCACGGCATAGACCGGCTTCTCTTCCTGGATCTTGGCCCGGGCCAACTCCCGCTGCTGGGCCATCTGGGAGTAGATGTCGCTAGCCAGATTGGCATCTGCGCGGAGACGTTCCTTCACGGACTGGGCGCTCTGGAGGATGACGCTGCGGTCGTAGTCTACGGAACGGGCATAGGCATCCTGGGCCTTGATCTGGATTTCACGTGCCTCCTGGGCCAGCATCACATAATACTCATAGTCTGCCTGGGCCTTCTTGGTGCGGTATTCCGACACATACACCTGCAGACGGGTGCACACCGTATCGGCCAGTTGCTTGGCCATCATCCTGTCATCCATTACCACGGAGATGGTGGTAACGCCCGTCTTCTTGTCCACATCGGCCGATATGCACTTGCCCAGGGCCTTTACCACATTGGCCTGCTTCCGAGGAAGCTCCGTGGCATCGGCCACGCCGGTGTAGGGCTTTTCTTCCTTCTCCTTCTTGAGGGAATCCAGCCATTTGGCCAGGCCCTTCTTCTCCTTGTCTTCACCGGTGAAATGCTTATACACGGTGGTATGCATGGGCTGCACGCCTTCCTCCTGCTGTTTTTCCGACACATAGGAAGTGAGAGGCACATCCAGGAGTGCGGCCAGGAACGGCGTGCTGCTGCAAATCTCCGGGAACAGGGTGATGTTCATGGCGTCCGTGCTGGGACTGAGCGTGGCATTGCCAAGGCCCAGCATGCTGGTGATGCTGCTGAGGTTGCTGTTGGAACGGTTCACCAGTTCCGGAGCCAGCGTCATGGAAACATTGTACTTGCGTGTCATGGTGAGGGCCGACACGATGCCCAGCACACCGAAAATGAAGGAAATGAGGAATATCTGCTTCCAATGCTTCAGGAGCTTGGTGAAGATACCCATCCAGTCAATCTCAAGCTCGTCGGAAGCTTCCTGGATTCCGGGATTGTTGTTCTGATAGTCTTCCATAGAGCTCTCCTACTTTTTGGTAATATTGATGATATAGAAGATGGACATGCCCATGGTAGCCATCGATGAAGCTGCAGCGGCTATGGCACTGATGGCCGCATAGTTGAATTCCTTCTTGTCCTCAATCTTATACGGAACGAAGATTTCCGCGCCCGGATCTATCCTGGTTCCGCCACGGAGTTTCTTGGCCCGGCCGTTCATATTCACCACATAGGCCTTGGAACGGAGTGCCTTTTCGTCGTATCCGCCAGCGGCCTTGATGTAATCGCGTCCCCTCATGGAACCGTCGAAATTGACGGCCGTAGGATACTTCACGGCGCCATGGATACGGACTACGTTGCTAAGGACGGGGATTTCCAGCCGGTCTCCTTCGCGGAGTACCACATCTTCGTCTCCGCCCGGATTGGCCAGGGCCTTTTCCAGATCCACGGCCACGGTGAAGGTGGACTGGGTGGCCTGGCGGGCCTGTACATTAATGGTATCGGTCTTTTGCTCGATGATTTCCACCATCTCGTTGGCCTGGCGAAGTTCCTCTCCGGTTGCCCTGCGCACCAGGCGGACGCCATCGACATAGGCGAATTTGGTGAGTCCGCCGGCCTTCTTTACCAGGTCGGAGATTCGCTCTTCCCGGCTGGTGAAGGAATAAGTGCCCGGGAAGTTGACTTCTCCGGAAATGGTGAAGTGGCGCTGGACGTTGTAAGAGGGGCTGCGGTGCACCACAACCTCGTCATAGGGTTCCAGGACGAAGGAACGGTCTCCGTCGTCCATGAGGCCATCCTTGAGGGAGAAGGAATAAAGTTCGCCGATATCGCTGGTGGCCACCATGCCGTTAGCGTCCTTCTTGCGGCGGGTTACATCAATACGGGCATGGGAAGCGCCGTCCTGCAGGCCACCGGCCAGGATGATGATATCCTCAATGGTGGTATTCTCTGCAAACGGGAAGGAACCGGGATTCTTGACCATACCGGAGATGGACATGTTGCCCTGGTCCTTGAGGTCGAAACTGCTGGCGATGAACAGTTCGTCGTTGTTCTGAAGGACGAAGTCCGGAGCCTTGCCTTCCAGGATGTCCGTAAGGTTGATGGAGAAAATTTCCTTGGTCTTGTCCGGATGCTCGCGGTTCACCACCACGCGGCCGCCGAAAGCCTCCGGCAGCAGACCGCCGGCCTTTTCCACCAGAGCCTTGGCCGTGCGGATCTCACCCAGCTCGTAAGTTCCGGGGAAGTAGACGGCACCATGGATGATGATCCGGTTCTGGAACAGGGACTGGAGCTCACCCACTTCCACACGGTCTCCGCTCACCAGGCGGAAGTTGGCATAATCGGCCTCTTCCACCGTGCGGACCTCGAAGCTCTTGTTATCCTGGCGGATCACCGTCACAAAGGCTTTGTTGGCCCCGTTGGAGAAACCACCGGCATATTCGAAGAGGTTGGCCAGGGTCTCGCCCTCCTTCATTTCAAAGAACATAGGGCGCTTGACGCCGCCTTCCACATTCACCAGGCTGGTATAGGGGGTTACCAGGATTACATCTCCCTCTTCCAGGCGGATGTCGCTGGAGAGGTCTCCCTTCATGAGGAATTCATAGACATCCACGATGCCCACGACTTTACCGCCGCGGACCACCTTGATATTACGCAAGGTACCGGGATCCACCACACCGCCGGCACGGTAGAGGGCATGGAAGGCCGTGGCAAAAGCCGAAAGCACATAGGTGCCGGGGCTGGTAACGTCACCCACGATATTCACCTGGATGGTACGGATCTGACCCAGGCTCAGGCGCATGTCCGTTCCCGAGCCGGAAAGGCCGCCGTAAATCTTGGCAAGGCGTTTTTTCAGATACGTATTGGCCTCTTCCACCGTCATGCCGTTAAGGTATACGGGGCCCAGAATATCGGCATTGATGCTTCCTTCCGGAGAGATGGTGCTGCGCAGGGTGGTCTGGTTCTGACCAAAGATGTCGATGATGACCTCGTCTCCGGGGCCCAGGCGGTAATTCCGGGGCGTGGCCAGATTCTCACTGGGAGAGAAGTTGAGTCCCCTGTCCCGGAAAATGTTGCGGCCATAGACGTTGGCGTTGGAAGAGACGAAGGAGGAGACCTGGGTCTCGTCCGTCACTTCCCCGCTCACGGAATGGACACGGCTGATGTCCTGCGAGGCGGCTACCGCCTGATTGGTATTCTGGCGGCTCAGATACAGGGCATACACCCTTTCGGCCTGGGCACGGTTCACGCCGCGGAGGGCCAGTTCGGATATCAGTTCATCGCGGGTTTTTCCTTCCGCGGCGCCCTGCTGGGCATATTCCAGTACTTGTTCATCGCTCATGGAGCTCTGGGCCCAGACGCTGCCGCAGAGGATAAAGAGGCCGGCGGTTACGGCCATCCATCTCTTGGAAAGTATCATAGTAAATAAATATTATTCCTTAAAACGTACAAATATAACACTTTTTACCGAAATAATATCTAAACCACCCAATTTAGAGCCCGAAGGGCGACAGAAAGTCCCTCTCCCGAGGAGAGGGATTTAGGGAGAGGGTAACGTGAAAAAAGTAATGTGCGCGGGGGAATCTACTGGATGAAGCTGGCAAAATAGCCGGCAAAGAACACGTTGGTAATGAGGTAACCCACCACCGTGGCCACTATCACGCTTATGAGGCCCGGCATCATAAAGCTGTGGTTGAGCAGGTATTTGCCAATTACCGTAGTTCCGGAACGGTCGAAGTTCACCGTGGCGATATCGGAAGGATAATTGGGGATGAAGAAGTAGCCGTACACACTGGGAAGGACGCCCAGCAGCACCGGGCCGGCAATGCCCAGCTCATAGGCCAGCGGCAGCATGGCCACCACCACGGCGCCCTGGCTGTTGATGAGCACTGAAACCAGGAAGAACACCACGGCGATGCTCCAGGGGTAGTTGGTAACCAGGTCGGCCAGCATCATCTTCATCTGGTCCATATAGTTGCCAAAGTAAGTATCGGCCAGCCAGGCGATTCCGTAGATGGCCACCACGGCCACCATACCGCTCTGCCACACGGCGCCGCCCACGGCCTTCTTGGGGGAAGCCTTGCAGAACATGATGTTGGCGGCTGCGGCCATGAGCATGATGATCTGGATGCAGATGTTCATCTTGGGCAGGTTGATCTTTGCCGCCAGCGTCTGGTCTCCCACATGGATCATCTGGCAGAAGGCGAAGCCCACGATGATGAGCAGGGAGCCCAGGAAGATGAATACGGATGCCTTGGCCTCCCGAGTGATATGCTTGTCCAGGGTGGTGGCGGTGTTGCCGTACATGTATGCATACTGTTCCGGATCTGACTTCCTTCTGATGAATTCCGGGTCCTTGTCCAGGTCTTTGCCCCTCCTGTAGGAGGCCAGGGCGGCACACATAAGGCCCATCAGGCAGGCCGGGATCGTGACCATAAGTACCTGCGGGATGCTGACCATGTAACCGTTTGTGTTGGAGATGGTTACGAAGGCCACCACGGCCGCCGCGATGGGCGAGCAGGTAATACCTACCTGGGAGGCAACGGAAGAAACACCGCAGGGACGTTCCGGGCGGATCCCCTTCTTGAGGGCTATGTCGCAGATAATGGGCATGATGGTGTATACCACATGACCGGTACCCACCAGCACGGTGAGGAAGAAGGTGACAAGCGGCCCCAGGAAGGTAATATGCTCCGGATGGCGGCGGAGCATCTTCTCCGCTATCTGGATCATCCAGTCCATACCGCCCGAAGCCTGCAAGGTACCGGCGCAGGTGACGGCGGCGATGATGATATAGATGACGTCCGTGGGCGGCGTGCCGGGCTTGAGGCCGAAGCCGAACACCAGGATGGCCAGGCCGATGCCGGAGATGGCACCCAGGGCCAGCGACCCGTAACGGGATCCCACATAAAGCGCTGCCAGTACGATGAGCAGCTCGATGATCATGGTGAAGGTCATAGTTTCTAGAATTTATACATATTTAGACCGGTTTCTTCATCTTGACGGCGACCGACGGCAGTAAGGTAATAGTCTTCTACGAAAAGTTCGCAGGCACCGTTGATGCGGGCGTCCAGCAGATGGCCCCCGATGCAGGTATAATCTTCCCGGCTGGCGGTGATATGGAGATGAAGATAAGGTTTCTTGTCCTTGCAGGAAATGTTGCCCGTGAGATTGGTGATTTCCATCTGTTCCTCAAAGGTCTTGTCTACATATTGCAGGGTGGCGGGATTGAGGAAACGGAATGTGGCGCTGTTCACCGCACCCAGTCCGCTTACCTTTCCGGCATAGATTTCCTTTTCCTTGCAGAAGGCCGTAAGCGCCTCCACGATGCTCACATGGTTATCCAGGCTGAGAATATAGCGTTTGACTCCCTTTATGTCCATTCCGAGTGCCGTGGACTCCTTCACTTGGGTATATTGATACATGGTATTATTGGATTAGTGTCCGTAAATATAGTGATTTTTTGGCATAGAAAATGTATCTTTGCCGATGGAAAATTAGAATTGGATGAAAAAGCTTTTAGTTTTGGCCGCCGCAGCGCTGGCCTCCATCTCCTTGCAAGCCCAGGAAATCCGCACCAATTACCGGAGCGAAGGCATGACCCATATCTCTACGGACTATGAACTGCTGGAAGCCGGAAACGTCCCGGTATGGACCCGGGTGGAGCTGGTGGGGTTCCCGGACGGTTCCACCATGTATGTGCTGTACATGAACATGGAGCAGAAGAACGCTACCGTAGTGCCCAAGGGCGTAAAGATGGCTGTCACCCTCCCTGGCGGCAAGATTGTGCGGCTGGAGCAGATCGGCCAGGATTCGGCCACCAAACGCCGGCTGGACAACGGCCTGTTCTGGAACCGGCTAAAATATGCCGTGGAACCGGAAGACATGGAAAAAATGGTCCGTGGCATCAAGTCCGTGGACATTGTAACCGGATGGGATCCGGACGATTACATCCAGGCCAACTTTGCCGATGACGCCATGGGGAAACTCCTCAAGAATCACTGCGAGGCCATCCTGAAGGCGGCGGACAGCACCGTTGACCTTCAGGCCACCCTGGCGGGCCATACGGACAACCTGAACAGCATCATGAACACCTCCAACCCGGTAGTGGGCAAGGGAGACCGCTTCCCGTACAACATCATCCTGTCGCACCTGTATTATAAGAATACCAACACGGAAGACATAGACCTGGCCTTCATGCTGGGTACGGAGGATTCCTACCATTTCGAGTACGACGCCCCCGTGCGTTTCACCCTCAAGGACGGCTCCGTGATCGAACTCAAGCAAACCCGGGACGAAGTGAATTTTGTCTATGTGTTCCCCACCCTGGAGGAACTCCGGCGCCTGGCCGGGGGCATCGAGTCCCTGTCCATCGTCCATGAGAACGGCGTGGTGGTGGACACCTTCACCGGCGCCATCGGAGAAGGCGAATTCAGCTTTGCCGATGCGGTGAACCAGCAGCTCCAGCTCCTGCTGTCCCTGTCGGAACGCTAAGCCTGTTGCCGTTTACGTATTTTTCACTAACTTTGCACCCGCAAAACCGGTTCCGTAGCTCAGCTGGATAGAGCAACAGCCTTCTAAGCTGTGGGTCTCGGGTTCGAATCCCGACGGAATCACGCTTTTTCGCCCGGCCATCGGCCGGGCTTTTGCGTAATTCCGCCGGGATTTCACTTCGTTTAATCCCCCGCCGCTTCGCGGCCGCCCCCAGGGGCATTGAAGGGGTTCCACCCCCTCAAACTCCCCCAAGTCGGCCTTCGGCCTCCAACTACTCGGGCCCCCGCAGGGGAGGGAACCCGGCGCCCCCCGGGCGACGGCATCCCGCCGGGATTTCACTTCATACTTTTATAAACGAGACGTTTCAACCGATTTTGCGCTTTGCCGGATTATTACTAACTTGCGAAAGAAAAATCCATATCCATGAGAATTGCCATCATAGGTGCGGGGAACATGGGCGGCGCTACGGCGCTGGGCCTTTCCCGTTTTTGCCCCGGGGTGGAAATCACCGTTACCGCCAAGCACCGGGAAACCCTGGAAAAATACACCGCCATCGGCCTTCATGCCACTTTGGACAATGTCCAGGCGGCCCAGTGGGCCGATATTATCATCCTGGGTGTGAAGCCCTGGCTGGTGAAAGAGGTGCTGGAGCCGATGCTCCCCCACTTTAAAGGGAAACTGCTGTTCTCCTTAGCCGCCGGTATTCCTGGAGAGCAGCTCAAAAAATGGGTGGCCGATGTGGCACCGGAAGGCGTCTATACCGTTATCCCCAACCTGGCCATCGAACTGGGTGAGAGCATGACTTTCGCACACGAGGTCATCGGCACGGAATCCAGCCGGAAGTGCCTCCTGGACCTTTTCAACACTGTAGGGAAGACCCTCCTGGTGAACGAAAAACAGCTGGGCGCCGGCATGATGGTGGCCTCCTGCGGAACCGCTTTCGCGCTGCGATATGCCAGGGCCGCCATGGAAGGCGGCGTGCAGCTGGGACTGTATCCCGCCCAGGCACTGGAAGCGGTCCTTCAAACTATGAAGGGAGCGGTGGATCTGGTAGACGCCCACGGCACCCATCCGGAGCAGGAGATTGACCGCGTGACCACTCCCGGCGGCATCACCATCCAGGGTCTCAACGCCATGGAAGAGGCCGGTTTCTCCAATGCCGTAATCCAAGGACTCATCAGCTGGAAATAAGGTATTTCCGGACCTGCGGTACGGTTTTTGAGTTAAAAACCGCCCGGTATGAAAAGTCTGCTGTTAACGCTTGTGCTGCTTTTGTCCTGTGCCCTGTTCCTGAAGGCGCAGGATTATTCGGTTACCGCCCTGGACGTCCCCCAGATGGACAGGGACAGCGTCAGGACCCGGCCACAGATTTCCCCGCTTTTGCTGTCCCCCCTGTCTTCCTCGCTGGGCCTGCCTTTATTCCATTCCATGGAATTCCCCTTTGAGACCAAGGAGCAGCGGGCCGCCCGGATCAACGCCATGATATCGGCCAGTGTTTCGGGTTCAGTTAGTGAGTATCTGCGCTGGTATCGGCCTCCCAAGCTTTCCCAGGGCCAGAAAATGGCCCTTTTCGTAGCCCGGCTTTTCCTTACGCCGCCCGTCAACCCCTCCATCCCGCCCGTCTTTTCCCAAACCCCGGGGCCTGCTCCCTTCGAGCACCCATTTTCTCCGGACCGTTTCCCCCAGCTGATACGGACGGAATATGACGCCGCCAGCGGCACCTACAAACAAGTGATGGTCCCTTGGAACGAATTCCAACTCAATCTTAACCAGAGTTACGGCGCATACCGGACCGACCCCGTTCCCAAGGTCTATTTCACCTCCGGAGACCGCCAGGTGCACTGACGGTTTTGGCAGTACGGCCATTTTTTCGTAAATTGGCGGAAATAAACAGAGCCTTAACCGATACGAGACCGTCCATAACCCTTCTTACCTCCCTGCTGCTATCCGCACTGGTCCTTTCCGGCTGCGGCACTTCCCGCATGGCCGTCCAGGGCGAGGAAGGCTTCAAATTCTGGCTGGAGCGCAGCTATGAGTCCGAGGGGTATCAGCAGGACCGCGTGATGCTGGTGGATCCGCAAGGGGATGCCATGCTAATCCGGAAACTGGACACGGCCTTTGTAAAACTGGCTTCGGCCTTTTTCCACCAGGACCTGCCCCAGGCCGTATCGGACAGGGAAAGAAAGGCCGGAGAGGCCGATTTCAAAATTGGGAAAACCTATTCCCTTGACAATGAGCTGCTGCTGGAACAGTTTGCCGATATCATCCGCCGGAACTATCCTGCCATTTCGCCGTACATCGGGGAAGAGCATGTATGGTCTCCAGAGGCTAAAGTCTATAATCTGTATGGCTACTGGCACCGCCTGTGGAGAAGGTTCTCCGGAAAGCAGCAGGACTTCCCCATCCCCGTTTTCATGCGGAGCAAACTGCTCATGTGCCTGGCCTGCGGCTGGACTTCCCGCTACTGTATAACCGGGACGGAAGAAGCTCTGAAAGAGAGGATTATGAGCTATCCCGACCATAGCCTGCAAATCCACGAACTCTTTGCCGAAAGCTATGTCCTGAACCAGGGGAACCTGTATATGACGCTCCTCTCCTGCGAGAATGTGCTCACCGGCCAGCCCCACCGGGCAGAGCGGGAATTCGATCCGCTCCAGCAGAAACTCTCCTACATCCGGAACGACTCAAAACCGCTGGGCGACAACTACGGCGCCTGGTACCATTTCTTCGGCATCGCCCTCTATGGCATGCTCCGGCCGCAGTTTGTCTCCACCTTTGTGGCCAATACGGAAAGCCTGGGTTCCTTCTTCATGGAAGGGCCGGACCGGCAGGAAACCCTCATCAACTATTACGGAGCCCTTTTTGGCAAAGAGCTCCGTAAAACCATCAAGAAAGGAAGCTGGCGACAGGCTCAATAGCCCAGACGCTCCAGCGTAGCCACCGGATCCGGAACCGCCGCCGGGGCCGATGCGCTGCGGAGCCCGTGGTCCAGCAGGTACTGGAGGGTAAGGTCCGAACGGTTGGTGAAAAAGCCGTCGGAACGGGAAGTCTGCTCCTCCATCTGTATCACGGAATCAAATGAATAAGGATGGTTGAGCATGCCGGCTTTCCGCACCAGGGCGGCCTGCCAGGCATTGTTAAGCTCCGAATAATTGTTGGGTTCGCCGGAAATGGACGGTCCGCTGATGCTGGCGCCGTTGGCCTTGGCCCAGTCCAGGATGGCCTGGAAGCCTTCCGGCGTATCCAGGTCACCGCCGGGAATCTCTTCCGGGCAAGGCGGCCACAGGAGGAAGCACATGGGAAGCTTTCCCTTGAAAACGGCATTGGCACGCACCAGGGACGCCGGAGAGAAGGTTTGCAGGATCACCTTGCCGGCGGTCTTTCCCACCTGCACCTTGCCATCCTTGTAGAATTCCTTCTCCGTGGCGGGGGAAGTGATGATGTTCCACCCTGCGGCATCCAGGATGTCGTACACCCGCCGTTCCATGTCCTCCGGATTCACCTCCGGCTCCTTGAATTCGATATAGATGCCGGGCCGATGGCCTCCGTCGGCAGGGTCGGCCTCATAGGCAAGCGAGAAGTCATAATCCAGCATTTCCATGTATTTCCCGCCCTCGGCGGCCGTGGAGCGGATATCGGAGAGGGTTTTCCCTTTGCAGGAATCCTTCAGTTTCCAGGGCAAGACGCGATGGCCGTCGGCATCCCGGCGGAGCCGCTTTCCCTCGGCATAGGCAATCTGGTCCTGCAAGGCCGATACATACTGGCTGCGCGCAAAGGCCTCACGCGCCTGCTCCGGCCGTGCGGCATTGAACCAGGAACCGGCATCCAGCATGAGCAGTTCTGCATAATAATAGGAGGCGGCGAAATAAGGCTTGAAAGCTTCCCGGTCCAGGGAAAGCTGCTCATCGGCATCGGCCTGGGAGAAGCCCAGGGACAGGTAGAAATCCCTCCGCGAAGCCGGCACACCGGCCCCGAAGACCTCTTCAATGTTGGTGGTGCGGGTAAGGTTCACGTCGTGATTGGCCAGGATGATACCGTCCTTGGTGCACTGGAGGTCGCTTTCCAGATAGTCCGCGCCCATTTCACGCGCCCAGCGCCAGGCGCTCTCCGTCTCTTCCGGAGCCCAGTAGGTGGAACCGCGATGGGCCATTACGGCATAGGCAGGTACATTTTCATTTACAGTAAGGGGACTTGGCTGCTCCGCGCAGGAGACAAGCGCCGCAATCCAGGCCAGCCCGGCAAGACGTATCAGTTTCATAGTATCTGTTTTTGCAAAGATACGAAAAATGCCGCAAAACCATGTGAGGGGGCTAAAAGTTGCTTTTCTAGAAGAAAAGTAGTACCTTTGCAAAATTTTTCGCCGTTAGTAGTTTGGTTAGGGCATGAATACCATTAAACGATGGTTGGTAGTTATTCTTATGTGCGCTTTTGCCTGGGCATCTCCCCTGGCCATGGCGCAGGATAATTCCCATACCTCGGAGAAGGATGCATCCAAAGGTCTTTTTGCCTTAAAAACCAATCTCTTGGAGTGGACGGCCGCCATCCCCAACCTCTCCGTGATGGCGGATCTTTCCGGCAAGCCCTGGAACCGTTCCGTAGCCGCCCTCACACTCAAGTATAAATGGAAGACCAGCGAGACTTACGTCCCTTCCTATATGCTGAACCTCCTGGAGATCCGCCCCGAATACCGTTATTATCTGAATAACAGATTCTACGTGGGCGGCTATGCGGCGTACAGCAACTTCACCGCCAAACTGCCCAACAATCCCACGGGCTGGACGGGTTTTGCCGCAGGCGGCGGCGCCTCGGGCGGAATGGAACTCCCGCTGTACCAATACCGGAAGAGCGCCCTGGATATTGAGTTCGGCCTCTCCCTGGGAGCCCATTATGCCTTCTACCGGGACTTTACCGCCAACGCCGACCACACCGGCATCGAGATTTCCAGCACCCCCGCCGGGCGCGTCCTTCCCTATCCGGAACTGCGAGTGGCGCTGGTGTGGCGCAAGACTTCGGTAAAAGACAAGTACAACGAAACCGATCCCATGAAGGCGCTCTATGCCCAGGAAAAGGAATCCATCCAGATCAACCTGAACGCCACCAACAAAGAGACCTTCGACGCCATGCAGCAGGGGAAGCTGAAATTCTACCAGGATAACATCTTCCACGACCTGTACCGCAACGACGCCGAAGCCTACCGGGCCGATTATGAGGCCTATCTCCAGGAGAGTTTCGTGGATATGGCCCTGGACAGCGTGGAGCATTCCCGCCTGGATGAACGCTCCAAGAACAAGCTGCGCAAATGGGTGGAAAGCCTGCGCAAAAAAGCCCTGGCCGATTTTGACAGATCCCTTAAAGCAGAGTTAAATAAAGTTAAATAAGTGATGGCACGTCTGAGTAAGGCATATCTCCTGGTGATGGCACTGTTCCTGCTGCTTCCGCTGCAGGCCGGCGCCCAGCGGCTGGCCGTAAAGACCAACGTGCTGTCCCTTGCCGCAGCCACCCCCCACCTGGGATTTGAAATGGTGACGGGCGAACATGTGAGCCTGTCGCTAAGCGCCTTCGGCAGTTCCAATCCCTACTGGAGGGACAAATCCCTGGGCGAAGACGTTTCCACCCGCTTTTTCGCCCTGCGCCCGGAAGTCCGATACTGGTTCAACGGACGGCCCCTCACGCGTTTTTTCGCCGGTGCAAACATCCTGGCGGGCAGCTATGACTTCCCCCTCTGGGGCACGCTCCATAAGGGCACCCTGGCCGGACCGGGACTGTCGGTGGGCTATGTCATCAATCTGGGAAAGCGCCTGGACCTGGAGTTCACCTCCGGCGCCGGAGTGCTGTTCTACTGGGGAAAACGCTCTGCCGGCGACGGCTCCGTCCCCGCGGAGGACAGTCTGCCCAAGACCTGGGGCTACAAACTCACGCCCAACCAGTTAGGCATCACCCTGGTCTATATCATCAAATAAGCTATGGGGAAGGTCTTCAGACATATCGTTTCGCTTCTTCTCTGCCTGGCAGCCCTGCCGGCGGCCTTTGCGCAGGATATCAAGACCGTGTCCGGCGTAATTACATCGGCCGAAGACGGCAGCCCCATCTCGGACGGCATAACGGTCTATACGTACATGACCACCGCCGAGGCCCGGGACGACTACAACCGGATCAAGCAGATGCTGGAAGAGAACAGCCTGGCGGGATATGTCTTCTCCGGCATCCCCAACACCACCCTGGGCAATTACTATTCGGTCCAGGTGGCGGGTACCGGCGCCCTCCTGTTCTTCTATGAAGACGCCCGCGTGATCAGGATGGAAGAGGTGAAAGGCCGCCTGGAGATCAATGTGGCCCTGAAAGTGGCCCGCCAGATCCAGAGGGCTATCATCGAGGCCGATAATCCCAAGCCCTACGTGGTGCTGGAATCCATCCCCATCTCCGGCGACAACGAGATTGCCTCCGAATTCACCTTCCTGTTCTCCGGTGACGCGGCCGGCCGGCCGGATGCCCGTTTCGCCATCCAGGCCTACCTGCTGGGAGAGAACCGGAAAGACACCCTCCAGTACTTCCACCCCATCGTCCTGGACGGCAAGGATTATCACAAGACCCAGCTCCGGCGGAAAGACTTCAACCCGGAAGAGGATTATCTCTACCAGTGCGCCGAGGAGGCCCCGGACTTCCTCAGCGACTCCACCGTGAGCATCACCTACCCCTTCCGCTTTAAACTGGAAAGCCGGGACGATATCCGCTACTTCTGCTACAAGTATTGGATGGAAGACTATAACAGGGTCTTCGTGCAGGATTCGGCCCAGGTGTTCTCTACCGCCCGCCTGCAGGACCCCATGCAATTCCTGGAATACCAGTTTGACAGCTACAACCTGGATCCGGACGACTACTTCGTGGACGCCCAGCGGGAACGGCACACCGGCAAGAAGGAACTGCCCCTGCGCTTCATGGTGGGTAAATCCCGTATAGACCCGGCCGATACAACCGGTCTCCGCGCCCTGGCGGAGATCAAGCAGGAGATTTCCGATATCGCTTCGGACCGGGATGCCAGCCTGAAGGAACTCTATATCTCCGGCGTAGCCTCGCCCGAAGGCAACTACAGCAAGAATGTAGACCTGGCAAAGGCCCGCATGAACTACCTGCTGGACAACATCCTCTCCGTCCTTCCCTCCTACAGCCGCCAGCGGGTGTACCAGAGCGGCACTTCCCGTGTAGCCGGATGGGAAGAGGTGGCCGATATCCTGGAGCGGGATTCGCTGCAGGCCCTCTCCGCCCAGGTGCGGGAGATAGCCTCCACCTATTCCGGAAAGATGGACAGCCAGTGGGCCCGGGTGCAGCGCCTGCCGGAATACCAGAGCCAGATAGCGCCCCGCCTGCCGGAACTGCGCTCCGTATCCTGCACCTACCTTAGTGAAGTATACCGGAAACTGCTTCCGGAAGAAATCCTGGAAAAATACAACAGCGACCCTGAATACCGCAGCGGCAAGAAAAAGCTTACGCTCAACGAATACTGGAACCTGTACCGGATGCTCAGCGACGAAGAGGAACTGGAGGGACTGTACAAGAGAGGCATCACGGCCGCCGGGGAGATGAGTTACTTCTGGCCGCTGCCCGCCAACAACCTGGCCGTTTCCTACATCCAGAAAGGCCAGGTGGACACCACGCTGCTGAAGCCCTATCTCCACGAAGGATATTCCGTGAACCGGCCCATCATGAGCATGGCGGACCCCAACAAATACGAAAGGGTGTGGAATCTGGATCCCATAGTGGCCAACCAGGTTATCATGCTGCTGAATGCCAAATCCAGCACCCGTGCCGTATTCTGGGCCACCTACCTCAAGAATCTGCCCCAGTACAACACCCTGTATCACATTGCCCGTTGCCTGGGCGGATACTATCAGGTGGATAATGAGGAAGGACGTGAAACCTTCCTGGTGGTAAGCCGGTCCTCCACCCGCAACGCCGCCGTCATGAATATGGCCGTGGGGTCCTGGGCCAATGCGGAGAAGGCGCTGGACGCCCTGCCGCAGGAGGAGGCCCTCACCCAATATATGCGGGCCCAGTTCCTGGCGCGGAAATTCGGCGGCGGACGCGACTACGGCCGCATGCAGGAGGAACTGTGGGGTATGGACGAGATCGGCCTGGATATCATGGTGTCGGATGCCGCCAAGACCTTCCTCAAGGAAGCTTTCCGGCAGGATGACAGTTACCGCCTCACGGCACAGAAGGACGCCTACCTGCCGGAAGACCTGGTAGCGGAAGCCGCCCTGGAATGGGCCCAGGAGCTCAAGGGCGTACCCGGAAAGGAAGAGGCCCTGAAAGATTACCTGGCCACCTGCCTGAGGATGAACCGGAATATGCTCCGGCGCATCCAGGCGGGGTTCCCGGAAGATATAGTGGACGCAGCCCGCGTGAGGATGAACACATTCGAGTAAAGGAAACATGAAGGGAAACAATAGGATATCGATGCTGCTGCTTGCCGCCTGCCTCCTGCTGGGGCCGGCCTTCCGGACCCATGCCCAGGAAGATACCCTCCGGGTAAAGGAAGAACCCGGCATCTTTGACATGAAGATGCAGCACAGATACACTCCCTCGCACCAGCCCTTCCAGGAGCCTGGCAGGAACGCCTTCCTCCGGATACTGGAGAACAGCAGCATTTCCCTTTCCGGCAGTTACCACCGCTGGCTGGACCCGGATCTCAGTTCCGGTCCGTCCCTCACGCTTTCCCTGGGAAAATGGGTCTCGCCCACCCACGGCTTCCGGATCGAGGCCGGCACCGGTTATTTCTTCAACAACGAAAACCGCAGCCGGGTGAAAATGCTCCCGGACATCCGGGTATCCCATCTCTTCAATTTATCGGCCTATCTGGATGGTTACAACCCCCTGAGGCTGGGAGACCTCTATACCATAGCCGGCGCAGGATACACCTGGCAGTACCATGGCCGGGAAACCGGCAGCTGGACCGCCCAGCTGGGCCTGGGGTACAGCATGCACATCCTCCGGGGCACCGACCTCTTTGTGGAGCCGGTATGGGAGCTGAACGGCAACGGCTTCGTGCAGCAGCAAGACGGCAACTGGCGCGGCTATTATGGCGGTTTCCGTGGAAACGTGGGCATCAGCTACCGGATAGACCGCTGGAATCCCCTGCTTGCACCCAAGAGGGAACACCGCTGGTTCCTGATGGCCACCGGCGGCCCCGCCTGGCTGGTCTATTCCCCTTCGTCCACGCAGAAGGCTGGTTATCAGGTAACCCTGGGCGCCGGAGAGCGGCTCACCAGAGCCGTGAGCGTGCGCCTCACCGGGTCCTGGACACAGGCTTTCCTGCCTTCCGATTCCCAGGAACAGGCCCATTACGGAGCCCTCCGCCTGGAAGGCATGCTGGACCTGTTGGGACTGGGACGGCAGGACGAACGGCCCCTGAGCCTTTCCGTCATGGCCGGCCCGGAAGTAGGCTTCATGGACAGGGCCCAGGCCGATAAGAATATTTATGGCCGTATCGGCCGGCTGGGCAGCCAGTTCTACTATGTGGGAGCAACAGCCGGCGTTCAGCTTAACACCCGGATATTCAAGCGCTTCCACGCTTTCCTGGAGCCCCGTGCCTCCCTGGTTCCCTATACGGTCCTCAATGCGGCCGACAACAAGGTGGAGAATACGCTGGACGTTCTTGTGAGCGCCAACCTGGGCCTCCAGTATGCCATCCCCACCGTGGAAGACAGAAGAGCCGCCTGGGAGAGGACCAAACAGTGGTCCCGGGACAGTTGGAACAAGACCGTGGAGTGGGACCGCCGCACCTGGGATAACCTTAACGAACGCTGGGACAGGACCCGGGAAAAAATGCGGCGTACCGGTCAGCGGATGAACCTCTTCGCCTCGCTGGAAGGCAGTTACTTCCGTCCGCTGGGACGGGACTTCGCCAACGGTCCCATGGCTTCCCTGTCGCTGGGCACCTGGTTCCATCCGCAGCACGGCGCCATGATCAATACGGGCCTGGGCTACTTCCAGGACCTGCAGTACGGGAACGGCTATGTGAAAACCATGGAGTTCTCGGCCTCCTATCTCTTCAACCTGACTAATTTCGCCAAGGGATGGGATCCGGACCGCCAGGTGAGCCTGTCGCTGCTTGCCGGTGCCGGATATATGATGCCGCTGAGGGAGAAATGGACCGGATCGGCCATCTTCCGTACCGGACTGGACCTGCGCATGCACGTACTGCCCCGGACCGATATGGTCGTCCGTCCGGAAATGGATTTCCTCAAGGCTCCGTCGGATGTATGGTCTCCCGCCCTGCGCGGCACCTTCGGCCTCAGCTACAGCATGGGTGGCGCACCTGTGGCCAACTTCTCCGACAAAGGCAGGGAGTGGTATGTACTGGCGGGCGCCGGCTTCCAGAACGAAATCCTGCGCCTGGCGAGCCAGAAATATGAAGAGGATCCGTACAGTGAATACCGTATCAATGTGGGCGTAGGCCGAAAATACTCGGCCCGCATGGACTGGCGGCTTTCCGTATCCTACCTGAGCGAACTCCACAACTACCGGAGCAGCACCTTCGCCCACCGGCTCCGCTTCGCATCCGTGAACATCGACGCCCTCTATAACCTGGTGGGCGACGAGCTGGTGGACCGGAGATGGTCCCTGTCGCTGGTAGGCGGTCCGGAAATCGGCCTGCAGCATAAGAGCAACGAGGGCGAGGACATCAAGGGCAGCGGACTCATCTTCCAGCGCAGCACCATATCGGCCTACCTGGGTGTATCGGCCGGTGTCCAGATGAAATACCGCTTCACGGACGGATTATCCATCTTCCTGGAGCCCAAATATACGCTGGCACCTTACGTGGCCAGGACCACCACGGGAGACGAAAACTACTATTCCCACGTCTACGGAACCAATTTCGGCCTGGAATACGCCTTCGGCCGCAACCGCTATCTCACTCCGGGCATCGGGGAAAAGGAGGCGCGTGAGCGGAAGGAAAGGGCCATCCCCTATTTCTTCATCCAGACCACCGGAACCATCATCCGTCCCTTCGGCGCGGGCTACGGCCAGGGTCCGCTCGTGAATGTGGCCCTGGGATACTGGTTCCGCGGCGCCAGCGGCGTGATGCTGGACTATGGCCTGGGTTACTTCCGGGACAATCAGCTCACCGTGGGGGCCGATGGACGCGAGTACCGTCCCCAGCACATGGCCACCATGAGCTACCGGGCCTCCTACCTGCTGAGCCTGTCCCGCCTGGCCACCCGGAATGCCGTGGCCGGCCTCCCCGTGGAGGCGGCCCTGATGGCCGGCGTGGGCTACATGCTCCCCGAATTCAAGCAGAAGGAAACCGGAACCCTCTCCGCACATGCCGGCTTTGACTTCCGGATCCACGTGCTCCCGGGAACCGACCTGGTGGTGGAGCCGCAGCTGGAACTGTTCAAAGACCCGCACGCCATGGTGGACGGCACCCGGAAAGGCCTTGCCGGCGCTTTCAGGGGAACCTTCGGCGCCAGCTATAACCTGTCCAGGCGTGGCATCTTCCCCGCACAGGATCCCGGAAAGGACTGGTTCATAAATGTTTCGGCCGGTTACCAGAACGAGTCCGGCCGCCTCTCCGGTCCGGATGCGGAGGATGTCTACCACAACGAATACCGGATTTACCTGGGCTTCGGACGGCGCTATTCCAACGCCTTCAGCCTCCGCCTGGGCGGCTCCTATTCGGAGATTACCCCGCAGGAGGGCTCGTTCCTGCACAGCCTGCGCTACACCTCCGCCAACCTGGACTTCATCTACGACCTGATGGCCAACGAAGCGGGTGACAACCGGGTATCCCTGGGCCTGCTCGCCGGTCCCGAAGTGGGCTTTGCCAACAAGAGCCACGGAAAGGCCGGCCAGGAGAATCCCATGACCCTCCCGCTCAAGATTATGGGCCGGAGGAACCACGGTGTAACGGCCTATGTGGGCCTTTCCGCAGGCCTGCAGTTGAAGGTGAAGGTTGTGGACGGCCTGTCCCTGTACCTGGAGCAGCGCTACTCCATGGTCCCGTATGTGTCCCTCTACAGCAGCACCGACCACCGGAACATGACCACGCATCTGTGGAATGCCAGCTTCGGCGTCCAGTATTCTTTCGGCCAGAAATAAAAAAGCGCCAAAATTCTTACACTTTTTAGGGAAACAGGTGGTTTTCCAAATAATTATGTGTAACTTGGTGCCCCGAAACTAACAACCTATTAAACAATAATGAAAATCAACTCAGCCGATGCTCTTGAAAGCATCAGACGGGAGGCCGCCCTGGCCCTGGCCGTCAGGGAGGAGAGCAACCTGGCCGTGAGCGAGCAGTCCTGCGGTCTGGAAAAAGGAACGCCGCATATGCAGATCCTCTGCTGCGGCGGTACGGGTTGCAAAGCCTCCGAAAGCGCAAAGATCGTTGAGAACTTCCGCTCCAGCCTCGCCGCGCACGGCATTGCCGACAAGGTGGAAGTGCTGGTTCCCGGTTGCTTCGGCTTCTGCGAAAAAGGTCCCATCGTAAAGATCATTCCGGACAATACCTTCTACACTTCCGTCCATCCGGAAGACGTGGAAGAGATTGTCACCTCCCACATCATCGGCGGGAACAGGGTGGAGCGGCTCCTTTACCTGGACCCCGGAAGCGGAAAGCACATCAGCGACTCCAAGCACATGAATTTCTACCGCAAGCAGCTGCGGATCGCCCTCAGGAACTGCGGTTTCATCGATCCGGAGAACATCCTGGAATACATTGCACGGGACGGCTACAAGGCCCTCTCCGACAGCCTGAACCGGGACAGCCTGGACGTGCTGGCCGATATCAAGGCCTCCGGCCTCCGCGGCCGCGGCGGCGCCGGCTTCCCCACAGGCGTGAAGTGGGAGATCGCCCGCAAATTCGACGCCCCCCACAAGTATGTGGTGTGCAATGCCGATGAAGGGGACCCGGGCGCCTTCATGGACCGTTCCATCATGGAGGGAGACCCCAACTCCGTGATTGAAGCCATGATGATCTGCGGTTACTGCATCAACGCCAACCATGGCCTTATCTATATCCGTGCGGAATATCCGCTGGCGGTGCACCGTCTGCAGGTGGCCATCTCCCAGGCCCGCGAATACGGCCTGCTGGGAGACCATATCCTGGGTACGGACTTCTGCTTCGACATTGAAATCCGTTACGGCGCGGGCGCCTTCGTCTGCGGCGAGGAAACCGCCCTCATCCATTCCATGGAAGGAAAGCGCGGCGAACCCACCCTCAAGCCCCCGTTCCCGGCCGAGGCGGGTTATTTCGGCTATCCCACCAACGTGAACAACGTGGAGACCCTGGCCAACGTACCCGTCATCCTCACCAAGGGTCCCCAGTGGTTCTCTTCCATCGGCACGGAGAAATCCAAGGGCACCAAGGTATTCGCCCTGGCCGGCAAGATCAATAACGTGGGCCTCATCGAAGTGCCCATGGGTACCACCCTCCGCGAAATCATCTACGATATCGGCGGCGGCGTAAAGGGCGGAAAGAAGTTCAAGGCCGTGCAGACCGGCGGTCCCTCCGGCGGCTGCCTCACGGAAAAGCACCTGGACATCCCCATCGACTATGAGAGCCTGGCGGCTGCCGGTTCCATGATGGGCTCCGGCGGTATGATCGTGATGGACGAGGACGACTGCATGGTGTCCGTGGCCAAATTCTTCCTGGAATTCACCGTGGGCGAATCCTGCGGCAAGTGCACGCCCTGCCGTATCGGCAACAAGCGGATGCTGGAAATCCTCACCCGCATCACGGAAGGCCGCGGCAAGATGGAAGACATCGACACGCTGGAAAACCTGGCCAAGGTGATCAAGGACACGGCCCTGTGCGGTCTGGGACAGACCTCCCCCAACCCGGTCCTTTCCACCATAGCCAACTTCCGCGACGAATACGAGGAGCACGTGAAGGACCATATTTGCCGGGCCCGCAAGTGCAAGGCCCTGCTCACCTACAGCATCGACCCGGTGCTGTGCAAAGGCTGCAGCGCCTGCGCCCGCGGCTGCCCCGCCGAAGCCATCGCAGGCGAAGTCCGGAAACCCTTCGTCATCAATCCCGAAAAGTGCATCCGCTGCGGCATGTGCCTGAGCCGGTGCAAGTTTGGAGCTATCCGCGTAATCTAAGAGTGCCCTATGGAAAACATGATTAACCTTACCATCGACAACCGTCCCGTGTGTGTTCCCAAAGGAACCACCATCCTGGATGCGGCCGCTTCCGTGGGAATCGACATTCCCGCCCTGTGCCATCTGGACCTCAAGGGCACCTGCGTAAAGAACACCCCCGCTTCCTGCCGCATCTGCGTGGTGGAAGTTCAGGGCCGCCGCAACCTGGCCCCTTCCTGCGCCACACAGGTAATGGAAGGCATGGTTGTGAACACCAATTCGGCCCGTGTGATCCGCGCCCGGAAGACCGTGGCGGAGCTCATCCTGTCCGACCATCCCAACGACTGCCTCACCTGCCCCAAGTGCAACCACTGCGAACTGCAGAAACTGGTGACCCGTTTCAACATCCGTGAGATGACCTACAAGGGCGAACAGTCCACCCGCAAGAAGGAACAGACCCTGGCCATCACCCGCAACATGGACAAGTGCATCCTCTGCCGCCGCTGCGAAAGCGTTTGCAACAATGTCCAGAGCGTGGGCGTGCTGGGTGCCGTCCGGCGCGGTTTCGACACCACCATCGCCCCCACCTTCGACCGCATGTTCTCGGAGACGGACTGCACCTACTGCGGCCAGTGCGTGGCCGTATGCCCCACCGGCGCCCTCACCGAGCGGGACAATACGGACCGCCTGCTGGAAGACATCTGCAACCCCGACAAGGTGGTGATCGCCCAGCCGGCTCCCGCCGTGCGCGTGGCCCTGGGAGAGGAATTCGGCTATGAGCCCGGCACCATCGTGACCGGAAAACTGGCCACCTCCCTCCGCCGCCTGGGTTTTGACTATGTCTTTGACACGGACTTTGCGGCCGACCTTACCATCATGGAGGAAGGTTCGGAAATCCTTCACCGGCTCAAAGCCTTCCTGGGCGGAGACAAGAGCGTGAAACTGCCCATCATGACCTCCTGCTGCCCGGCCTGGGTGAACTTCTACGAGCACAACTTCCCGGACCTGCTGGAGTATCCTTCATCGGCCAAATCCCCCGCCCAGATGTTCGGCGCCATCGCCAAGACCTACTGGGCCCAGAAGATGGGCATCCCGCGGGAGAAGCTGGTGGTCGTCTCCATCATGCCCTGCCTGGCCAAGAAGTTCGAATGCGAACGCGAAGAATTCAAGGTGGACGGCAATCCGGACGTGGACTACAGCATCTCCACCCGTGAACTGGCCCGCCTGATCAAGCGCTCCAACATAGATTTCCGCACCCTGGAAGACTCCGACTTTGACAAACCCCTGGGAGAGAGTTCCGGTGCGGCCGTGATCTTCGGCGCCACCGGCGGCGTAATGGAAGCGGCCCTGCGTACCGCCTACGAATTATACACCGGAAAGACCCTTCCCCGCATCGAATTCCACGAAGTCCGCGGTCTGGAAGGCATCAAGGAAGCCACCATCGACCTGGACGGATTCCCGCTGAAGGTGTGCGTGGCCCATACCCTGGGCAACGCCCGGTACCTGATGGACAAGCTCCGTGCAGGAGAACTGGATTACCATGTGGTGGAAGTGATGGCCTGCCCCGGCGGCTGCATCGACGGCGCCGGACAGCCCTACCACCACGGGGATGTGGAAATTATCAAGGCGCGCGCAAAGGCCATCTATGCCGAAGATGCCGGAAAGCCCATCCGCAAGAGCCACGAGAACCCCGATATCCAGAAACTGTACAGGGAATTCCTGGGCGAGCCGCTGAGCGAGCGCGCACATCACCTCCTCCACACCTGTTATTCCGATAAAACCATCAAGTAGCCATGAGTGAGATTAAAGTATCCTGCGAGGCGCTCCGCCAGGTGGAGGAGATCTGCCGCAAATTCCATAACGACCCCGGTGAACTCATTACCATCCTGCACGAAACCCAGAACACCCTGGGCTATCTGCCGGAGCCGGTACAGCGGGTGATTGCCCGCGAACTGGGCATATCGGCCCAGAAGGTCTATGGCGTAGTTACCTTCTACTCCTTCTTCTCCATGGTTCCCAAGGGCAAGTATCCGGTGTCCGTATGCCTGGGCACGGCCTGCTATGTCCGCGGTTCGGACAAGGTGCTGGAAGAATTCAAGCGCGTGCTGGGCATCGAGGTGGGCGAGACCACCCCGGACGGCAAGTTCTCCCTGGACTGCCTTCGCTGCGTGGGTGCCTGCGGCCTGGCGCCGGTGGCCACCATCGGCGAGAAAGTCTATGGCCGATTGAATCCCTCCGACATCAAGAAGATTGTTGCCGAGTTCGAGGATTAAGGAAGGGAAACCCTTTCCAGCATCCCCTGCAACCGGGCGATAGCGATTCCGTAATTGGTGATGGGCACTCCCGCAAGGAGTGCCTTTCTTATGCGGGAACGCACCAGGGCGCCGCCAGCCACACAGGCGCCGCAGTGGATGATTAGGCTGTAAGGCGACAGGTCTTCCGGGAAATCGTTCCCGGCAGCGATATCGATGGAAACGGCCGCTTTCCTGCGGAGCAGCACAGGAATCTTTACCCGGCCGATATCTTCCGTATCTGGCACATGGGTGCAGGCTTCGGCAATGAGCACATGGTCTCCGTCCTTCAGGCGGCCGATGGCCCCGGCTCCTTCCACAAACGCCCGAATATCCCCCTTCATCGCCGCCAAAAGGATGGAAAAGGAGGTGAGCGGCCACTCCGGAGGAATGGTCTGGTTCACCAGTTTAAACACCTGGGAATCCGTAATTACCAGATTGGGCGTCATGTCCTTAAGCGCAGCAGGCAGCGATTCCGGAGTGCAGCACACCGGAACGCAGCCGCGGTCCAGCAGTTCCCGGAGCACCTGCACCTGCGGCAGGATGAGACGGCCTTTGGGTGCCTCGCTGTCCTGCGGCATTACCAGCAGCACCTTGTCACCGGCTTTCACCAGATTCCCGGTGAGGTATTTCTCCTGCTCCCCGGGGGCGGCGGCCGCAAGCTGTTCCAGCAGGGACTCCCTGCTCTGCCCCCGTGCGTAACGCACCACGGGAATGCCGGCCCGTTCCAACTCTCCCATCAGGCTGGGGATGACAGGATCCAGAACCACGGCTAAATCCGTTTCGTCCAGGATGCGGCGAGTAAGGCGGGAGCGTTCAGGGCCCAGGACCCCCGCATCGTCCAAGCCGGCCGTATCTATGAGCACGCAGGGCCCCAGACCGGGCAGTTCGATAGCCTTCCGCACCGGGTCCGTGGTTGTGCCCGGCACAGGGCTCACCAAAGAAACCTCCTGACCGGCCAAGGTATTGACCAGCGTGGATTTCCCGCTGTTGGGAGGGCCGAAGAACGCTATGTGGAGCCTTTCCATGTGTTAGAACCTGAAATCGTGGGCACCGTTCTCAATCTCCGTGAGGTGACGGGCGCAAATGTCCCGGACCTTGCCCTCGGGGACATCGGCCAGGCACTTCTGAATGAGCCGTTCACCCACCTCCCGGGTGGCGGGAGACGCATAGTCCACCAGGTATTCCTTTAAGGTCATAAGGGCGTTGGGCGTGCAGCAGAGGCTGATTTTCCCGCTCTTGCACAGGCTCATGAAGCGGTCTCCCGTGCGTCCTTCCCGGTAGCAGGCGGTGCAGAAGGAAGGGATATGGTCATTCTCCAGGAGCCAGCGCACCACATCGTCCAGCGGACGGGTATCCGACACGTCGAACTGCGCCGTTTCGTTATGCCGCTCTTCGCTGGTATAGCCGCCCACGCTGGTGCGCGACCCGCCGCTGATCTGGGAAATGCCGCAGTGGAGCAGCTGCTCCCGCATCCGGGCGCTTTCCCGGGTGGAAATGATCATGCCCGTGTACGGTACGGCAATCCGGAGCACGGCCACCAGTTTCCGGAAGATGCTGTCCGGAAGGGCATCCGGGAAATCTCCCAGGGAGATGTCATCGGCCGGACAGATGCGGGGCATTGAAATGGTGTGCGGTCCCACCCCGAAACGGGCCTCCAGGTGCTCCGCATGCATAAGCAGCCCCACCAGCTCGTAACGATACCCGGCCAGGCCGAAGAGTACGCCGATACCCACGTCGTCGCAGCCGCCCTCCTGGGCGCGGTCCATGGCCTCCGTATGCCACTCATAATTGCTCTTGGGGCCCGTGGGATGCAGCTTTTTATACTGCTCCTTATTGTACGTTTCCTGGAAAAGGATGTACGTGCCGATACCAGCCGCCCGGAGCTTCCGGTAACTCTCCACGTCCGTAGCGGCAATGTTCACGTTCACCCGCCGGATGGAGTTCCCACCCTCGTTCACGGAATAGATGGTACGGATGGAGTCCAGGATATACTCCAGCGGATTGTGGACAGGGTCTTCCCCCGCCTCCACGGCCAGGCGCTTGTGGCCGATACGGATGAGGGCGCGGACTTCCTCCTCAATCTCTGCCTGGGACAGTTTCTTGCGGGGGATACTGTGGTTCCTGGCATGGTACGGACAGTACACACAGCCGTTCACGCAGTAATTGGAAAGGTACAGCGGGGCAAACAGGACAATCCGGTTGCCATAGAATTTCTGCTTGATGGCTCCGGCCAGGCGGAACAGCCGTTCCTCCAGGGCCGGATCCTCACAGTCCATGAGGATGGCGGCTTCCCGGTGGGTGAGCCCTTTGCAAAGGGCAGCCTTTTCCAGGATTTCCTGCACACGGGCCGGATTGCGGCTTTCCCGGGCCGCCTCTTCCAGGGTTTCCAGGATTTCATCGTGGCAGATGAATTCATCGGCATGGACAGAAGAAGTATTATACATAGCTAAGAGGTTATCGTCTTTTTTTGTTTACGCAAAAATAGTGATTTACCCGCAAAAAATCGCTATTTTTGCAGGAAAGAAACCCTCGTCCATGAAAAGAATCGTAACGTTTGGAGAAATCCTGCAACGCTGGTCCAAAAACGGAGCCCGGCGCCTGAGCCAGGGCTATGACTGGGAAGGCCATTTCGGCGGTTCAGAGGCCAACGTGGCCGTTTCGCTGGCCAAGCTGGGCAACCACGTGGGTTATGTCTCCCGCATTCCGGACAACGCCGTGGGGCGGGCCTGCCTGCAGGAACTCCGCTATCAGGGAATAGACGTAAGCGACGTAGTGCTGGGCGGGGAGCGCCTGGGTACGTACTACTTTGAGGCGGCCACCTCCGTGCGCCGCGGGCAGGTAGTATACGACAGGCAGGGTTCGTCCTTCTATTCATCGGCCCCGGGCATGTTCCCCTGGCGGGAAATCTTTGGCCGCACGGATATCTTCCACTGCTCCGGCATCACCTGCGCGGTGTCCCCCTCGGCCACGGAAGCCACCTTCGAGGCGGTCCGCACGGCCAAGGAAATGGGCCTCCGGATCACCTGCGACATCAATTACCGGAAAAACCTCTGGAAATACGAGGGGGCCGATGCCCACCGCACGCTGAACGCCCTCATGCAGTACAGCGACTTCATTTTCGGAGACCAGGATGAATGGGAAGTGGCCACCGGCGTAAAGCAGATCCCCATGGACCACATGCAGGCCGATACCAAGTTGGACATGGAAGCCTACCGCCGCTATTTTGACGAGATGCACCGCCAGTTCCCCCACTGCCGGGAGATGATGCTGGGTCTCAGGAACCAGATGACATCGGCCCACCATACGCTCACGGCGCTGCTCTGGTACGAAGGGGAAATCTACACCTCCCGCATCTACGACATCCAGCCCATCGTGGACCCCGTGGGCGTGGGCGACGCCTTCGTGGCCGCCTACATCCATGCGGCCGAAAAATGGAAAGGAAAGCCGCAGCAAGGCCTGGATTTCTCCGTTGCTGCGGCTCAACTCAAAAACTCCATCGTAGGGGATTTCAACCTGGTAACAGAAGAAGAAATCCTGGAGCAGCTTTAGTACTAATTCTCAATTATTTAACCATTCCACTGAAGCCCATGAAGGCCAGGGCCAGGATACCCACGCTGATGATGGCGATGGGAACGCCCTTGAAGGCCTTGGGAACCTCGTTCAGGGCCAGGTGCTCCCGGATGCCGGCGAAGATGACCATTGCCAGGCCGTAACCCAGGGAGGTGGCGAAGGCATACACCAGGGCCTGACCCAGGTTGAGCATGCCGCCGGGAACGAAGGAGAACTGCTTGGTAACCACGTTGATGGCCACACCCAGCACGGCGCAGTTGGTGGTAATCAGGGGCAGGAAGATACCCAGGGCCTGATACAGGCTGGGGCTCACCTTCTTGAGCACGATCTCCACCATCTGCACCAGCGCCGCAATCACCAGGATGAAGGCGATGGTCTGCAGGAAGGTGAGGCCGAAGGGCACCAGCAGGTACTGGTTAATCAGGTACGTTACCAGGGTGGCCAGCGTAATCACGAAGCACACGGCCATGCTCATGCCCGTGGCGGTGGACAGCTTGTTGGACACGCCCAGGAACGGGCAGATACCCAGGAACTGGGCCAGGACGATATTGTTGACGAAAATCGCCGAAATAATAATCAGAAAGTACTCCATAGCCTAGCTCTTTTTAAGGTATTTGTTGAACAGGACCATCAGGTAACCCAGGCACAGGAAGGCGCCGGGAGCCATAACGAAGGCCAGCATGCCGTCGTGTCCGCCGATGAAGTTGTAGCCGAAGGCGCTGCCGGAACCCAGGATCTCACGGACCAGGCCCAGCACGGTGAGCGAGCAGGTGAAGCCGATGCCCACACCTAGGCCGTCACAGGCGCTTTCCAGCACGTTGTGCTTGTTGGCGAAGGCCTCGGCCCGGCCCAGGACGATGCAGTTCACCACGATGAGCGGGATGAACAGGCCCAGCGTCTCGTACATGGCGGGCGTGTAGGCCTGCATGAGCAGCTGCAGCAAAGTCACGAAGGTGGCAATGACCACGATATACACCGGAATGTGCACCTTATCCGGCACCACCGGGGCGATGGCCGATATGGCCATATTGCTGAGCACCAGCACAAACAGGGTGGCCAGGCCCATGGACAAGCCATTGATGGCCGAGGTTGTGGTTGCCAGCGTGGGGCACATGCCCAGAAGCAGCACAAAGGTAGGGTTATTCTTAACCAGACCGTCGGTAATCAGTTTGAACTTACTCATGGCTCACAGCTTTAAAGGTTTTAAGGGCATTCTCCACTGCCAGCGTATAGGCGCGGGAAGTGATGGTGGAAGCCGTGATGGCGTCCACGTCGCCGCCGTCCTTCTTCACGGAAAGGATCTTCACGGAAGGGTCGAAGCCCCTCCACTGGTCCATAAATTTAGCGTCCGTATTGCACTTGGCGCCCAGGCCGGGAGTTTCCGACTGGGACAGCACAGAAGTGTTGTACACCACGCCGTCCGGGGTAACGCCCACCATAAGGGTGAGGTTGCCGCCGAAGCCCACGGTAGTGGATTCGATGGCATATCCCACCACGGCGTCGCCGTCCGTTGCCTTGTAATATCGGCCTTCCTCGTTATATTCCAGCTGGGAAAAATGAGGCAGCACCTGGGAGATGGCTTTCTCCGTCTTGGCGGCGGCCGCCTTGTCGATGGGTTCCTTGGTGAGGGCATAGGCTCCGCCCAGAAGGGCCGAGCACACCAGGCAGGTAATGCCCAGCACCAGCACCATGTTGGTAAGGTTGGATTTTACTGCCATAGCTTATTTCCTCCCGAATTTTTTCTGTTTGAAGCCCATGTTGATGAGCGGCACCACAGAGTTCATGATAAGGATGGCGAAGGAAACGCCTTCCGGATAAGACCCGAAGTAACGGATGAGCACTGTAAGAAGGCCGATGCCCACGCCGAAGATGACTCCGCCCCAGGCCGACATGGGAGAGGTCACATAGTCCGTTGCCATGAAGCAGGCACCCAGGACCAGACCGCCGGTGAGGAGGTTGAACACGGGATCCGTGAAACGGGCCGGGTTGATACCCCAGAACACCAGGGACACCAGCGCCACGGTGGCGAAGATACTGAGGGTGATCCAGGGCTTGATGACCTTGCGGATGCACAGGTACACAAAACCGGCCAGCAGCGCCAGGGCGCATACCTCACCGGCACTGCCGCCCAGGTTGGCGAACAGCATCTGGCTGTAGTTGTAGCCATGCTCGGCCATGATGTCCTGTACCGAAGCGCCCTGCATAAGGCCTTCCTGGATAGCGCCCAGCGGGGTGGCGCCCGTTACCGCATCGGCCCCGAAAAGGCCCTGCGGCTGGCTCCAGGTGGTCATGTAGGTGGGGAAGGAAACCAGCAGGAACACACGGCCCACCAGGGCGGGGTTCCAGATGTTCTGGCCGATACCGCCGAAAGTCATCTTGGCGACGCCGATGGCCACCACCGAGCCGATCACAATCACCCACCAGGGCGTTGTGTAAGGCACGTTCAGGGCCAGCAGGATACCGGTAATGACAGCGGAAAGGTCCCCTATGGTAGAGGGCTTCTTGAGCATATATTTGGTAATGGCCCATTCCAGCAGTACGCAGGAGGCCACGCTCACCGCCATCACCAGCATTTCCCTCCAGCCATAGAAGACGAAGGAACAGATGACGGCCGGTGCAAGCGCTATGATAACATCCAGCATCAGGGACTTGGTGGAGTCCTTGGAATGGATGTGGGGGTTTGGTGATACAATTAACTTACTCATACCCTCTTACTTTTTTTCAGTTTCGGCAGCCTTGGCGGCTTCGGCGGCAGCCTTTGCAGCGGCGGCCCTTGCACGGATATTGCCCATTACGGCACCCTTGCCTATGCGGATGTTGTCCAGCAGCGGGATGTGGGCAGGGCAGGAATACAGGCAGCAGCCGCACTCGATGCAGTCCTGGGCCGCGTTCTGCTCCATGGCATCCCAGTCCTTGGCGCGGGCCAGTTTGTTAAGCAGGAACGGTTCCAGGCCCATGGGGCAGGCATCGGCACATCTGCCGCAGCGGATACAGTTGCTCTCCGGAGCGCGGCGGGTCTGCTTCTCCGTGAGGAAGAGCAGGGCGCCGGTGCCTTTGACGGTGGCGGCATCCAGGTTGGCCACGGCACGTCCCATCATGGGACCGCCGCTGATAACCTTGGCAGCCTCTTCCGGGACACCGCCCAGATAGTCGATGATATAGCGGAGCGGAGTACCCACCCGTACCAGCAGGTTGGCCTGCCGGGGGAAGCACTCGCCCGTTACGGTGACGGAGTTGTCCACGATGGGCTTGTTCTTCTGCACCGCATCGTATACGGCCAGGGCCGTTGCCACGTTCTGGACCACGGCGCCCACGGAAATGGGCAGGGCGCCGGAACCCACTTGACGGTGCATTACAGCATCTATGAGCTGCTTCTCACCGCCCTGCGGATACATCATCTTCATTTCCATCACCTCAATGCCGCTGTAACCCAGTTTGGCAATCACTTCCTGGATGTGGGCGATGGCCTCGGGCTTGTTTTCCTCGATGGCAATGGTGCAGGGAACGTCGCCCATAGCCTTCTTCAGGAGGGCGGCACCCACCACCACCTGTTCTCCCTTCTCCAGGAGGGTCCGGAAGTCCGAAGTGAGATAGGGTTCGCACTCGCAGCCGTTGATGATCACCCGCTCGCACTTGGAACCCGGAGGCGGACTCAGCTTCACGTGCGTGGGGAAGGTGGCGCCGCCCAGACCCACCACGCCGCCCAGGCGGATCTTGTCCACTATGGCTTTGGCGTCTTCGGGGATGGCGGTTACCAGGGTGTCGGAAGTATCAATCCCGTCGGCCCACTCGTCGCCTTCCACGGCAATCTCGATGTGGGTGGCGGGACGGCCGGCCAGATCGGCCCTGGGAGCGATGGATTTGACGGTTCCGCTCACGGAGGAGTGGATGAAGGCACCCACAAAGCCGCCCGGCTCCGCAATCACCTGCCCCACCTTCACTTTGTCGCCCACGGCCACGACGGGCACGGAAGGCGCGCCGATGTGCTGGGCCACGGAAATATAGACGGTGGGAGCAAGCGGCAGCGGCTCAATGCGGCACTCGCGGGAAATCTTGTTGTCGTGCGGATGGACACCGCCGATGGAAAAAGTCCTCTTACTCATCTTTCTTGTCCTCCTTTGCTTTAGCGGCCGCAGGTGATTCTACGGGAGTATCGACCTTCTTTTTAGCGGTGGCAGGTGATGCTGCCGTAGCATCGGCCTTATTATTCGCGGAGGCAGCATCACCTGCCGCCGCTTCCTTAGCCTTCTGCTGACGGATCTTGATACGTTCCTTTACAGCGTCCTTATCCAGGGGCTTCGGGAAGTTCACGCCGTGGATGGCACCGGTGGGGCACATGGCCTCACACTCCCGGCAAAGCTTACACTTGGACGGGTCTATATACGCAATATTGCCTTCCACGGTAATGGCATCGTGCGTACAGGTCTTGGCGCAGATGCCGCAGCCGATGCAGGCGTTGGCGCAGGCCTTCTTGGCCACGGGCCCCTTGTCCTTGTTCACGCAGGAAACGAATTCGCGCATGCCGCGGGGACCCTGGGGCCGGATTTCGATGATGTGCCGGGGGCAGGCCTTCACGCAGGCGCCACAGGCCGTACACTTGCTCTGGTCCACTACCGGCAGGCCCGTTTCCGGATTCATGGAGAGGGCCCCGAACTGGCAGGCCGATACGCAGTCGCCGCAGCCCAGGCAGCCATAGGAACAAGCCGTGTCGCCGGTGTACAGGAGCGACTTCACCGCGCAGGAGGCATAGCCGTCAAACTCGTTCACCTTGGGACGGGCCTCGCAGGTTCCGTTGCAACGGACCACCGCCACCTGGGGAGCCTTGGCCTGGACCTCATAGCCCAGGATGGCCGCCACCTTGGCCATGACCTCGTTGCCGCCCACCGGACAGAAATTCTTGTCCAGATTGGAAGCCTTAACGGCCGATTCGGCAAAAGCGCGGCAGCCGGCAAAGCCGCAGCCGCCGCAATTGGCACCGGGCATCACCTTTTCCACCTCGTCGATGCGGGGATCCTCCTCCACCTTGAACTTCTTGGCCACCAGGTACAGGACCAGGGCCAGCAGGAGTCCCAGGACGGTGATCACCGCAACGGTCCAAATGATGATTTTAATCATAGATTGTTATTTAATAGTAAACACGTATTCGTTCCTCAAACGGTCCCGCAGGAGCCAGAGCAGCAGATAATAAACCGCCACGGCTCCAATTCCGCACAGTCCGGCCGCCACTTCCCCTACGCCCAGGGCCACCAGAAGCAGGATCACGCCCAGTAGCACCAGCAGCGGGATAAAGTACGCCAGCCAGACGGCTTTCATGCCCATGGATGCCTTGAGCACCACTTCCACCTCGTCTCCCACTTGGTACGACGCATACGGGTCCGAGGGCACTTCCACGGCCTTTTCGGCCACATCGGCCATCCCGCAGAGGCCTGCGGCATGACAGGAGGAACAGGCGGCGTGCTGCTCTATGGCCACCGTGGTGGTCTGGGGGGTCATCCGGATAATCCGGCCCTTATGGCTCACCTGCTCTTTCATTTCTTCTCCAGGGCGGTAAAGTCGTACAGCAAATTCTTATAGCTTTTTATCATCCCCCGCATGGCACCCACGCGCAGCGGTGCCCAGAAGGATATCGGCAGCTGGTTGGCGTCGTCCGACAGCCAGATCTTTACATCTTCATTCCCTTCGAACATGGCCCCTTCCACCACCGAGCAGCGCAGCATCTGGCAGCGGACCTTGCCCATTCCCCTTACCTTGATGGTCTCTATCCCCACCTTGGTGAGATAGATGTGGAAAACCATGTCGTCAATGGCGAAATTGAGCCCATAGCGCTTCCCGGTTTCCATTTTGGAAAGGTCCATCTGGCGGATGAAATACACCAGGGTAGGGACATCGCACACGCAGTCCACCAGCGGGATGTCCAGGTTCATGGGTCCCGTGGAGGTCATGTCCACGTAAGCATGGATCTGGCGCGCCTCCCAGTCGTAACTGTACAGGTTATAGGCCGCATAAGTGCCCTCGTGCGTGTCCCGGATGCATTTTTGGGGCTGCAGCGTCCCCTTTTTGAACCAGCCCTCAAAATGCTCCCGGATCTTGAAGAAGACATCGAAGAAAGGAGCCGTACGGGCCGATAAATCGCTGTGATAGATGGTTTCCCGGCCCAGCCGGGTTTCGTCCAGGCGGAGGGTTGCCTGGGCCACTTCCGTATTCACGGCGCCCCACTTGTAAGAAATGCCCAGGGTTAGGGATTCCCCAACCTGGAAGCGGGATTCATCGGCGAAAGGGATGCAGGAATAACGGTCCTGCGCCCAAAGCGGCACAGACAGAAAAAGAGTCAGCCATATGACAAGCAGGCGGCGCATCGTCAGAATCCGGCCTGCTGGTCAAAATCGTAATTGGAATCCGCCACGGCATTGTTGGCTCCGCTGGCCACAGGCTCCTGGCGGGCATAGACATCCAGGCTCTGGTCCGGCTCCACGAACTTCACCTGACCGGCCTTGTACTTCATTTCAATATCGCACACCTCACCGTTACGGTGCTTGGCAATGACCAGGATGGCCTTTTCCCGGTCTTCCGGATTCTCACTCATGCCCACGAAATCCGGCCGATGGATGAAGATGACCATATCGGCATCTTGCTCGATGGAGCCGGATTCGCGGAGGTCGCTAAGCTGGGGTTTGCCGGTGCCGCCGGTGCGCTGGACGGCATTTCTGGACAGCTGCGACAGGGCGATGATGGGAATGTCCAACTCCTTGGCCGTAGCCTTGAGGGTACGGGAGATGGCGGCCACCTCCTGCTCGCGAAGGCCGCGCAGTTCCGCCGGACCCTGCATGAGCTGCAGATAGTCCACCACGATGAGGCGGACGCCCTTCTGCTTTACCAGGCGCTTGGCCTTGGTACGGAATTCCATGATGGGAATGCCGGGCGTATCGTCTATATAGAGCGGGGCCTTGGACAGCCGGCGGAGGGTGTCTTCCAGCTGCACCCACTCGTACTGCTCCAGCTTGACGCCGCCTTTGATCTTTTCTCCGGAAAGGCCGGATTCCGTGGTGATAAGGCGCTTGCCCAGCTGTTCCGCACTCATTTCCAAAGAGAATACGGCAACCGGCATGTTGGCCTCCACGGCGGCGTTACGGGCGATGTTAAGGGCAAAGGCGGTCTTACCCACGGAAGGGCGGGCGGCCAGGATAATGAGGTCGCTCTTCTGCCAGCCCTGGGTTACCCTGTCCACGGACGGGAAGCCGGAAGGGACACCGGACAGGCCGGTAATCTGCTGCAGTTCCTGCAGGTTGTCCAGCACGGAATTGATGATGGAGCCGATATCCTGGACATCCCGCTTTACATTGTTCTGGATGGCGGCGAAGACCTTGGTCTGGGCATTGTCAATAAGGTCGTCCACATTGGTGGACTCGTCATACGACTGCTTGAGAATCTCGTACGAAGCCGTGATGAGATCCCGCTGGATGGTCTTCTGCTTGAGGATTTTGATGTAATACTCTATATGCGCCGCCGCGCCGATGTTCTGCGACAGGCGGGCCAGTACAACGGGACCGCCCACAATTTCCAGGTTGCCCTTGGAGCGGAGTTTTTCGCTCACGGTAACCAGGTCTATGGACGCGTGCTCGTTCACCAGCTCCGCCATGGCCTCGAAAATCATCCGGTGCTGAGGGTTGTAGAAGCAGGAGGCAGTGAGTTCCTCCATGGATTCGTCGATGGTGGAAGGCTCCACCAGCATGGCGCCCAGCACGGCCTCCTCCACATCCGGAGCCTGCGGGGGTTTATTCCCCATCAGGGTTTCCAGGTTGAGAGGCTCTTCCGAATGGTTTCTCTTTCGGGACGGCTCCGGCATATCAGACTATTCGAAATCCGGGTTGATGATGATACGGCCGCAATGCTCGCAGATGATGAGTTTGCGGTTGGAGGCGATTTCCACGCGGCGCTGCGGGGTGATGGTGTTGAAGCAGCCTCCGCAGGAGTCGCCGTTGTAGATGCTCACCACGGCCAGGTGGTTGTGCACGCTGGCGCGGATACGCTCATAAGCGCTCATGGTGCGGGCGTCAATCTTGGCGGCGCATTCGTCACGGTGCTTCTGCAGCACGGCCTCTTCCTTGGCGGTGGACTCCACAATGGCGTCCAGCTCTTCCTTCTTGGCCTTAAGGTCGTCCGTACGGATGGAGAGGTGGTCCTTAAGGTCGTCCAGCTGGGCCTTGAGGGCGCCAATCTCGGCACGGGTGTCCACAATCTTCTTCTCCTCAATCTGACGGAGCAGCTCCTGGTTCTCGATCTCCTTGTTAAGGGAGTCGTACTCACGGGAGTTGGAGATGGTCTCCAGCTGGCGCTGGTACTTCTCAATCACGCTCTCGTGCTCTGCAATGGCCAGTTTGGCATCGGCAATATTGCGGTTCATCTGGTCCATCGTGGCCGATATGGCGGCGCTGCGCTCCTTGAGGTTGGCTATCTCCTCTTCCAGGACGGCCACCTCGGCCGGCAGCTCACCACGGAGCTGGATAATCTTATCAATCTCTGAATCCGCGGCCTGAAGCTGATAGAGGGTCTTGAGTTTCTCCTCTACGGGCATGTCGGAATCGGCAAAATTCTTCTGCAGGGACACGAAAGTCTCTCTCTTGTCGATCGGGGCCTCCACTTTCTTGGCGGCGGTAGTTTTCTTGGTTGCCATAAATTATAAATCGATTTATATTTACATCACAAAATAGTGGACCGGATTGCTCCTGTCCAGCGCGGCACTTTTGTAGCTTGCAAAGTTAGGAAAATTTTTCCTTATCTGCGCCAAGAATATGTCCACAATCTCCACTTCGCTCTCAAAATGACCGATATCCATGACCATAAACCCTTCCGGGGTAAAGAAATTGTGATAGGAAACGTCCGCAGTAATATAAAGTTGGGCGCCGGCCCTAAGGGCCGATTCCATTTCCCCGCCGCCGCTGCCGCCCAGGAGCGCCACCCGGCTGATAGGGCCTTCCAGGGGCTTGGAACTGCGGATTATCTGCAGGCCGAAACACTCCTTCACAAAGGCCAGGGCCTCTTTCCCGGTCCTGGGTTCCGCCCAGTTGCCCACGCAGCCCAGGCCGAAGCCTTCCGGGCCCGGCTCCAGGAATTCCACGTCCTTCAGCCCCAGGCGGCGGGCCATGGCGCCGCTCACCCCGCCGATCACTTTATCGGCCGTAGTATGGGCCGCATAGACGGCCACGCCTTTTTGCACGGCCTTCATGACGGCCGCGCCCACCGGATCCCCGGCGTTGATGCGGCGGATGCCCTTGAAAATGAGCGGATGGTGCGTTACAACCAGGTCACAGCCCTTCTCCACCGCCTCCTCAATGAGCTCCGGCGTACAGTCAAAGCCCACCAGAACGCCGTGGACAGGGTCCTGCGGCGAGCCGATGAGAAGGCCGCTGTTATCCCAGCTTTCCTGGATGTCCAGGGGCGCGAACGCCTCCAGCACCCGTGTAATCTCCCCTACCGTCATAACGCCTTCCTCACTTCCTTGAGCCGGGCCTGGATGTCCTTGAGGATGGTGAGCGCCTTAACGCGCCCTTCCACACTGCGCCGGTCTTCCTGCAGTTTGAGGGCGGCGCCCTCCAGAGTGAGCCCCTGCTTCTTCACCAGGAACTGGATTTGCTGCAGCGTCTCCACGTCTTCCGGATGATAGAGCCGGTTCCCCTTGGCATTGCGGTCCGGTTTGATGAATTTTTCGAAATAATTGCTCCAGTAGCGTACGGCTGAGGTGTTTTCGCCCAGGATTTCCGCCACCTCGCCCATAGTGTATATTAATTTGGCCATAGTTTTACAAAGATAGAAAAATTTCACCGCTAAACCCGCATTTTCCGCCTAAAATGCAGGCGCAGAAGTAAGAGGCTAAGCCTTACGGGTGGGTTGATGGGAGAAACTGCGGCGGGGACCTTCGGCCTCCAGCCAGTAGTCATGGTCAAAAGCCTCTCCCGGAAATACGTACGGCCCCTGGTGGTCTATGGAAAAAGCCAGATAAGTGATGGGCAGTCCCATCTCCAGGAACATCTTCTCGTAAAAAGTCTGTATTTCAGTAATTTCATCGACAGAGAGGGTATACAGGTCTCTCAACCGTCGCTGCGCGACGTTTTGAGTGGCGCCAGCAGGCGCCCGGCCGTACCCGGGATTTCGCGGGGCGAAATCATTGAGGGAGAAAAGGCCGCGGGGGATAGTAGGGGGCAGAGCCCCCTCAGACTTTCCGAGGGTGGCCACGGGTTCCAGGATGTGTATACCCTCTCTGTAAATATCTGTACCTGAAGCCAATACCTGCAGATTATTCACCTGGCAGACGGCGGAGGTGTATTCGTACAGGAAGCGGGAATCGGTCTTAAGATGGACTAGGCCGCCGGGTTTCAGGAACTTGCGGTAGCGCTCCAGGAAAAGCGGCGAGGACAGCCGGCTGTTTTCACTGCCACGCAACTGAGGATCGGAGAAAGTGAGCCAGATCTCACTCACTTCCCCGGGGCCGAAGAAAGCCTCTATGAACTCTATGCGCGTACGCAGGAAAGCCACGTTGGGGAGGGCGTTCTCCGTGGCGTATTTGGCCCCTTTCCACAGACGCGCGCCCTTGATATCCACGCCTATGTAATTGATTTCCGGGTGCCTTTCGGCCAGGGCTATGGTGTAATCCCCCTTGCCGCAGCCCAGCTCCAAGACAATGGGATGGTCGTTTCCGAACATCTCCTCCCCCCATCGGCCTTTGATGGCATGGTCCCGGAGCTTCAGTTCCCGGGAACCCGGCTCCTTGGCCAGCACCTGCGAGGCATCCGGCTGCAGCAGGCAGCGGAAGGTCTCATTTTCGGCAAATTTCTTCAGTTTCCCGTGTCCCATAAACACCTGTATTACAAAGTTTTACGCAAATACCCTGCTGTAAATTAGCAGCAGGGTTTTCCTGTAATTGCTTGTCAATCAGACGATTGAGCTACAACCAGTCCCAGACCGCGAAGGATTTCCCGGCCATCGGCATAAGGGATGGCAACCCTGAGCGTCCAAAGGCCGGGCTGGACGGGACGGACATGGGCCCGGTAGGGCTGAAAGACCTGGCGGGAGAACACGGAGGAGCGGCCGCTGAGGGGCATATAGACACTCTCCGTGTAGGAAGAATCCGAGGGGGAGATCCACGTAATGCGAAGCGGCAGCTCATGCGCGGCCTGCAGATCGGAAGGATAGCCGTCCAGGCGCGTAAAGAATGAAAAATCGTAAGAAGCCGTTGTGTCCGACATCTCTACCTGGAACTCGTACGGTCCGGGGGCGGGAATGAACTCTTCCAGGGAAGAGGGCTCCCGGCAGGCCGCCACGAGCAAGATGAGGGACAGGAGGCAGGAAAGATTCTTCACTTCGTTCAGAATGACATCAGAATGACAATTATAACGGCGTAATTATTCGGCGTTGGAGGGCTTCTGGCCGGATTTCCGGTTACGGCCCCGGTTCTTGCGGCGGCGTTTTTTCTTCTCCGGATCGAAGCGGTTGATGGCGTCGTCCGTACCCGTAATGAACTCGGGAGCGGCGCCCTCTTCCTGACGCAGGGTTTCCGGCCTTTCTCCCCGGCGGTTCATCTCCTGGATTTCCTTCACTTCATCGGCCGACAGCGGAAACATCTGGGCCAGGGAGCCCTTCTCGTAGGAGAAGTACAGCGTCTCCGACAGGATGTCCGTCTTCACCAGCCAGGCCTGCCCGTCTTCCAGCTCCAGCGGTTCCACCACCTTGGGGATGCGGGAATGGGCGTCCAAGTAGGCCGCCACCTCGTAATTGAGGCAGCATTTGAGCTTGCCGCACTGGCCGGCGAGCTTCTGCGGATTCAGCGAAAGGTCCTGCGTCCGGGCGGCCGATGTGGTGATGGACTTGAACTCCGTGATATAGTTGGCGCAGCACAGTTCCCGGCCGCACACGCCCAGTCCGCCTATGAGGCCGGCCTCCTGGCGGGCGCCTATCTGCTTCATTTCCACGCGGATATGGAACTCTTCGGCAAAGTCCTTGATGAGCTGGCGGAAATCCACGCGGCCATCGGCAATGTAATAGAAGATGGCCTTGGTGCCGTCGCCCTGGAACTCCACGTCGCCGATTTTCATTTCCAGGCCCAGGTTGGCCGCCAGCACCCGCGAGCGGATCATGGTCTCCTGCTCCCGCGCAATGGCTTCCTGCCAGCGCTCGATGTCATAGGGACGCGCCTTGCGGTAGATTTTCCGGATTTCCGTGGTCTCCGGGTCCACGCCCCGGCATTTCATCTGCCGGCCCACGATGGGGCCTTCCAGGGTTACGATACCCAGGTCGTGCCCCGTGGCGGCTTCCACCACCACCAGGTCCCCGGTCTTCACGCTCTGGCCGGACGCATTCACATAGAAGCCCTTGCGGGTATTCTTGAAGCGCACCTCGAAATAGGGGTTGAACTGCTCCTGCGGGATACCCTTGAGGTAGTTGTACACCTCCAGCTTGCAACAGCCCTGACGGTAACGGATATCCCGTTCCAGGGTCTCTTCGTCGGTGGTGATGGTACAGCCCCGGAAGCAGTCGTATTGTATGGATTCGTTGTTCCAGTCCATGTCAAATGCGGATATATAGTTGGTTCACCATGTCGGCGAACAGGATTTTCTGATTCACGTTGCGCTCTATCAGGAGCAGGGCCCGGTCCAGGCAGGAGAGGGCCAGGCGCGGAAAGGCGGGCTTCAATGCAGCCGCCATCCGCCTGTAATAGTCTTCTTCATCGGCCTTCACATGGGTGAGGGCCGGCAGGTTCTGCTGAAGCAGGAACAAGGTGCGAAGGTCCCGCGCAGCCACCCGGCAAAAGGCCTTCTGCCGTTCGCGCGAGTCCAGCGCAGCCACCGCCTCCCCCGTTTCCAGGGCACCCAGCAGGTCCTTTTCCACCAGCGCGTTGAGCAAGTCGTGGAAAAGGTCGGCCAGGACGGCATCCCCGGCCGCTTCCCGGGCGTGAACCTCTTCCTCGGCCTCCGGGGACAGGGGCTGCACCCGCAGATGCAGGCAGCGGGAGGAGATGGTTGTGAGCACCTTCTCCGGAGCATGGGTGATGAGCAGGAACAGCGTCCCCACCGGCGGCTCCTCCACCATTTTGAGGAGCGCGTTGCCGGCCTGCATATTCATCTTTTCCGGCAGGTACATCACCACCGTGCGCCATCCGCCCTCCACGGCCGACAGGGAGAGCCTGTCCAGCACGGAACGGGCTTCCTGAACGGAGATATTGCTCTGTTTCCCCTCTATGCCGATGGCCGCATACAGCTCATTTTCAAAGAAATAAGGATTCTCCAGCAGCAGTTCACGGAACGGGCCGATGAACTGGAGCGACACCGGCTTGTCCGGCCCGGCGACGGGAAAGACAAAGTGGATATCCGGATGGATCAGCTTCCGGACGCGGGGAGAACCGCCGTACAGTTCCTCCAGGAAATGGAGGACCAGCGGGAAGGCTCCGCCGCCGTCATCCTCGTGCAGCAGCAGGGCATGCGGGACATGGCCGCTCACCGCCATCTGATGGAGGGCGTTCATAAGTTCCGTATTCCCGTATACCGTTGCCATCTACCGGGTTCTGTCGCCCACATAGCGGGCCAGCTCAATCAAATAGGCCTTTTCGCGGGATTCCGGAAGCGCATCCAGGCAGGAAATGGAGCGGTCGATATAGCCGTCCAGCTTCCGGCAGGCCAATTCCACGCCGCCGCGGGACAGTACGAACGCCCGCACTTCGGCCGCCAGGGCCGGCTGGTCCAGGATACGGACTACCTTTTTCCGAACGGCCACGGCCTGCTCCTGGGGAACCGTTTCCAGGGCGCACAGCAGCGGCTGGGTTATCTTCTGCTCCTTCAGGTCTATGCCCACAGGTTTGCCCACCTGGGCGGCACTGGCGCCGTAATCGAAGATATCGTCCTTGATCTGGAAGGCCAGACCCAGGTTGCGGGCAAAGGCGCCGGCCGCTTCCCGGATGTTTCCCGGCGCATCCACGGACACCGCCGCCGCCAGGGCCGATGCCTCGAACAGCGACGCCGTCTTGCTGTAGATGATGCGGTGGTAATCTTCCTCCGTGGTGTCTCCGGAGGAGGCCTTCTGCATCTGCAGGAGCTCGCCTTCGGCCAGGTCGGCCAGGGTTTTGGCAAAGATGCGGAGCACCTGTTCGGAATAACGGTCCGCGTCCAGGATGGTCTGCATGCAGCGCACCAGCCAGTAGTCGCCGATGAGCACGGCGGCGGAGCTGTTCAGCAGGGATGCCACCGTGGGAAGTCCTCTCCGCTCCGACGCACCGTCCACCACGTCGTCGTGCAACAGGGTGGAGTTGTGCAGCAGTTCCGCGGCGGCGGCATAGCGGACGGTGTCTTCATTCACCGTTCCGCAGGCGCCTCCCACCAGGAGCCCCAGCACAGGACGCAGCATCTTCCCGCCGTTCTCCCGGAGGGAACGGTTGGTGGCGTCCAGCAGGGTGATGTCGCTTCTGAGAGACGTGTCCATCCGCGCCTCCACCCGCTCCATCAGCGGTTTCAGGAACTGTATTATCGGGCTCAGGCTCATTTATCCAACATATCGGCCAGGGCTTCCACCGTATCGGCCACATGCACCAGGGCGCGGTCTTCCGGTTCCATCATATGGGTTGCCACATAATGGTCCAGCAGGGCCACCAGCGGGTTGAAGAACCCGTCTATGTTGAGCAGGTACACTTCCCCGTCCCAGCGGTGCAGTTTCCGGAGCACCAGGGTCTCTATTACCTCGTCCAGGGTGCCGATACCGCCCGGCAGGGCGATGGCCACGTCGCAGCCCAAGCGCATCCGCTCCTTGCGGGTGCTCATGGTCTCCGTCCACACCACCTCCGAAACGCCGGGGTTTTCCAGCCCCTTCATAAAGCCCGGAAGCACAGCCACATGCGAAGCGCCCAGGCGGATGGATTCATCCGTGATGGCTCCCATGGTGCCGATTTTCCCGCCGCCCGAGACCACCGAGTAGCCCAAAGCATGCAGCGCGCGAACAAGTTCACGCGCTGCCTGATTGTACTTCGGGTCTATGGACGACGAAGCCGAACAGAAAATGACAGCTTGTCTGTTACCCATTAAAAGAAGAAGCCCAGGGTGAGTTTAACGCCGTTGTAGTTGTTAATGTCGCTGAAGTTGTCCTTCACGTTGTCCCAGACCTTGGTGCCGTCCACCTTGCCGTCGCTGTTGTACAGCTTGCCCAGATTCATGAAATACTGGATGGAAAGCTGCAGATGCTTGATGAGCTCGATACCGGCACCGATGCTGAAGCCGTATTCCACCTTGTTCTTGGCCTTTTCCAGATCTGCATTGAAATCGTCGCTGCTCATTCCGATGCCCAGGATATTGCTGGAGGACTTCTCACCGCCGGGGGCAATCATATAGCCCAGGAAAGGCTGCAGCATCACGAAAGGACGGCCGATGATAAGGTCCGGACCCCACTGCAGGCCCACACCCATCTCCAGGAAGCCGGATTTGCTGTCCAGGGAACCGGACCAGGCTGCGAAGTTGGCGGAGTCATTGATGGAGGCTCCCTTCATCTCATACGTAAGGGCGGGCTGCAGGGCAAAACCTGCACCCAGGTTAAACTTGTAGGCGGCACCCACATGGAAGAGGGTAACACTCTTGGCCTGCTCCCACACCTGCTGCGAAGACAGATTGGTATTGGAGAAGTTAATGCCGGCAAGGATACCGAACTGGGCGTGTGCCAGCGTTGCAGAAGCAAACAGCACTGCAACAAGTGCTAAAAGTTTTTTCATTGCTTTATAGATTTGCGTTAATTCTTTCTATGAGAGCCGTCTTGGGCATGGCGCCCACGGTCTTGTCCACAATCTGTCCGTCCTTGATGAAGAGCAGGGTGGGGATGTTCATGATGCGGTAGCGGGCGGCCACCTCGTCGGCGTCGTCCACGTTCACCTTCACCACCACAATCTTGTCGGCCATCTCTTCCTCTACCTCGTCCAGCAGCGGAGACAACATCCGGCAGGGGCCGCACCAGACGGCCCAGAAGTCCACGATTACAAGCCTGCTGTCCAGAAGCAGGGAATCGAAGCTGTTATTGGTTGCAATTTTTGCCATAAGTATAGTTGTTCTTTTGATTCACAAATATAAGCATTTTTTTACAATGCATCTTCCACAGGAAGCACATAAGCGCGCAGGCCCAGCTTGGGGTTATCGGCATCCAGTTGGCGGAGCGCCTCCATCACCCGGAGGGCGAGGGCGTTGTCCACCACCGTGAGGAGGGCGTGGTTCTGGGTGGGCCAGGCGTGGTTGCCCAGATGCGGTTCACCGTCCACGGAACCCCGTCCGCCAATCTCTTCCCAAACGGTATAACCGCGTTGGCCCAGATGCTCCAGCAGTTCTACAATCTCCTGATTGTAAGCCTGGTTGTAAACGACAAATATAGCTTTCATAATAGATTCTTCACTTCGTTCAGAATGACATACTCGTTCAGAATGACATTATTCCGTTGCGGGGCTTTGCTTGGCCGCCTGGCGGGCGGCCTTGCGGGCCTTGCGCTTGGCGCGATGCTCGGTGAAACCGCAGTACAGCACCGGGATGAGCACCAGGGTGATGAGCGTGGAAATGCTCAAGCCCCAGGCCACCGTGATACCCAGGCCGCGCCACATCTCGGAGCCTTCGCCGGTACCCATCGCCATGGGCAGCATACCCAGCACCGTAGTGAGGGTGGTCATCAGGATGGGGCGCAGACGGCTCTTGGCGGCCGTTACGGAAGAATCCCGCACGCTCATGCCCCGCTCCTGGCACAGGATGGTGTAGTCGATGAGCACGATACCGTTCTTCACCACGATACCCAGCAGGATGATGATGCCGATGAGGGACATCACGCCCACGGCCTGCGAATGGATCAGGTTGCCCAGCGCCACGCCCGTGAGGGCGAACGGGATGGAGAACATGATCACGAACGGTCCCATGAAGGATTCGAACTGGGAGGCCATCACCATATACACCAGGATGACGATGAGCAGCATCAGGAGGATCATGTCGGAGAACATGTCCTGCTGCTCCTCGTAGTCACCGCCGATCTGCCAGGACATCTCCGGCGGAAGCGGGTTGGCCTCCATCAGGGCGGTGACGGTTTCCACACCGTCGCTCAGGGCCATCCCGCGGGCCATCATACCGGTTACGGAGATATAACGCTCGCGGTTTTTGCGCTGGATGGTGGGCGGCACCTTGGATTCCACGATCCGGCCCAGGTCACGCACCTTCACGCCCCGGCCCTGGGGATTGTAGATAAGGATGTTCTCTATGTCCTCCACGCTCCGGCGGAATTCCGGGGCAAAGCGCACGCGGATGTTGTACTCTTCACCGTCTTCGCGGTAGAAGGAGGCCACGGTTCCGCTCATGGCGGCACTCACGGCAGCCGCCGCGGTGGTGGAGGTGAGCCCGTTCAGCGCCAGTTTCTCGCGGTCGAAGTCCACCTCGTATTCGGGGATGTACTGGTCCCGGCTTATCATCACCTGCGCAAACGCCGGATTCTCCAGCATCCGGGCCCGGATGTCGCGGGCCACATTCTCGGTAGCCTCAAAATCATAGCCATAGATTTCCAGAACCACGCTGGAACGGCCGCCCATGCCCATTCCGCCTTCCGTGACGGTGGCGCGGTTTAGCTCGGGGAACAGGGCCAGGTCTTCCCGAATGATATCGGCCAGCTCGGAGGTGGAGCGCTTGCGTTCCTCCATGGAGCCCACGTTGATGTTCATGGAAATGAGGTAGGCGCCGTTGTTCCGCATGGAAGCAAAGGCGTTGTCGGCATCGGCCTGGCCGAAGTTATAGCTGATGACGCGGATTTCCGGCACGTCGGCCACCACCTTCTCGTAGATACGGGCGGCCACGCCGGCGGTAACTTCCTGGGCCGTGCCGATGGGCAGTTCGGCCGATACGGTAATACGTCCCTGGTCCTGCGTGGGGAAGTACTCGGTCTTCATCCGGGGGCCATACAGCGCCAGCACGCCCACGAAGATGACCACCGCCAGCAGCAGGATGAGCTTCTTGTGGTTCATGCACCAGGCGATAAGGCGGGAATAGCCGCTGGAGATGCCGTCCAGCACCTTGTTCCAGGGGTCGAAGATGAAGTGGTACAGACGGCCGCTCTTGTTCTCCACCGTGAGCAGCAGGGAGCAAAGCATAGGTACCAGCGTAAGGGCTGCCGTGGTGGACACGATCATGATGATGGACACAATCCAGCCCAGCTGCTTGAACATGATGCCCGTCATGCCGGAAATCATGGTGAGCGGCAGGAACACGCACAGCATGGTGAGGGTGGACGCGATTACGGAGATACCCACCTCGGCGGTGCCATGCACGGCGGCCTCCTTGGGTTTTTCTCCCCGGTCCAGATGGGACGTAACGTTCTCCAGCACCACGATGGCGTCGTCCACCACCATGCCGATGGCGATGGCCAGGGCGCTCATGGAGATGATGTTAAGCGTGTTCCCCGTGGCAAACAGGTACAGCAGCGAGGCCAGCAGGGCGATAGGGATGGACAGCACAACTATGAAGGTGGCCTTCCACCGGCCCAGGAACAGCCACACCACCAGCATCACCACCAGGAAGATGATGACGATGGTCTCCTTGAGGGAGTTGATGGTGCGGAGGATGTTGTCCGAAGAGTCCACCACCGTGGTGATCTTGATGTCCGAAGGGAGGTCCCGCTCCAGGCGGGAGAGGGCCTTCTTCACGTCCCGGATCACGTTCACGGTGTTGTAGCCGGACTGGCGCTGGATGATGATCTGGGCGCCGCGGACGCCGTTTGTATAGGATTCCTGCGACTTCTCCTCCAGGCCGTCGTACACGCGGGCCACGTCACGCAGATAGATGGCGTTCCCGTTGTAGGACATCAGGATGATGTCCAGCAGTTCGGACGGGTCCTTGAATTCCTTGGTGATGCGGAGCGTATAGGTCTCCGAGCCGATGTCGATGCTGCCGGAGGGCACGTTCCGGTTCTCGGCGGCGATCACCTGCGCGATGGAGGCGATGCTGAGCCCGTAGGCTTCCAGCTTCACCGGGTCGCAATAGACCTGGATTTCCCGGTTGGGGGCGCCGGAGACGGAAACCGTACCCACACCCGACACACGGGCCAGCGGGGTGGCCACCTTGTCATCCAGGATCTTGTCCAGGGCGCTCACGCTCTGGTCGGCCGTGGCCGACAGGATCATGATGGGCATGTCGTCGGCGCTGAACTTGAAGATGGTGGGCGAAGAGGCTCCGTCCGGGAGGGTCTGCACCACCATGTCCAGCTTGTCGCGGACGTCGTTGGTGGCTACTTCTATGTCTGTTCCGTATTCGAACTCCAGGGTGAGCACGGAAATGTTCTCCCGGGAGTTGGAGGTGATGTCCTTAAGGTTGGACACGCCGTTCAGGGAGTTCTCCAGCACCTTGGTGAGGTTGTTCTCCACGTCTTCGGCACTGGCGCCGGGATAGGAGCTCATCACCATGATGGTGTTGGACTCTATGTCCGGGAAGTTATCTACCGGGAGCCGCGTGAGCGCAAACACGCCCAGGATGGCGAAAGCCAGGAAGATAAGGGCCGTGGTTACCGGCTTGTTGACGGCTGCTCTGAATATGCTCATACTGCCTTCCTACTTGTTAAGAACCACTACCTTCACGCCGTCCTTGAGGGCCGCCTGGCCTTTAGAGACCACCTGGTCGCCCTCGGAAACGCCTTCCAGCACCTCGTACTCCGTGCCGATGTGGCGGCCCAGGGTTACGGGGACGTAACTCACGGTATTGTCGGCCTTGAGCAGGTACACGAAGCGCTGTCCGGTCCCTTCCTGCTTCACGATGCACAGGTCCGGGACCACGATGCTGTGGTTGTTGCCATAATTCACGGTTACGCGGGCGTACATGCCGGGGCGAAGCACTCGGTCCGTGTTGGCCACGTGGACCTCGGCCCGGAAGGTGTGCGTTGCGGCGTCGATGGTGGGATACAGGCGTTCCACCTTGCCGGTGAAGCTGCGGCCGGGCAGGGCATCGGCTTTGATGGCCACCGACTGGCCCTTCTTCACCTTGGTGTATTCACTCTCGGAAATGCCCACGAGCAGTTTCACGGGAACCACCTGCTGCACGGTAAAGAGCGGGGCGCTCATGGAGAACATGTCCCCCTGGTCAAAGTTGCGGGCGGTCACGAAACCCGTGATGGGCGTGCGCAGGATGGTGTTTTCCAGCAGGTTCTGGTAGTTGGTCTTGCGCACCTTGTAGCCCAGTTCGGCGGTCTCGAAATCGCTCTGGGACAGGCCGCCTTCCTCGTACAGGGCCTTCAGGCGCTTGAACTCTATCTCGTCGTTCTGGATCTGGAGCTCCAGCTGTTCCAGTTGCAGGCGGTCCATCTCGGCCAGCACCTGGCCCTTGGTCACATAGTCGCCCACCTCCGCGTTGATCTTGCGGATGCGGCCGCCGGCCTGTGGCATTATGTTGTTGGTGGCGAAGGCCTCCACCGTAGAGGAATAGGAGCTTTCCTGGGCCACGTCCTTGCTGGTGGCCGATATCACTTCCACATTGGGCGTAACGTTGGCCTGGGGGCCGAAACCGGCGGGACCCGCCTGGGTGTTTCCATTCCGGTTTCCGCAGGAAAGGGCCGCCAGGGCAGCTGCAGCCAATACAATGATTCTGGTTTTCATATCTGTTCTATCTATTTTTCTAAGGTTGCTGTTTCGTCGGTGAAATCGTAGCCCAGGGTCTGCTCCAGGCCCGCTTTGGCGTTCACAAAGTTGTATACCGCCTGCAGGGCCTGCAACTTGGTCTGGGTGAGGGTGAGCTCCGTGTTGTTCAGGTCCGTGAGCGTGCTCCGGCCCACCTGATAGCTCTTGGCCGCAACATCGTAGGCCTTTTCGGCCGATTTGATGGCGTCCCTGGCCGCATCGTACGAGCGCATGGAAGTCTCCATGGTGGAGAGGCTCTGGCGGATGCCGATCCGGAGCTGGCGCTCCGCATTCACCCGCTGGAGGTCCAGTTCATCGGCCTGTACGCGCGTCTGCTTGATGGCATGGTAACGCTGGCCGCCGGAGAAGATAGGGATGCTGAGCGAAAGGGCCAGGGTGCTGGACGGCAGCCATTTCCACTGGGCCAGGTTGAACTTGTCGCTCTGGGTGTAGTAGTTGTAGCTAACCTGCATGGAAAGGGTGGGCAGGTATGCGTACTGCTGCATACGGATCTGCTTGGCCAGCATCTCCGCCTGTTTGGCCAGCTGGCGCAGCTGGGAGTTGCGCTCCAGGGAGGCCTCTTCCCCTTCGTTGATGTCGTAGAACATGTGCTGGGCATAATCTTCCAGACTGCCCGCCACATCTATGGCACGGTCCAGGTCCAGGCCCATCACAGCCTTGAGCTGCCACAGGGCGAGGTAGATGGAATTCTCCGCATTGTACAGGTTGGGAATGGCCGCAGCCACGCTGGCCAGGGCCCGGGAACGGTCCATTTCCGTGGCCTTCTGGGCGTTGAAACGCATTTCCGTGAGTTTGCAGTTCTCCACCGCATTCTCATACACGGCGTTGTATACATCGTAGGAAGCCTTGGCCAGCAGGACGGAATAGTAGGCCTGCTTTACGGATGTAACCGTGCCCAGACGGCTTTCGCGGGCCTGTTCCACGGCCAGTTCCACCTGGTCGCCCGTGAGGCGCAGGCTCTCCCAAAGCTGGAAATTCACCACCGGCATGGAGGCCGACAGGCCCAGGGAGACTTGGTTGCGGCGGCCCATCTCGATGGCGCCGTCACCGGACTGCTGTTCCGTTTCCGGGGTTGTGGGGGGCACATACGGGACGAAGGGGGCACCTGTGTAAGCATACAGTTGTTCGATGTAGTACATGATGGGATCCATCATACCGGCCATCATGCCGGCCATGCCGCCACCGCCGCCGGAACCTTCCTCTTCCGAATCCGATCCGAAGTATACCTTCTGCTTCTGGATGGCGTAACTGAACATGCCGGAAGCGCTGATCTGCGGGAAAAGCTGGCCATAAGAGCCCCTTTGTGCATATTTGGTGCGTTCCACCTCCATATCGGCCACTTTCACGGAGACATTCTCCGAAAGGGCGATCTTTACCGCATCCTCCAGCGTGAGCACCAGCGTGGTGTCGCCGGCGGGACGCTCCTCCCCTTTATACTGAGCCTGCGCCGCCAGGGGAACCAGGAGCGCAAGCATAAGAATACACTTTTTTAAAAACATATATATCAACCTATTCTAAATCAAAAGACGCTTTTCCACTACAAAAATCACACCCCCAGATAGGGGTGTGATAAAAATTAGTGATTTATCGGCTTGGCGTAGTGGGTTTCCTCCTTCTTTTTGGGCCCCGCCTCCGGCGGGATGGCCCGGGCCGGCTGCTTTTTCTTATAGGCATACACCAGGAAGCCGATGCCCAGCAGGACGAAGGGGATACTCAGGATCTGGCCCATATTCAGGAGCATATCGGCCTCGAATTCCACCTGGTCGTTCTTGATGAATTCGATGAGGAAGCGGCTGCCGAAGCACACGATAAGGAAGATGCCCACGAAGGTACCGCGGTACACCTTGTCCAGTTTTTTCCAGTAAAGCCACATGAGCACTATGCCCAGAAGCAGATAGGTGCCGGCCTCGTAAAGCTGGGTGGGATGGCAGGGCTCCGTTTCTCCGTTGCGTTGGAAGATAAAGCCCCAGGGAAGGTCCGTGGGAGCGCCGTAAATCTCTGAATTGAAGAGGTTTCCCAGGCGGATGAAGCAGGCGGCGAAGGCCACCGGGATTACCAGATGGTCTATAACCCAGACATAGTCGAAGCCGTTCTTGCGGCCGTAGCGGCTGGCATACCACCAGATACCCAGCAGGATGGCGATGGTGCCGCCGTGGCTGGCCAGGCCGCCCTTCCAGGGCATGAAGATTTCCCAGAATCCCTGCCAGCTGCCCAGGTAATAGTCCGGCTGGTAAAAGAGGCAATGTCCCAGGCGGGCGCCCACGATGGTGCAGATAAGGAGCATGTACAGCATGGGGTCCAGCAGGTCCAGCTTGATCTTTTCCCGTTTGAAGAAGCTCTTCATTATATACCAGCCCAGGATGAATCCGCTCACGAACAGGATGGAATACCACCTTAGCTGGAAAGCGCCGATCTTAAAGATGACCGGGTCTATATTCCAATTGACTACCAATAAATCCATAACTTGCAAAGATACAAATTTTTATCGTTTCAGCCGCACATAGATGCTTAGCGGAAGCGCTTTCCCGAAGGAATCGTTGAGGGCCAGTTCCCCGGAAGTCATTTCCTTGAACTGTCCTTTGAAGGCTTCCCTCACAACGGTCTCCCCCAAGGCGGCGCTGTAGCCGTTGGAGTACAAATTCAGTACCATGAAGGCATCCCGTTCGTCAAGGATATCGGCCACGTTCTGCAACAGGCCGAAGAGCAGTTCGTCCAGCTTCCACTTTTCGCCGTCCGGCCCATGGCCATAGGCGGGCGGATCCAGGATGATGCCGCTGTAGCGGTTGCCGCGCCTGGCTTCACGCCTGGCGAATTTGAGCGCGTCTTCCACCACCCAGCGGATGCCGTCCAGGCCGCTGCGTTCCATATTTTCGCGGGCCCAGGTGACCACCTGCCGCACCGAATCCAGATGGGTTACATCGGCCCCGGCGCATTTGGCGGCCAGCGAAGCGGCGCCCGTGTACGCGAAGAGGTTAAGCACCTTGGGGGCAGGCAGGCCGTTGGCCTTGTGGATACGGCATAACCGGCCGGTTTCCCGGTAGATGAACTCCCAGTTGGGGGCCTGCTCCGGGAAAACGCCCACATGCTTGAAGGAGGTGAGTCCCAGGCGGAGGGACAGGTGCAAGTCGCTGGCGGCATGGGTATCCTGGTCCGGAAGGCCGTTGTACGCTATGCCCCACTGGTCTTCCATCTTCTTAAGCCGGTTCCACGTGCCGCTGTCCTCCTTCCCCGCCTTGCCGAAACCGGCGCCGGGGATGAAGCTCACATGGCACAGGCGTTTCCATTCCGCTTCCGGTAGGGACGGATTCCAGAGGGCCTTGGGTTCCGGCCTCCTTAACACATACTTGCCAAAACGCTCCAGCTTCTCTCCGGCTCCCGAGTCCAGGAGCTCATAGTCTTTCCAGTATTCCGCAGGGTATTCGACCGCCATTGTCTTTGAATTTTTTACAAAGATAGTTATCTTTGTGGACTGGACAATAATTTAACTCTTTATACTCCATGCAACAATTCATTGACAAGTACAATTTCAAAGGCAAGAAGGCCATTGTACGCGTAGACTTCAACGTTCCCCTAAACGAGAATTTCGAGATTACGGACGACACCCGCATCCGCCGGGCCATGCCCACCCTCAAGAAGGTGCTCGCAGAAGGCGGTTCCCTCATCATCATGTCCCATCTGGGCCGTCCCAAGAAGGTGGATCCCAAGTTCTCCCTCAAGCACATCGTGGGCCGCGTAAGCGAATGCCTGGGCGTTCCCGTCCAGTTCGCCGAAGACTGCCAGAAGGCCAAGGCCCAGGCCGATGCCCTGAAGCCCGGTGAGGCCCTCCTCCTGGAAAACCTCCGCTACTATGCCGAGGAAGAAGGCAAGCCCCGCGGACTGGCCGATGACGCTTCCGACGAGGAAAAGAAGGCCGCCAAGGCTGCCGTGAAGGCCTCCCAGAAGGAGTTCGTGAAAACCCTCGCCAGCTATGCCGACTGCTACATCAACGACGCTTTCGGCACCGCCCACCGCGCCCACGGCTCCACCGCCCTCATCGCCGAATACTTCCCCAACGACAAGATGTTCGGCTACCTGATGGAAGGCGAGATCAAGGCCATCGACAACGTGCTCAAGAACGCCCAGCGCCCCCTCACCGCCATCATCGGCGGCTCCAAGGTAAGCTCCAAGCTCGCCGTTCTCAAGAACCTGGTGGGCAAGGTGGACAACCTCATCATCGGCGGCGGCATGGGTTATACCTTCATCAAGGCCCAGGGCGGCCATATCGGCCAGTCCCTCCACGAGGACGAGCTCATTCCGGATGCCCTGGAAATCATGAAGGAAGCCAAGGAGCGCGGCGTGAACCTGAGCCTGAGCGTGGCCACCGTCTGCGGCCAGAGCTTCGACAATGACACACCCCGCCAGATCTTCCCCATCCGCGAGATTCCGGACGAGTGGGAAGGCATGGATGCCGCACCGGAGAGCCTGGAGAACTGGAAGAAGATCATCCTCAGCTCCAAGACCATCCTCTGGAACGGCCCCGTGGGTGTTTTCGAACTCCCCAACTTTGCCAAGGGCACCCTTCAGATTGCCGAAGACCTGGCCGAAGCCACCAAGATGGGCGCCTACACCCTTGTGGGCGGCGGCGACTCCGTAGCAGCCGTTACCCAGATGGGTTATGCCGATAAGGTGAGCTACGTCTCCACCGGCGGCGGCGCCATGCTGGAAGCCATCGAAGGCAAAGTGCTTCCGGGCATCGCAGCCATCCAGGACTAAGCCGCTCTCCGTCAGCGCATTAAAGAAATCTCCCTGTGACCGGAATCACAGGGAGATTTCTTTAAATACTTGATTGTCAGGCTAATCCGTCTCAACGCTCAGGGTATCGGCCCCCTCCATATCGTAGGAGCCCGTGACGCCTTTCAGCAGGAAGTCGAAGCGGTCCAGTACAGCGTCCGAGAGTTCCTTGTCGCCGTACTGCTTCATCACATCGGCAATGTACAGGATCACGCGGCCGGCGGTCTCGAATTCGGCCGATCCCAGTTCGCCCCAGTCCAGATAGAACGTGGCGGTCTCCTGCAGCAGGTCACACATATGCATGCCCAGTTCGCGGGCCTTCTGCGTCTCACCCAGGAAGTAATAGTCCTCTATCATCTGGGCCACCATGTAGTCGTTGCCCGAGAAGCCCAGCGGAATGCTCTCCAGCGGGAAATTCCTTTCCGGGAAACGCTCCTGGCACAGATCCAGCATCTCCAGAGCCTTTTCATCCTCGCCTTCGGCGATGAGGGCGTTGGCGGCGGACACAAACAGCTGGCGCTGGCTCAGTACGCCCAGGAAGGTATACATGTTCTGGTAGTCTACAAAGTAGTCGTCCCGCTTGAGGGCGTCCCACTTGTAGAGGTCCTTCATCTTGGCATAAAGTTCATCGGCATCCACCAGGCCGATGTCCGTGGAACTGATCTTGTTCTGGAGCGGGGTGAAACGGTAAGAGAAGCCGTCGTACAGCAGGTAATCCTTGATGCCCACCTTCAGGTCTCCGCCCATGTTGAGCACATGCAGCGGACGGTCCCAGTTGTAATTGGACAGCAGGTCCAGCATGAACAGTTCCGGCTTGGTGAGGTAATTCTTGTCTTCCGGGATGGTGAGCATGATCTGCTCCGGGATATAATCGGCGAACTTCTCCGGGACAATTCCGTATTTGAGACAGTTCTCCTTGTTCACCGGCATCACCAGCTTGCGGGCGCAGATGAAGTCCAGCTTATAGCCGTCGTTAAGGGTTACCTTCATCTTGGGATCCTTGAAGACATCCATTACGTCGGACAGGAGCATCGGGGAGCCGTCGTCGTAGGCGATATACACGAACTCGTTGGTACCGTACAGATACTGCGACTGGGACACCGTAAGCGGCAGCGGGGCGCTCTTGTTGCAGGCCCACTTCATCTGGTCTATGTACCAGTCCGTACCCAGCAGGGAGGTATTCACCACACGAACGTCCGTGCGTATACCTTCAATCTCCTGGGCGTACCAGAGCGGGAAGGTGTCGTTGTCTCCGTGGGTGACCAGCATGCCGTTGGGGCCTACGGACTCCAGATAATTGGCAGCCATCTCCGTAGAGGTGTAGCGGTTGGAGCGGTCGTGGTCGTCCCAGTTTTCTTCGGCCATGAGCACGGGAACGCCCAGGCACAGCACGGAAATGCAAATGGCCACCAGCTTCTCCCGGCCCTTGACGGCCTGCGAGATCCAGTCGTACAGGGCGGCGACGCCCAGGCCGATCCAGATGGCGAACATGTAGAACGAACCGGCATACGCATAGTCCCGTTCGCGCACCTGGTAAGGCGGCTGGTTAAGGTAGAGCACAATGGCTATGCCCGTCATGAAGAACATCAGGAACACCAGCCAGCTTCCACGCTTGTCCTTGTCGAACTGGAACACCAGGCCCAGCAGGCCCAGCAGCAGCGGCAGGAAGAAATAGTGGTTCTTGCCCTTGTTCTCGCTGAGCACGGCGGGGGCGTCCGACTGGTCTCCCAGACGGAGTTCGTCAATGAAACGGATGCCGCTTTCCCAGTTGCCATAGAAGACCTCGCCCGGGGACGGGCTGTGGATCTCGTTCTGCCGGCCCACGAAGTTCCACATGAAATAACGCCAGTACATCCAGTTGAGCTGATAGTCCAGGAAATACGCCAGATTGGCCCCGAAGGTGGGCTTGCGGTAAGTGGCGTCCTTAATCCGCTTGCCCTTTCCGCCGGTGTACTGCTGGTAGAAGTCTATGTAGCGCTGGTCTGTGCCGGACCACATGCGCGGGAACAGCATCTTGCCTTCCTGGCGGTATTCGGCATCGGCCGGGGCATCGGCATGGACATATTTCCCGTTGAGCGGAGCCCAGTACTTGTCGGTACGGAGGTCATAGGGCGCATCGAAGTACTGTCCGTACAAAAGCGGCGTGCTGCCGTACTGCTCACGGCTGAGGTAGCGCACCAGGGTGTAGGGATTATCGGGCTGATACTCGTTGGTGGGCGTCTTCACGCTGGAACGGATAATCACGATGGAGAAGAGCGAGAAGCCGATAACCAGGGTGGTCACACACAGGAGCACCGTGTTCCAGAACACCTTGTCGCTCTTGATGGTATAGAACAGTCCCCAGAAGCACAGCACCAGCAGGGCCACCATGAAGAAGAGGGCGCCGCTGTTGTACGGCAGGCCGAAACCGTTCACGAAGATGCGGTCGAAGAAGGCCGCCAGCTTGGGCAGGTACGGAATAAAGAGGTACACCAGCAGGAACTCGATGACTACGCCGATGAGGAAGATGCCCACCAACTTCTTGAAAGGAAGCTTCTTGTCCTCGTTCTTCCGGTAATAGTACATGAACACGAAGGCCGGGATGGTAAGCAGGTTCAAAAGGTGTACGCCGATGCTGAGGCCCATCAGGAAGGCGATGAGCACGATCCAGCGGTTGGCGTGCGGCCGGTCCGCCGTCTCGTACCACCGGCACATGGCCCAGAAGACCAGGGCCGTGAACAGGGAGCTCATCGCATACACCTCGCCCTCCACGGCGCTGAACCAGAAGGTGTCGCTGAAGCAGTATGCCAGCGCGCCCACGGCACCGGAGCCGAAGATGGCGATGGCCTGGCCGACACTATAAGACTGCCAGTCCGTATTGTCTGCAGCATCGGCAAGGGCGTTTATGCCCGACGGAGCATCGGCCTTCTTTTTTGCGGAGGCGGGCATAAATGCCCTGCCTGTCACCAGCCTCTTGGCGAAGAAAACGATGGTAAGGTACAGGAAAAAGATGGTGAGGGCGCTCAGGACGGCATTCATGGCATTCACCGCCACGGCCGCGTGCTCCGGCTTTACGCCGATGGTAAAGAACCGGGCCAGGAGCTGGAACACCGGGTTTCCCGGGGGGTGGCCCACTTCCAGTTTATAGGATGATGCAATGAATTCCCCGCAGTCCCAGAACGATGCGGTGGGTTCTATGGTGGCCAGATACGTAGCACCCGAAATCACCAGCACGGCCAGGGCTACGATCCAGTTCCACTTGTCAAATGTCTTCTTATCCATCTTGTCTTTTTTCTGCAATTTGCAAAGATAACAATTATTCTGATTATCTTTGCAGTGAAAAGACGTGTACCAATGAAACCCGAAACCAAGCTTCAGATCGTTTCCGTACAGGGACGGAAGATGCTCAAACAATTCATCCGCTTCCCCATAGACCTGTATAAGGACTGCAAAAACTGGGTTCCTGCCCTGGAAGACGACGAATACAATTCCCTGGGAGACAACAATCCATCCCTGGCCTTTTGCGAAAGGGAACTGTTCCTTGCCATGCGCAGCGGCAAGGTGGTGGGACGCATCGCCGCCATCATCAACCACAATGCCAACAAGAAGTGGAACGAGCATACCGTCCGCTTCGGCTGGCTGGATATGATTGATGATTTTGAGGTGGCCAAGGCGCTGGTGGACCGGGTTATCGCCTGGGGCCGCGAACGGGGTGCACAGAAGGTGAAGGGCCCCCTGGGCTTTACGGACATGGACCGGGAAGGCCTTCTGGTGGAAGGTTTCGAGAAGGAAAGCCCCTTCACCGTCATCTACAATTATCCCTATTACGGAGAATTCCTGGAGCGCATGGGATTCCGGAAAGATGCCGACTGGACGCAGCGCATCATAGAATTCGGCGACACCCTGCCGCCCATGATGCAATATGCCGACCTGGTGGAAAAACGCTACGGAGTACATCTGTACCGGGCCAAGACCCTCAAGCAGATGGCCCGCCGCGGCCGGGAGATGTTCGACGTGCTCAACAGCGCCTTCGCCGGCCTGTACGAATACAGCAAACTCTCGGACGAACAGATTGACGGCTATGTGAAGCAGTATGTCCCCGTCCTGAACAAGGATATGGTGGCCTTCGTGGTCAACGAGCAGGACCAGCTGGTGGCCTTCACCGTTACCATGCCCCACATCAGCGCCGGCGTGCGCAAGGCCAAGGGCCGTATCCTGCCTTTCGGCTGGATCCACATCCTGCCCCAGCTGAACCCCAGGAAGAACCACATCGCAGAGGGCCTGCTCATAGGCGTACTGCCGGAGTACCAGGCCAAGGGAGCCGCCCTGCTCATGTTCAAGTATCTGCACGAGAATTATAACAAACTGGGGATCAAGCATCTGCTGCTCAACCCCCAGTTGGAAGACAATCACAAGGTCCAGACCTTGTTCGGCGACTATAATCCGCAGGAATACCAGCGGCGCCGCTCTTATGTAAAGGAACTCTAGTTCAACGCTGCCAATACCGCGTCGCACACCTCTCCCACCGTGGCAGGGGCGGGGGCTCCGTCGGGAAAGCGCATCTGGAATTTCTCCTCCACGGCCAGTGACAGCACCAGCATGGTGAGGGAATCCACGCCCAGTTCGCGGACCAGTTCGGTCTGGAAACCGGCCTTGCTGAGGTCCGTATTGGGACGGATGGCCGAAAGGATCTCTTTCAGGCCTTCGAAAACTTCTTCCCTGGTCATACGCGTGCCACTTTCATGCTGCCGGTGCGCTTGAAGTCCTCCGTACGCACGGTCACTTTGATAATCTGATGGGTGGTGGGCAGGGTGGCGTTGATCTTCTTGACCAAGTTGTTCATATAGGCCTCCACTTCCTCCCAAGGCTTGCCGTCGAAGGCAGGCATGAACGGAAGGATCTCCACTGCAATCACCTGGTTGCCATTGAGTTCATCCTCTTTCACCATGGCGTCGCGGACGCAAGGATCGGCATAGAAGGGCTCTTCCAGGCTCTCCGGGCTCACATTCTCGCCGTTGGAGAGGATGATCAGGTTCTTGATACGGCCGGTGATGTAAAGGAAGCCGTCCTCGTCAAAGCGGCAAAGGTCGCCGGTGCGCAGCCAGCCGTCTTCCGTGAGGGCTTCGGCCGTGCGTACGGGATCCTTGTAGTATCCGGAGAAGAGGTTGTCGCCCTTCACCCACAGTTCGCCGTCCACAAGCTTGGTCTCCTGTCCGGGATAGATCCTGCCGATAGAGGTGGGATGGGTGATGGCATCGGCATTGGCGCTGGTGAGGTTGGCGGTTTCCGTGAGGCCGTAGCCGAAGCAGAATTCCACCCCCAGCTTGGTGAAGATGTCCACCAGGCGCGGCGGCACGTTGGCGGCGCCGGAGATGATCATCCGGAGGCTGCCGCCCAGGAACTGCGGACCGTACATCTTGCAAAGGCCGGCCAGGATGTCGCAGATGCCCGGAACGATGACCAGCAGCGTGGGCTTGATCGCGGGCAGTTTGCCGATGGTGGCCTTCATATCCTCGCAGGTGAACATAAGGTTGCCGGTATAGAAGCAGCCGCTGAGGCCGGCGATGGCGCCGAACACGTGGCTGAGCGGAAGCAGAGCGATATAGCGGTGTACGCCAATCACATGGCCGGGCTTGAAGATGGTGTTATAGTTACCCCGCATGAGGGCGCGGTGGCTCAGGACAGCTCCCTTGGGAGCGCCCGTGGTGCCGCCGGTGAAGAAGATGGCGGCCGGGCTGTCCGGATCGGCCTGGAATACGGGGGCCTCCGTGTCTGCGATGCTGGCGGAAGGCAGTACCTGGGTGCCCTGGATCTTGGCGGTGAGGGGCATGAATTCTTCGCGCACGAAGATGGCGGCGATGTCAAACTTCACGCAGCAGCCCACGACGGCCATTTCCGGCAGCTGGGCCGGGAAGTTCATAGCTACATAGCCGGCGCTGGTAACCGCCAGATACAGCTCGATGGCATCCTGGCTGTTGCGGTCCCAGATGGCGATATGGGAGCCCTTGGGCAGGCCCAGGCCATCGATGAAGGCGCGGCGGCGGGCCACACGCTGGCCCAGCTCCTTGTACGTAATGGTGTTTACAGTGTCCGACAGGGCGGGATTATCGGCATACTCCTTGGTGAACCAGTCAACAAACTGTCCCATGGTGGGAAGATACGGGATACGCTCAAACTCCTCCTTGGGGAGCATGTTGAAAAAGTACTCTTGGTTTGTCATTATTTAGATTAGGTTTAGATTTCAAAGGTACAAAGATACTACTTTTCTCCGACATACATACGGCAAAGGCCCAGCGTGAAGGTCCTGTACCGGACATTCCGGAACCCTGCAGCCCGCATGAAAACGCAGAAAGTGTCCGGATCGGGGAAGGCGTGGACGGAGGCGGGAAGGTATTTGTAGGCCGCCTTGTTGCCGGATACCAGGCCGCCGATCCAGGGCAGGATATGCAGGAAATACAAGTCGTAAAGCCGGCGGATGCTGCGGTTGGTGGGAACGGACAACTCCAGGATTACCGTCTTTCCGCCAGGCTTGAGAACACGAAGGAACTCTACCAGTCCCTTTTCCTTATGTTCGAAATTGCGGATACCGAAAGCGCAGAACACCCGGTGATAGCTCTCATCGGCAAAGGGCAGGGCCTCGGCATCGGCCGTCTGCAGGCGGATCCTGTCGTGCACGCCCTCCTTGGCGGCTTTCCGCATTACCAGGGCCATCATCCCTTCCGAGATGTCCACGCCGGTGACGCGGCTCCCCAAGGCTGCGCCTTTGGCCAGGGCGATGGTGCTGTCCCCCGTCCCGCAGGCTACATCCAGGATCTGCTGTACGGAACCGTCCACCACTTCCTTCAGCGCCCGGCGGCGCCAGCACTTGTCCACCCCCAGGCTCAGCACATGGTTGAGCCTGTCGTACGACGGGGCTATGCCGTCGAACATTTCCTTTATGTTTTCTTTTTTGGGCATTACGGCACTGGGTCATAACCGCTTCCGCCCCAGGGGTGGCAGCGGAGGATTCTACGGACGGAAAGGTACAGCCCCTTGAAAGGCCCGTACTTGCGGAAGGCCTCCAGGGCATACTGGGAACAGGTGGGTGTAAAGCGGCAGCTGGGCGGCGTAAACGGGCTGATGCACACCTGATAAAACTTGATCAGGAGCACAAACGGCGCAATAAGTATTTTCTTTAACCAGCTCACACTCAATAGTTTATACGAATACCCTGCTGTATTCTAGCAGCAGGGTATTTAGGTAATTGCCTGATTGACAGACGCTTGTACTGCGCACAGCACCTCCTCCATATTGCTTGCAATAGCGGCATACGGAAGCACTTCGGGGGCGTTGTAGATAAAGAGGATGTCCGTCGCGGCAGGCAGCAGGGCCTTTTGCCGACGGTACGCTTCGCGGATGCGGCGCTTGAGCAGATTCCGCTTTACGGCACGTTTGAAACTGCGTTTGGGGACGGAGACCAAAATGCGGGACGGGCCTTCCTCGCGCCGCAGATATCTATAGCGCAGGCAGCCCTTGACTCCACCCTTCCCCTGTCCGAAGAGTGCCTCCACAGCTTTCTTGCCACAGAGCCGCTCGGACTTGGAGAGGGTTTCACCGGTCATTTTTGGAGGCTTTCCAGATACTGTTCAATGGCGCTGGCCACGGACGGGGCTTCCGGAGAGGGAGCCTTCACGTCTATGCGCAGCCCGGCTTCTTCCATGGCGCGGACGATGGACCGGCCGTAAGAAACCATCTTGATGTCTCCCTGCTGGAAATCCGGGAAATTCTCCTGGAGGGATTTTACATCGGCGGGGTTGTAAAAAACTATCATGTCGTAGCTCTGCAGGTCCTTTTCGTGCAGGTCCTGGCTCACGGACTTTACAAATACGCCGGTGGAATAGTCCAGCTTATGGGCCTGGAACAGGGACGTAATGGCTTCGGCCGATGAGGAATCCGACATGGTGATAAGGAACTTCTCCCCCTTGTGCTTGGGGCCGATAAGGGCCACCAGGCTCTCCGGGGTGCCGGTTCCGTAGAAAATCTTGCGCTTCCGGTAAACGATATGCTTCTGCAGGTACATGGCCACGGCCTCCGTGGTGCAGAAATATTTCATGGTTTCCGGAATTTTGGTGCGAAGCTCTTCGGCCAGCTGGAAGAATGCGTCAATGGCATGACGGGAGGAGAACACGATGGCGGTATAATCCAACAGGTTGATTCGCTGTGCGCGGAATTCACGGGAGGTGAGCGGCTCTACCACAAAGAAAGGGCAGAATTCGAAATTAACGCCAAACTTCTCCGTAACGTTCTGATACTGAGTAAGGACACGGGGAGCCTTCTGCGAAACCAGGATGTTCTTGATACTCATTTTCTGTTAAGTTCTCTTCACTACAACAACACTGCCGTGGCTATCAAAGCGCCGGTGGGCAGAATTTCAAGCCCGCAAAGGTACAAAAAAGTTAGCAAAGGATTGCAAGATAAAGACAAAATTTGTGATTTTCGTACCAAAAACACCAAATAGGTAAGCGCGGCTAGAATGTATAGGAAGGACTTGATAATAAAATCATTGGCCCGGAAAAAGTACAGGATTATAACCCCCAGGATAGCAGGAAGCAGGAGTAGGATGAAGAATGTGAAGCCGGCACGGTGGGCCATCCGGTAATGGTCCGACCGGCGCTTGGGTTTAAGGATCAAGTACATCAGATACCTGAGCAGCAGATAGGCCAGGAACACCCCCGCCACGGCGGCCAGCCGCCAGTTGCCTTCCAGCGATTGCAGGAAACGGGCGTCGTACAGACGGTAGCGGTAGATGAAAAGGATGGCGGGAATCATGAGGACGAAAACCTGCTGGTTCCGTTCCCGGGCCACCCGCACGTTGTTCTCCAGGGCCACGCTGCCCCGGGCGCGGAACACGCTGTCCCAGAGGAAAGGCAGCACGTGCAGGAAATTCTTTACCAGCAGCAGGGCCAGGACCACAAAGACCGTGACCAGGATCCCCATCAAAACAGGCGTACCCCCGGCCGATTCCACAGCGGGGGAAGGGCTCTGCTCCAGCAGCAGCTCACCGGACTTGAAGGGGGTATACCACATCTCAGTTTCCGCGTTTTGCGTTATAGCCCATCTGTTTGAGCAGGTCCGTCACCTTTTCCCGGAAGTCTCCCTGGATGGTGATCTCCCCCTCCTTGGCACTGCCGCCCACGCCCAATTTGGTCTTCAGGGTTTTGGCCAGGGCCTTGAGGTCCTCATCGGCCCCCACGAATCCGGTGATGAGCGTCACCTGTTTGCCGCCACGGTTGCGGCGGTCGATGCCCACGATGAGGCGCTGCTTTCCCGCTTCCAGGGTGGCCGCCTCCTCCGCCTGGGCGGTGGTGTATTGAAAGTCCGGATTGGTGGAATAGACCACCCCCAGACGCGCTTTCCAGTCGTTGTCTGCCATAGTAGCCACAAAGTTACTGTTTTTTTCTTAACTTTGCTGCGTAATCGGCATTCTATGAGCGTCCTGGAAGCAACGGTGGTAAAGAATGCGGGCAGCCATTATCTGCTGTCCCCCCTGCCGGCGTGGGATGTTTTCCCGGCCGTACTGCGGGGCAAGGTGCGGCTCAAGGCCAGCGAAATCACCAATCCCGTGGCCGTGGGCGACAGGGTGCGGTACGAATGGGCCGATGAAGGAGACGCATCGGCCGATGGCAAAGCCGTCATCACGGAAATCCTCCCCCGCCGCAACTACGTTATCCGCCGGAGCACCAACCTGTCCCGCCAGGCGCACATCATCGCCGCCAACGTGGACATGGCCTGGCTCATCGTCTCACTCTATTTCCCGGAAGTGAAGCTGCCGTTCCTGGACCGGATCCTGGTCACCTGCGGCGTTTACGGCATCCCCGCCACCATCGTCCTAAGCAAGACGGACCTGTACCGGGAGCCCGCGCAGGAGGAAATGGACCATTTCCGCCACATCTACGAAAGTGCGGGGTATCGCGTCATCGAAACCTCCGTAGAGACCGGAGAGGGCATTGCCGATATCCGCGAGGCCTGCAAGGGAGGCATCAACCTCTTTTCCGGAGAAAGCGGCGTGGGCAAAAGCTCCCTCATCAAGGCGCTGGACCCGGGGCTGGACCCCAAGATCGGCATCATTTCCGCCGCGCACCTCCAGGGCAGGCACACTACCTCCCTGTACGAGATGTACCCCCTCGCCTCCGGCGGCTATGTAATTGATTCTCCGGGACTTCGCGGCTTCGGTCTGGTGGATCTGGAGAAGGAGGAAATAGGCAAGTACTTCCCGGAAATGCTAAAGGCATCGGCCGATTGCCGGTTCACGCCCTGCACCCACACCCACGAACCCGGCTGCGCCGTAAAGGCCGCCGTGGACGAGGGCCGGATAGCCCCGGAGCGTTACAACTCCTACCTGGGCATGCTGGAAGAAGACAAAAAGTTCCGATAAGCCTTTGCCGGCAGGGATGCCTTTCCCGGAGCATCGGCCTTTTTTCAGCGGAGGGAAAGGCATCCCTGCCGGCAAACCTGTTATGAACCTGAACAAGGAAATACTGCGGCTGGCGCTGCCCAGCATCCTGGCCAACATCACCGTTCCGCTGGTGGGAATGGTGGACATGGCCGTGGCCGGGCACCTTCCCGGAGGCTCTTCGGCGGCTTTCATCGGCGGCATCACCATCGGCACCATGCTCTTCGACCTGCTGTACTGGAACTTCGGTTTCCTGCGGGTAGGTACGGGCGGGCTCACGGCGCAGGCCTATGGGCGCGGAGAGGAAACCGGCAGCATCCTGCGGAGGGCGCTGCGGATTGCGTTGCTCTCCGGCGTGGCCATGATTGCGCTGCAATGGGTGATTGTGCAACTGGCTTTCCTGCTGGTGGACTGCTCGCCGGAAGTGCGGCAGCTGGCCTCGCGCTATTTCTATATCCGTATCTGGGCGGCGCCGGCCACCCTTTCGCTCTTTGCCTTCAAAGGCTGGTTCATCGGAGAGCAAGATACCGTGAGGCCCATGACGGCCGATCTGCTGGTGAACGGGGTGAACATCGCCGCTTCCATCGGCCTGTCCCTGGTGATAGGCTTTCCCGGTATAGCCCTGGGCACCTTCCTGGCCCAGTGGAGCGGATTCAGCTACTGTCTGATAGCCGCCCGTCGGCGCTATGGATACTCAATTGCCTTAAAATCAATGATTTGCCCTTCTGTCCCTGTGATTGCAGACACAGGGACGAAAACGGAAGCGACTGAGACAAAGGACTTTGGCTCCGGCAGCTTCTTCCAGCTGAACCGGGACCTGATTCTCCGGAGCCTGGGGATGATTGCGGTGTATATCGGCTTCACCATCATCAGTGCCCGTTACGGAGACCTGATGCTGGCGGTGAGCGCCATCCTGATGAAGCTGCTCATGTTCTTCAGCTACTTCTCCGACGGCTTTGCCTATGCCGGCGAAGCGCTGACGGGCCGATTCATAGGCGAAGGCTCCCGGGAAGGCGTACGGGCCACCATCCGGGGCACCTTCCTCTGGGGCATAGCCGTGGCGGCGCTGTTCATGCTGCTGTACGGCCTGGGCGGAGTGCCGGTGCTGCGCCTGATGACGGACGATTCCACGGTGGTGGATGCCGGCCGGGCTTTCCTGCCCTGGCTCTTGCTGATGCCCCTAATCGGCTGCCCGGCCTTTATCTGGGACGGCATCTTTATAGGAGCCACGGCGTCCAGGGACCTGAGGAACAGCACCCTGCTTTGCGCCGTGGGTTTCTTTGCCGTGTGGTTTGCCGGCGTGGGACTGATGAAAACACCGGAAGCCGCCATTCATCTGCTGATGGCGGCCTATTTCGTGCATCTGGCCATAAGGGCAGGGTATCTCACCCTCCGCTGGCCTTCCTACCAGTACTGATAGAACAGGGCGATGCTCTCCATCCCGGCAAAGAGCTGGCGCAGGAGGTAGCTCTCGTTGGGTGAGTGGATGGTATCCCTTTCCAGGCCGAAGCCCATGAGGAGCGGGTCCACGTTAAGGATCTGCTGCATATCGGCCAGGATGGCGATGGAACCGCCGCCGCGAGCGGGTACGGGTTCCATGCCATAGACCTCCGTCATGGCCCGGGACGCCGCCTTGAAGGCCGGGGAGCTGAGCGGGATCAGGAAGCCGTTGCCGCCCTCGCAAGGGGTTACGGACACCTTCACGTACGGCGGAGCGATGGAAAGGAAGTGCCTGGTAAACAGTTCCGTAATTTCAGAAGCCTTTTGGTTGGGCACCAGGCGCATGGACACCTTGGCGTGGGCCGTGGAAGGCAGCACCGTCTTGGCTCCGGCTCCGGTATAACCGCCCCAGATGCCGCACACGTCCAGGCTGGGCCGGATGGCCGTGCGCTCGATGGTTGTGTACCCCTTCTCCCCCTTTACCTCATTGATGTCCAGGAACTGCTTGTACTCCTCCATATCAAACGGCGCCCGGTTCAGGAGGGCCCTGTCTTCGGCCGATAATTCCACCACTGAATCGTAGAAGCCGGGGACGGTGATGCGGCCGTCGGCATCCTGCAGGGAGGCTATCATGCTGCAAAGTACGTTGATGGGGTTGGCCACGGCACCGCCGTAATGGCCGGAGTGCAGGTCCTTGTTGGGGCCCGTCACCGTCACTTCCAGATACGCCAGGCCGCGCATGCCGCAATTGATGGAAGGCACCTTCTCGCTTATCATGGTGGTGTCCGAAACCAGCACCACATCGGCCTTCAACAGCTCTTTATGCTCCTTGATCCACTCCGGCAGGGACGGGCTGCCAATCTCCTCCTCGCCCTCGAAGATGAACTTCACATTGTGCTTCAGGAGGCCCTTCCGGAGCAGGAACTCGAAGGCTTTCAGGTGCATGAAGAGCTGGCCCTTGTCGTCGTTGGCGCCGCGGGCGTAGATGGCTTCCTCCCCGGTGGAAGGGTCTTTGGCAATCACGGGCTCAAAGGGATCCGTACGCCATTTCTCCAGCGGTTCCGGCGGCTGCACATCGTAATGGCCATACACCAGGACGGTCTTTTCCGCCCCCTGGTTGTACTGGCCGAAGACCACCGGATGGCCGGCCGTCTCATACACGGCGGCCTCCTGCGCACCGGCTTCCTTCAGCAGTTCCACCAGGCGCCTGGCGCAGCGGTACATATCGGCCTTGTGTTCCGGCTTGGCGCTCACGGACGGGATGCGCAGCAGGGAGAACAGTTCTTGGAAGAACCGTTCCTTATTCTCTTGGATGTATTGTTTCATGTGGTTGGGGTTTTCCGTAAAGTTACGGTTTTCTTACGGAAAAAAGAAGAACCCGCTCGCGAATTTCACAATTGGCGGCGGGTTTTGTAGTGTATGTAAGGTATCAATATTTATGTCTGATACCCCTTAATTCCAATACCGTGCCAAACTCACGGTTTTCCTTTCCTGCCATGCGATTTTTCGTGCCAGAGGCCATAGACCTCACTCACGTTCCCGGCTGTGATGAAGCTGTTTATGTTATTCTCCCTCAAGTAGTTCATCAGATTGGCGAACTCGTCTTTGGTGAGCAGGGCCTGGATCTCCATGGATTTTTCTCCGGAGTAGCCGCCCGTCACCTCATAAAGGCTGCAGCCGCGGGTGAGTTCCTTGATAATGTAGTCCCGGATGGCCTCATAATCCTTAGAGATGATGCACACGCGCTTGCGCCGGTTGAGGCCCGCCGTGAAATAGTCCAGCGCCACGCCGTTGATCCACGTGCCAATGAGGCCGATAACCACCATCCGGAACGGATTCACCGCGAAGGCCGTGCAGCAGATGATGGCGCCCGCCACCGTGACGGACGTGCCGATATCGAAGTGCAGGTACTTGTTCACAATCTTGGCCAGGATGTCCAGGCCGCCGGTGGAGGCGTTGATGTGGAAGAGGATGGTCTGCGAGATGCTGAGGATGAGC
>JAEEGG010000681.1_pt1 | contig 101994 bp, 83 predicted proteins | sample 9134161 | NCBI WGS metagenome assembly JAEEGG01 (sample SAMN16246543, study PRJNA631951) | gut metagenome | biome: gut microbiome; feature: rumen; material: CR-attached | host: Bos | place: Iran: Karaj | collected 2018-10
CTTACGAAGCGGCTGATGGCGTGATTGCCGTTAGCCAGGGCATGAAGCGCGACGTGATGAAGCTTTACGGCGTCCCCGAAGATCGCGTGAAGGTGATTTACAACGGTATCGATCCGGACTTTTATGCGCCGACTTTCGATGAAAAAATTCTTGCTAAGTGGGGCGTCGACCCGAAGCGTCCGTTTGTGCTGTTCGTGGGCCGCATTACGCGCCAGAAGGGCATTAGCCAGCTGATCCAGGCGATTCCGCAAATCGACAAGAGCGCCCAGGTGGTGCTCTGCGCCGGTGCTCCGGATACCATCGAACTTGCCGATGAATGCAAGGCTCTCATCGAAGATGTGCAGAAGACTCGCGATGGTGTGGTTTGGATTCAGGAAGCCATTCCGCACGAAGAACTCCGCGTGCTTTACAGCCATGCGACTGTGTTTGCGACGCCGTCGCTCTATGAACCATTCGGTATCATCAACCTCGAAGCTATGAGCTGCGGTACGCCGGTGGTCGGTTCTGCTGTCGGTGGCATTCCCGAAATCATCGTGGACGGTGAAACCGGATTCCTGGTTCCGCTCAAGGCCAAGTCCGAAACGGATTTCGAACCGGCTGACCCGAAGGCATTCCAGACTGACTTTGCGAACAAGCTCAACAAGGTTCTCGGAAACCCGGAACTGGCAAAGAAGATGGGTGAAGTTAGCCGCAAGCGTGCGATTGACGTGTTCAGCTGGAAGTCGATTGCCAAGCAGACCTTCGACTTCTACCAGGAATGCATCGACCGCTACAAGCGCGAAGGCAAGCGGTAGAAAAAAGGAAACCGTTAGGTTTCCCAAATCCGTGTGGCAAAAAAAATCTTGGGCCTCTCTTCTCGGAGAGGCTTCTTTTATTTTTGCGAAGTAATCTTTTCGACGATTGCGCTTGTTGTCAGTAACTCGGGCAGAACAATCTGTCTAGATACATCGCCAGCCGGATAAATCGCATAAGCGGGCACGCCCGACTTGTGCATGCTCTTTAAGAGCGCGTTCACCTCAGGCGTTTCGCGGGTCCAGTCGGCCTTTACCAATGCCACATTCAAGCTGTCCATGGCGCGGCGGAATTCGCCGCGGTTGAGGACTGCAGCTTCGTTCGTTTTGCAAGTGAGGCACCAGTCGGCGGTCGCGTCGATGAATACGGTGCGGTTTGCTTTCGCGAATTCTTCGATTAAGGCGGGGCTGTAACGGTACCAACCGTCTGCTGTCATTTGCTCTTGCATGCGAGCGTTGAACTTTTCGCTGGCAGCACGTTCGTATTCAGGAGCGATTGCAGCGAACCAAATTGATACGAGAACGACAATGCTTAATCCGAATCCGGCGACTTCGCGCCCGAAGGCAACTCCCGGCGGCGCGAATTTGCCGAGCAGTACGCTACAGGCAACGCTTGCCACCGCGATGATAGAGAGCATCCCGACGCCTGCGGTGCCGGCTTGTTCATTCACAATCCACAAGAGCCATGCGACGGTCGCGAGGAGCAATACGCCCATGACTTTCTGGAGCTTCACCATCCACGGACCCGGTTTCGGGAATACCTTCAGGACTTTCGGGAAGGCGCTTACGAGCATGTAGGGGAGGGCAAGGCCGAGTCCTGCCGCCGTAAAGAACAAGAAGAGTACGGGTGTTGTCTGCGCGAAGGCGAATCCCATGGCCGTGCCGAGGAAGGGCGCTGAGCATGGTGTACTTAAAAGCACAAGCAATGCACCGGTAAAGAAGGCGCCTGCAAAGCCCGCCTTATGGCCGGCTTCGTCCATCTTGGTGGTGGCACCCCACGGGAGCCACACTTCGAATACGCCAAAGAAGCTCATGGCAAATGCGGTCAAAATTACGACCATGAAGGCGATGAATCCTGCACTCTGGAATTGCATGCCCCAGCCCGCGGACCCGCCGCCGGCCTTGACGGCGGCGACAACGGCGGCCAGCGCCCAGAAACTCGCCAGAATGCCCGCCGTTGTAGCTCCTCCCAAAGTGAGGAGCCGTCCGCGACTTTCACCGGCCTGCTTAATCAGACTAAAGAGCTTGAGCGAAAGCACCGGCAAAACGCACGGCATCAAGTTCAGAATAATTCCGCCGAGGAATGCGAAAAACAAAAGTGCGATGATTCCTGCCGAAGCGGTGGCGCCTGCATCATTTGCTGCGCTTGATTCCTGGTTGTCATTGTCGCCAGTGATGGCTGCTACTTCATTTTCGGAGTCGTTTTTTTTTGCGCTGCTATTCGCATTGCTGGATTTTGCACCAGCCGCATTTCCGCTAAGCGAAATCGTCTTGCTTGCGGGTGCAAGGCAAATGGAATTGTCGCAGGCTTGGTAATGGAAGGTCGCTTCGGTTCCGAGGCTGTCGTAATTGTCGGCGACGCTTTTCACCGGAATTTCAATCTTGAATTCCCCGCGGAAGGTGAGGATTTCAAGTTCCAGCGCTTCGTTGTATTCCTTGATGGGCGCAGGCCACACGACATCGCCGAATTCGATTCCTTCGGCCTTGACTTCAATCGAAGAGGGTTTCAAGAATTCGTCGGTGACTTCGTTTGCGTTCACGTGCCATTTTTCGGGAACGGTTACCCATACGGTCAGTTTACCGCCGTCTTTCAATGCGCCGGCGCTGTATTGCATCTGCATTTCAGGAGGCGGCATCGAGTTCATATTGAACTCTTGCGCGTTCACAGATTGTGGATAAATTACTAGAAATAGGGCCAGACTAAAAAAAGCTGTTGATAGCTGCAAACAACTATTTGCAAAATTTCCGAAAATCCGTTTTTTCACTTTTATTTTCATAAATTTTATCGCAACTGAAAGTTCGCTGTCAAAATTCCTGTTTGCACTATGTCAAAATCGAGAATTTTAACAGAAGAACCTCCCGAATGGGTTGAAAAAGTGTGGCGCAAGAACGCCTCACAAATTTACAAACTCTGTCAGACCCAGAGTAGCGATGATGACGGCGCGAAAGACCTTTTTCAGGAGGTTGCGCTCCGTTTATGCCGCTCAGCGAAATCTTTGGACTTGAATAAGCCCATTTATCCATGGTTGCGGACTGTCGTCCATAACACCTTTTTCGACATGAATCGGAGAATTTTACCTGTCGTTCCTTTTTCCCAACTGTCGGATTCCTATGTTCCCTATGATATGGCGGACAAAAAGGATATCGCCCAGGAACTACAGGAACAGCGCAGATGGCTCTTTGTTCGTCAGGAACTGGATTATCTGATGAAAGACCTTTCGGCTGCCGAACGGATGGCTGTAGAAATCCATTGCATAGGCGGAATACATGCTGCTGAAGCGTGCCTTTATTGCGGTGTCAACCGGGGAACTTTTTTAAGCAGAAAAAAGGTTGCTTTGAGAAAGATGCGCAAAAAGAAGGACGTTTACATATCAAAGTTCAAAAATAATGAAAGTTCGCGCTTGAAATTGGACGATTTGCTAACGCGGGCCAGTGAATTTTCGTAATTTTAGGGGGTGAAGTTTAAATTTCTTGTTTTGTACCTACTGCTGTTGGCAGTATATGTAGGCGCCGCCGATAAATGGGGGGCTTATTCGGATCCGTTCCCAATTCACGATGCAACTCTTTTGGGGGGAGATGCCGTCCTTCTTGCGACTGAAGGTGGTGTCCGTTATCGCTCGCTTACAGATGACTACGTGTACCATCCTGAACATGGTCTAGAAGCATCTAGGTTCTATTCCGTTGTCTCGGCGGAATTAGGAATTTATGCAATTTCTGAATATGGACTTGTGGCTTCTTTTGGCGGAAGCGACAAACCGTGGCACGTTCTAAATCGCTCTTATGTAAAAAACAATGTCCGTGCTGTGCCTCGTGGTGCGGTGGTTAAGGGACCTGTCCTGACGATTGCTTTCGAAGATCGTTTGGCATTTTTTGATTTGGCTCTGAACCGTTCGATGTTGACCATTGATCGTATTAGTTCGAAATCACTGCTGACTTCCCCCATTCGCGAACTTTTGGTACATGAGGATTCCCTGTATGTTCGCATGGACAAGGCTATCTATGTCCGTAAAATGGATTGGGACAATTTGTCCTCCGATAAACATTTGAGCGATCCGAATACATGGAGCCTCGTTCCGGCGGATGTCCCGGTTGTGGGTTTTGACGAACCTGTTAAGCAAGTTGTCGTGGGTTCCGAGGTGTTGACCGATCCTATTCTGTATCATGATGACGGCTCGAGCAAAGTCAAATGGCAGATTCCGGCCAATGACGGTACATACCTGGTGGGATCGGAATATGTTTTCTTCTACAAGAATAGCGATCATAAAATCACGGACCTTACGGAAACATTTGGCAATACTCCCGGTGAAGTTTATGAGCTGCGTGCTGCTCCGCATGGCGGTGTTTTTGCGGCTTCGGTCGATGGCCGGCTGAGCTATGGCGACGTGAATATTTGGGGCGAATCCGATTATGTCTTTGGTGTGATCGGCAATGGCGCAAATGCCTATTCGGCAAGAATCAAGGCCTTGTCTTATCTGCCCGATGGAGACATGTTCTACCATATTTGGGGTTTTGTATATCTCATGTATTCTGAATGGGGAAAAAACCAGAAGTTCTTCTATAAGGCGACGGATGGTTACTGCTTTGAGAATTATATGGAGAATATTGCAATCTCTGTTTCTACTATTGCCGCGCCTGATTATTCGGGATTCCTGACAGCGACGGGTAGCAATAATGGCTATGGGGTCATCTACTTTGATAAAGACGGTGAAGTCCATTGCGCCAACCGGGTTGGAGAAAATCCGGTGCCTGGTGTGATGTATGCAAAAGTCGATGGCGGTGATTGGCTTGTGTATGTGGCGAGCAAGACTGGAACGGCTCTTGCAAACGAAGGTGGTCTAGATGTAATCAGGTTCCCTGCTCCGAAGTCGAATGGGGGGGAACTTGCGAATGGTACCCTGAAAACATATCACGGTATCAGTCCCGCTCCGATCGATATGGTGTACGACTCTGTCGGCGAAAGGCTGTGGCTTGTCTCCATGTCGAATATCGCTTATCTGGATGAGGAATCGGATACCCTTTTAATGCCGTCTTCTACGAACGGCTTGCGCGGTGTGGAATATACGTCTATCGATGTTGATGTCCATGGAAACTTGTGGGTGGGCACCACGAACCAGGGCGTGTTCCGCTTGACTCCCAAGAAAGGTTCTCCGGACACGTTGACTGTAAAACACTTTACCACCAAAGATGGCTTGCTGGATAATTATGTGACCGATGTTGCCATTGACCCTGTATTTGGCGTTGCGTGGTTTGCTCACGAAAAGGGTGTGAGTTACTATCGTCGTGATGACCTTTTGGATACGCGAAACAATATGACGGATTTGGCGACGACCGATGTCCGCGCATATCCAATTCCCTTCAGGCCCAATGTCCATGCTCTGTTCACGATAGATGGTATTGCTGAAAATGCGGTGGTGAGCATTTTCAACCGTGGTGGAGCCTTGGTGAAATCTTTCCGGAACCAAGATGTATTGGGCGGAAAGATTGAATGGGATGGCCGCGAAAAGACGGGCAAATTTGTGGCTCCGGGAGTCTATTATTACGTAGTGAAAAGTGGCTCTAAGGTAAAGAAGGGCAAGTTCATCATTATCCATTAGTATGTCGAGGTCTTGGATGAATCGTATGGCGTTGTTTTTGTTTCTAGGCGTCGCGGCTGTGCTGATGGGCTGTGCCGGTGAACGTCAGGGTCTCGTGTGTGAAGAAATGGAATATCGACTGAACACCATGACCTATTCCCCCGACCAGCGTGCCTATGCCGAAGAAGAGTTGCGCGTTTGTCGTGAGCAAGAGGCTCTAAAGAAAGCCGAGGGCGCCGCACAGCGTCAGAGTATTTATGATCGCTTTGCCGCATCGGATACGACGAAGGCGAAATTAACCGATTCGACAAAGGCCGGTGAAGATGGCGAAGTGTCCGTGACCAAGGCGCTTCATGATTCATCGGATGTAAAGACCTCCAGTATTTATGACCGCTACAAGGCTGTTGAACCTGCGCAAGAAGAAGTGTCGGCGCCTGCTGAGGCTCCGGCTGATACTTCCGCTGCAGATGCAGGAAGTTTCCAGTAAGGCGGTGATTGTAAATGGCGAAGATTCAGACGCTTTCGGGTGAATGGTTTGAACCGGATTTGCCGGGGCGCCTTCTCAAAATTGCAGAAGATATCCGCGGAGCAGGCGGCCGCGCCTTTTTGGTGGGCGGCTGGGTCCGCGATGCGCTTTTAGGCAAGTCCTGCCGCGACTACGATGTCGAAGTCTACGATATGGCGCAAGACGCCCTCGTTCCGATTCTTTCCAAATACGGCCGCACGAATTTGGTGGGCAAGGCTTTCGGCGTGATTCACCTGGCCATGAAGGGCCTGTCGCTGGATTTCTCTTTCCCGCGTACCGAAAGCAAGGTCGGCTATGGCCACCGCGGCTTTGTGGTGCACACCGACGAAAAGCTGAGCTTCAAGGAAGCTGCCCTTCGCCGCGACTTTACCATCAATGCCATGGGCATGGAACTGCCGGAACTCACGCTCTGCGATCCGTATGGTGGAATTGACGATTTGAAGACCCATACGCTGCGCCATGTGGGCCCCGCTTTTGCTGAAGATTCTCTGCGCATTCTGCGTGGGGTGCAGTTTGCGAGCCGTTTCGGTTGCACGCTTGCTCCCTCTACGGTAGAGCTTTGCCGCACGCTTTCGCTGGATGACTTGTCGGTGGAGCGCCTGTTCGAAGAATTCAAGAAGTGGCTACTGAAGCCGGGTAAGCCCTCGCTTGGCCTTAAGGCGTTTTTGGATATCAAGCTCGACGAATATTTCCCCGAGATTCGTCCGTTCAAGAATTCTTGGGAAACTCTCGGAACGATTCTCGACAACATGGTTCCTCTGCGCGACACCTTGCCCGAGGCTCAGGCGATGGAATTCGCTTTTGCCGCACTCCTGTGTGGTTCTTCTGAAACCTCGCTCAAGTTCCTGGAACGCATCACGAACGAAACGCATTTGCTCAAGATTGTGCCTCCGCTTTTGAAGGCGTATCAGGAGTTGAATGTGGCCATCGTAGACGACGCCCCTGTGCTACGTCGCCTCGCCGTTAAGCTCGGCGGCTTAAAGTTGCTTGGCCTGCTTGTGAAATGCACTCCCCGCGAATTCTATGTGGGCTCCACAGTCGATGGAGAATGCTTTGCCGACAAACTCTGGAATGCAGCTAGTGAACTGGCTTTGATTGAAGAAGCTCCGCAGCCTTACCTGATGGGTAAAATGCTCATGGATATGGGTGTCAAGCCGGGTAAGCAAATGGGCGAAATTATCAAGAAGAGTTTCGAACTGCAGCTCGACGGCAAAATCAAAAACGCCGAAGACGCCCTCGCCTGGGCGCGCTCCGCTATTTCCACCTGAACATTCCGGTGATGCCTGCGGGCACCGCAAAGACGATCATCGGAACCTGAATGATTTCGGTGGGCAAGAATGCAAGCATCTTGCGCTTGGCATGCAGTTTCCAAGAAGCGATCATCAGGAATACAAAGTCCACCAGAATCTTGGGCAGAATGCTGAATACGCACCACTGCCAGGGGCAATCCAAAAAGAGCACGCACCAGGGGCTAATGAACATCCAGATGTAGTAGGTGTAAATCAGCGTGAGCATCAGGATGTATGCCTTGCTTTCGTAGTTGGTGCCGTTGCTGCTCCAGCGGGCTCGCTGGTTAAAGAGCTGCTTCCAGGTATGCACCGGGGCAGTTTCAATCACGGCATCCTTGTCCAGGTTATAGCAGACTTTGGTGCCCGGGATTTTCATCATCTTGTGGATGAGCATGTCGTCATCGCCGCTGGAAAGGTTCACCAGGTCGCCGAATCCGCCCACGGCAAAGAACAGGTCCTTCTTGTAGGCGAGGCAGGCGGCGCTTGCTACAATCGGGTGGCCCCAGCTGAAACCGGCAGCTTCCATCGCGGTGTAGCCGAGCGTTTCCAGTTTCTGGTACAGGTGCGGCATGGTGCGGCTACCGTTATTCTGCTTCGGTCCCTGCACGATGCAAATACCGTCGGTGAATCGGCCCGCCATGGCGGTAATCCAGCTCTTGCGAGGGATGCAGTCGGCGTCCATGGTCAAAAGCACTTCGTACTTCGCAATTTTAAATGCGCTTTCCAGGGCGCGCTTCTTGGGGCTTGCAATCTGTGGCAAATCCGGCGAGAGCGAAAGTACGCGGAATTTGGGATGGTTGGCCGCAAACTTTTCGAGAATTTCGCGGGTGGAATCTGTCGAGCGGTCGTCGACGCAAATCACTTCCCATTCGCCTACGTAATCTTGTTCGGCGAGGGCTTCCAATGTGCGCTGCGCGAATTCTTCTTCGTTGCGCATGGGGACGACCACGGTGACGCTAGGGGTGGCCTTGGGGCCTCTGTATCGATGTGTACGAATAACTCCTATTATGAAAAATAGGAACAACAATACGTACAGCGCAGTAAGGCATGCAATGATAATACCACCCATGTCTGGAAATTTAGAAAAAACTATCTTTGGTGCCATGATTCATCCTTCTGCATTTGTTCACCCGCAAGCCAAAGTTCACGATTCTGCCGTTATCGGCCCGTGGTGTTTGGTGGATGCCGGTGCCGAAATCGCCGAAGGAGTCATTTTGGAGTCCCGTGTGCATGTCTATGGCGGGGTTTCTGTCGGGAAAAACACCCATGTTTACGATGGCGCCATCCTAGGAGGCCCTCCGCAGGATTTGAAGTATGCGGGCGAGCCGACTCGACTCGAAATTGGCGAAAATTGCACAATTCGCGAATATTGCACGCTTAACCGTGGCACGGTACAGGGCGGCGGCTGCACCCATGTGGCAAACAAGGTGCTTGTGATGGCCTATTCGCATATCGCCCATGACTGCGATATCCGTGAGGGCGTCGTTATCGCGAACAGCTGTCAGCTGGGCGGCCACGTGCGCATCGGCGAATATGCGACTATCGGCGGCGTTACCGCCATTCAGCAGCGCAATCAGGTGGGCGCCTACGCCTTTGTGGGTGGCACCCATAAGGTAGATCGCGATGTTCCCCCGTGTACCAAAGCGTCCGGAAACCCCATCCGCTACGGCGCCTTGAACCTGCACGCCCTGCGCCTGCATCCCGAAAAATTCCCCGAAGAACGGATCCAGGCGCTTTCCCGCGCCTACCGCGAACTGTATCGTGGCTCGCGCCCCACTGCTGAAGTCATCGAAGAATTAAAAAAAGGCCCGGAACCTTTGTTCCAAGCCTTTTTCGATGAGCATTGGGGCGGCACGTTGGTGCGCCCGTAGATTATTGCCTTTAAACTACTGCATGTTGCTTTGCAGCACCTTCAAGATTTCGGGATACCATTCGCCGGAACCGGCGTTGTAAATGTCGAATCCCACACCGGTAAATCCCCAGATGTGCCAAGAATAGCCCAGCTGGTTTGCGGTTTGGACAATGGCCTTGATATATAGCGATCTGTTGGCATCGTCCTGTCCTTCGGCGTCGCATCTGGAAGAGGCTCCGAATTCGCCGATGTTCAGCGGAATATGGGTGCCGTCTTTACCCGGGAAAAGCCTTTTGGCCAAGTCCACGTAGCTCTTGAGGTCGCTCACGATTTTAAGAATGGCCTGCTGGTCGTTGGGGTTCCATAGTACGCCCTTGGCACAGTCAGTGTTGTGGCCCTGGTGACTGTAGTTGTACGGTTCGTAATAATGGCCGTCAATGATGATGTTGCTGTCCTTGATATCGACAAAGGCGTCCATCATTTCGAATTTGCCCCAGTTACCCGGATCGATCATGATGGTGCGTCCCGGGTTGGTCTTGCGAATAATCTTGATGGCGCTGTCGGTCATCTGGGCCAGATACTTGTCGGAAAGACCCCTGGATTCGTTCAGCACTTCAAAGATGAGCGAGTCGTTGTCAAAGTCCTTGAATTCTTCGGCAACGTTTTCCCAAATGCCGTAGAAGGCGGCCATGTATTTCTCGGGATTGTCGTACAGCTCGTTGAAATGGTGCTGGTTGATGATAACCGGCATACCAAGGCCATTGGCAATCTTGACGTGGCGCTTTACGCCTTCCACACGTTCCGCCTGCAAGGTGTAGGGGGGCTCATGGAGTGCAGTCTGGTTCCAGCGGACGGGCATGCGGATGGATTGGAAACCCGCGGCCTTTGCTACTTCGAACCATTTGTCGTCAATGGGGTTGCTCCAGTTTTCGTCGAGGTAGTCGTAAACCTTGCCTTCGATAAAGCACCAGTTGGTTTCCTGGCCTTCTTTGCAGGGCTTGGCGATGTCCACGCCCGATTCCCAGGAGTTCCCGAAGTTGATACCGTGGCCGAGCATCTTGTTTACGGCGATGGCGCGGCTATAGTTGGGGAGGTCTTCGCTATTGGAAGATTCAATGACGATCTTTGCTGACGAAAGTGCCTTGCTTTCGGAGGATTCCGGCTCGGGTGTGGGCGCGGTGCTGGAAGAATCATCATTGCATCCCTGTGCGAGCAGGGACACGGAAATAGCCAAAAACGTGTAAAGTAATTTTTTCATAGAAACAACCCTAATCTATGATGTTCAACAATGGTAAAAGTAATTTTATTTTTGTGCACCCATTCCTTATTTTTACCCGTTTTTGTTTACTTTGGAAACCATTATTGCTGTATACGCCTAATTCGCTATTGGTCTAAAAGAACTATTTTTTGTATCAAGGCTGCGAAAATAATTTTTTAGGGTACGGAGTACCCAAAAAAGACTATATTTTTGGCCCTGTCTGTATTTGGAGACTCGTTAAGGTATGAAACATATGAGAATCTCGTCTTTATTGAAGTGCGCTGTTGGCGTACTTCTTGCCGTTTCTTTGGCGGATGCGGCTTCGTTTAGTAGCTACCGCGACCGCGATGCCGGCCGCTTTGTGCTTAAGGAAGGTAAACCGTTCCGTCCTGACAAAGACATTGTCACTGTCGTGATGCGTGAAGCTATTCCCCGTGGCGGTGGATATACCTACCAGTATCCGCGTGAAAACCCCGAACCGGTACTTACGGACAAGTATGCCATGGAAGGTGCCCTTTCCATGGAAATTGAACTCATTGCAAGTGACTATTCTGGTGTCGCTATTTGTATTGCGGGTTCTGTGGACTTGACTCCTTACATGGAAGACGGTGTTCTCGAATTCTGGATCAAGGGTGCTCAGGGCGGCGAAAACGCCTTGTTCGTGCTCGTTGACGATGGCGTCAAGAGCGGTGGCGAATCCTTGCAGGTTAAGCTCCGTTCCAAGAGTTTGGGCGAAATTACCAACGAATGGACCCATTTCAGCATTCCTCTGAAGCTGTTCGGTACGACCGGTGTCTATTGGGATGCTAAGAATACCCGCGAAGTGATGTTGCCTTTCAACTGGAGCAACTTCAAGGGCTTCCGTCTCGAAGTTCGCAAGGACGAAAACGAGTCCTTCAAGGTTTGGATGGACGATATTGTCATCAAGAAACATGGCAAGGCTTACGAAGGCCCGGCCTATTACCCGTTCCGCAACGAGATTTAAGAGGTTTGTATGCGTAATCTATCTATAGCCGTATTGCTATGCTCTTCCTTTTTGTTGGCTCAGGATCTCGATGCCGAAGATTTGAACTCTGCAGAAGAATCTGTAGCCGAAGAATCCGTGTCCGAACCGGAACCGGCGGTCGAGGATGAAACTCCTGCCGAAGACGCCTCTGCTGAAGAATCCGTAGCCGAAGAATCGACCGAAGCTACTGAAGAAGTTGCAGAAGCCCCTGCTGAAGAAGCTCCTGCTATCGAAGAACCCGCCGTTGCCGAGGCTCCGGCGGCAGAACCTGTCGCTGAAGAACCCAAGCTGGGTGGTGCCGAAGTAGAAACGGCTCCTGCAAAGGAACCTTCTATCGCTCCTATCTACGTGCCTAAGTCCCTGACTCCGGAACAGCGCGTTGCCGCTATCGAAGAAAACATCGATACCCTTTCCAACAACATGGAATCCACGTTGCTTGGCAAGGATGACGCTCCGTTGGCAGTTTCCGGTTACATGGCCTTCCGCGTCAAGAACTTCGATTATACCGAAATCGCTCCGGTGTATGGCGATGACAAGGCTCGCACCCTGGTGGATGCTACCTTGAAGATGAACATGGTCCTCATGCCGAACTCCTACATGACATTGTGGACTAACATGACTTTCCCCTTCGACCTGACGGGTCTCTATACAAACTATCTGGCAAAGCACCCGACTCGCAGCCCGAACTACAGTTGGGAACGTGTTGCGTTTGACCACAACTCGGACTACACGCCTGCTTCTATCGAAGAAGAAATGAACTTCGGTATCGACATCCGCTCGTCCGTGTTTGGTGCCTATGTGACTGCCGGTGGCGTTATCTGGGCAAACGCATCTCCCCTTACCATGTGGGAACGCGAAACCATGCCGCGCTTTGCCTGGCAGTACGAAACCTTCGAAGAAGAAAAGACTGTCAGTACCTACTATAAGGAAAAGTCCTTCAAGCCGGTTAAGGAAGGTGGTCGTGCATTCTGGACCAACCGCTCCTTCGGTGGCGTCTTCATGAACGTTTACAACATGCCTTTCGGCTTCATTGCCCAGGCGATGATTTCCCAGCCCAAGGATATGGACGTGGGTACTCGCGATGGTATCCGCCTTTATGGTGGCCAGCCCAGCGAACTTGAAATGGATGGTAACTACGACTTCCGTGGCGATGTCTACCACTTCAGACTTGCCAAGACCAAGCTGTTTGACGGCATGACCCTCGGTGCAAACTACATGGGCGTGTTCTACGACGACGGTCTCATTGATGAAGATGAATTCGTTGGCTCCTGGACCAAGCTCAAGTTTGAGGGAGAACCGCATTTCGAAAACAACCAGATTGCCACGATGGATATCAAGGGCAACATCAATCCGAAATTCTACTTGATGGCAGATATCGGTTTGAGCTGGGATGACTCTACTTCTTTCCGGAATGTGGGTGACGAAAACAAGCGTTCCTATAACCGCGATTCCAGCAGAAGCGCCTCCTCTACTCCGGCATTCGGCCTTTACATCAAGGTGCAGGACAAACATCTTGACTGGCTCCCGACCACTGTCGAAGGCGTCTACTTTACTGAAAATTTCTTCTCTCCGTACGGCATTACCGATCCGTCTCGTCTGCGCAGCTGGCGTAAGGATGAATTCTACCTGAACGGTGGTTCCCTGCGTTACGGCCCCAACATGACTGGTTTGAATGTCAAGTTCGAACCGGAATTCAACCGCGGTCGCTTGGGCGTTCAGTACGGTCAGCACCGCCAGGTCACCAAGGGTAAGGACGTTCTCCTGTTCAACTACCGTTTGAACGGTCGTAACATGTGGGAAAGCACCAACTCCTGGACCAAGTACAATGCTATCTTCTGGGCTGACTCGGGTAACGCTACTGCTCCCGATGGCTACGTGAACCGTGCCGGTGTGCTTACTTCGGCTCGCAAGATGGAACGTCAGCGTGGTGGCCTCTATGGTGGTACCTGGGAACTCTGGGAATCCTTCGTTCCCTACGAAAATGCTAACCAGCTCAAGACTGAAGAAGTTCCGGAACACACCAAGTGGTCTTCTTATCTGTCTATCGATGGTGGTTACGATATCGGTCACTGGTTCGGTACCGACCGCAACCTGATGATGTCTGGTTATGCGGCAATCTCCGGTATTTCCAAGACCTTTGCTCCGGTCGCCTATAGCGAAGAACAGAGCGACATGATGCTCTGGAGCTTCTACGGACTCTTCGAACCGACATTCGCCCTTACCCCGACGCTTCACTTGGTCGGTCAGGTTGGCTTTGAAACTTGGAAGTCTGAATACGGCTACACCATTTCGGATAACGATGTGAGAGTCGGTGGCATTGTTGCAAGTGGTGCCTACGGTAACTTGATTCCTACCTCGCAGACGACTTACACCAAGGCTCCGCTCGATTACTACCAGACAGCACTCGGTATCGGTTTCGACTGGGACTTCTCTCCGCGCGCCGGTTTGCACATGCGCTACAAGTGGGCAACCCACACGGATAATTACGTTTCGGAAAACAACTGGAGCGGTCACTTTATCACTGCAGAAACAAAGGTTTGGTTCTAAGGGGACAATGGTATGAAAATGATGTATAAGATATTGTTATCTCTCCTTGTGACGGCTTCTGCCGCGTCTGCCGTATCGGAATACGATATGAACATGCAGTTAAAGGCGAAGCAAGATTCTCTTGAATCGAAGCGTGGCCTTGAGATTGGCGGTAGCATTACGGGTGTTCTCGTTAACTCCTATATGTCTTCCGATCAAGAAGACGCTCGCATGAACAATTTGCCCAATGCGGAACGTTCTCAGTTTGTGACTGCAGACTTGGATTTCCATTTCCGCCCCTATGATGCTGTGCGCTTCAATGCGACTCTCCGTTTTGAGGCCGGCATGCAAAACTACTTTGCAAATTCCGCCAAGAGCATTTCGGTTCCTTGGCTGAATGTGGAAGGCAACGTCGGTAAGTTCCTGTACTGGGTGGTGGGTGATTTCCGCCAGCAGTACAGCCCTCTCACCTTGTTTGCCCCTACCGGTATTGACAACCTTCTTTACGAACCTCTGATCTTCTCCAGGGGTCGTGACATGGCCATGAAGAATGCCTTGATTGAAGGTAATCAGCGCAACCTTCAGGGTGTGAACCTCCAGTTCCGCAACGATTTTGGCGGTGCTGCCGGTGAACTCCGCGCCGAAGCAATTTTCGCCCGTCTCCGTCGAGTTCAAGTTCTGGACTTCTCGGGTTACAACGGCAACTTGCTTCCCAATGGCGGTAACAGCCTGATTAACGGTGGCGTTGTTTATGAAGGTTCCTACCAGTCGGCCAATATGGATAAGTGGTTGCTGAGTGGAAACCTGGAATACTTGCCGCTCAACAAGAATATCCTTCTTGGTTTCACCGGCATGTATGTCTTTGATGACAGTTCCTCCTTCACTCGTACTTACCGTACCGAAAACCAGGAATTGATTGTTGACGGACAGTTGCAGTACGCAAGCAACGGCGAACTGGTTGACGTTATTAATAACCCCACATCCTTCGAACTCGGGGATTATCATCAGGAATACATCAATCCGCTGGAAATGGATCCGCAGCGTACTACAATCATGGCCGGCCGCCTCGGTGTAGATGTGGCGGGTATCATGAACAACAAGGCCTTGACCTTGGACCTCATGGGTGAATTTGCCATGTCTAGTGACAAGCTCTACACCTATGAAGTGGTAACGTCGGTCGCCGAAGATGGTGTTACTCCTATCTCGAACTTCGAAAAGAAAGAAACGGATGACAATGGCAAGGCTATCCTCGCCACGTTGAACGCCGGTTACGCTTTGCCTGCCGGAGTCGATGTCCAGCTTTCTGTGAATTACCTCATGAACGACAGCAACTGGTATAACAACCTGGCCCAGTCTCCTCAGTTCTTTGCCTCTCGCATTTTGAATACCGATAAGGATGGTAATACGATTCGTTACGGAGTGAACTCTCCGCTGTACTCCACCTTTGGCGCCCTCTACTATTTCGATCCGAAGTTTACGCCGGTTTCTACTCAGCTGGCAAACACCGACGACCCCACCATTAAGGGTCAGACCCAGAGCTACAACATTGCTCCTATGAACAAGAATGCATGGCGCAATTTGGTGTACACCCGCAAGGAACTTGCGTTGATGAGCACCATGCTTGATCCGGCCGTGCAGATGAGCTTGCCCAACGGCTTTGCTACTCCGAACCGTAGCGGTGCCCAGGCAGACCTCAAGGTTGGCTTCAAGGAATTCGTCGAAGTGGGTGGCCTCTTCACGATGCTCAAGCAGGCCAAGAGCGACAATGTTTCCCTCAAGGAAGCCCAATTCATGGAATACGGCGGCGGTTTGAAGTGGGATATCTTCAAGATGCTGAACTTCTCCCGTCCCCTCGAAATTTCGGGTAGCTACAAGCATTCTGTAAAGACTCAGGAATTGACAGATGAAGCTAAACTTGTGACCCCGCAGACCGACAAGGGTGAACTGAGCCTTGACTTTATCAATGCCGGTTTCTATATCCAGTATATGCCGCGTCTCGGCTTCAGCGCCGGACTCCAGATGATCGACATGAAACTCGATGCCATTTCCTCTGGAAAGTTTGCTCCGGGTTATGTGAATCCGTTGCTCAAGGGCAAGCAGATGCAGTGGATGGCCGGTCTCGACTATACCGTGGGTGATGGCGTTTACTTCGCCCTGAATTACGGTTGGATTACCACGGAAAACACCTACAATACCGCTTCTGGTGTTGTGGGCTCCAATATGCCGAACTATGCTGTCATTACGGCGGAAGATGAAGCCGGAAATGCGGTCCCGGTATCGGAATATAAGCACAAATTCTCCCAGGCTGTGGTTCAGGCAGTCTTGAACGTCAATTTCTAAGGGGGGTGCAAGATGAAATGGTATAAAGATATGTTTAAGATGACTTCCAGGATCTCGCTTCTCTTGTGCGGCGCCATTGCGTTTGCTGCTGCAGAAGACTCTACTTTAGTCGAAAAGCAGAAGAACCTTGCCAATACGCTCGACTCGATTAACGGCTCTGTGATGGGCCTTCGCCTGGGCGGTACGGCTAAGGCTGGCGTCCTGTCTTCTAACCTCAGTTCTGACCAGTTGCAGGATCAAAAGGATTTCCGCGAAAATCAGGCCTACACTGATGTGAACCTGGTTGTCAGGGCTCGTCCTAGCGAAGAGACCGAAGCAAAGGTTGAACTCCATCTGCATAAGGATTGGCAGACTGCTTACGAAGAACCGATCAACCCGATGATTGGTCATTGGTTCAGCTATGACGGCAAGATCCTCAACAAGCATGTGGATTTCAATTTGGGTTATATGCGTATCGGTTACACTCCGCTTACGATTTATGTTCCCCAGACTGAAATTCTCCAGGAACCCGAGATCTTTGCTGCCAAGCGTAATGAAGCTCTCGCCATGCGTTCCTTGGATACGTCTTCTAATCGCTTGCTGCAGGGCTTGAACTTCAAGTACAACAGCTTTGACGTGGGTCCCCTCTCCAACATTTACGTTCAGATGACTGGCGCTCGAATCCGCAACATTGCAAAGAAGAACGATGAAGTGTTCTTTGACTTTGACTGGAGCGATCGCTACATGCTCGGTGCAAATGCCGGTGTCGAAGCCTTTGGCGTCAACCTGGGCGGTAACTACGTCTATACCTTTGACCGCGAAAAGAGTTCCCGTTCTCGCGACGACTCTCATATTCCGGCAATGTATTACGAAGACAACATGGTCTATTCTGGAATCCTGAATTACGATTCCAAGGATTTGATCATGAAGGGCTCTATCCATGCGGGTTTGCTGTCTGAAATTGCAGGATCCAAGTGGACCTATACTGAAGACGCCTATACTCAGGATACCATTGAAGACCTCAGCGTATATGGTATGGGCTACGAAAGGTTCGACGGAAACGGTTATGTCCGTGACGATACGGGCGCCGTTGCCTACGATACCTTGTTCTATGTCGTTAAGTCTACTAAGACCCAGTACAACTGGCACAGAAACGAAATCGATGAACGCAAGGGTATGGCCCTCAACGTGTCTCCTTACGTGAATGGTGAAATCGGAAGCATCAATTTTGACCTTAAGGGAACTTTCGTCAAGAACGACAAGGATTTCTGGTCTGAACAGGCTGCCTCCAGCTACTATGTTGGCAATTCCACCATTTTGAACGGTGATGCCTTGATTACGGGTTCCAACGAAGCCGTCGTAGAACGTTTCCGTTCCGGTAGCCTCGAAAACATGTACTTCGCTATCTACAACACCAACGTGTTGCAGCAGCAGAACTTGATGAGCAAGAACGAAGGCGACGCCGTTCTTGAACAGGGCAAGAAGGAATCTTATTACACCTTTGGCCGCTTGAACAACAACTATAAACTGGGACACTTCTACAAGAACGGTTACAAGGCTGTTGCTTACAAGTACCAGGAATATCTTGCTGCGGCAGAATTCGTTGACCCCTCTGTGAATATGGCTTTGCCCATGGGCCTTGCCACTCCGGACCGTAAGGGTATCTCTGCTAATGCCAACGTGGGCTGGAATGATGCGGTTGCCCTGAATGTGCGCTTCTCCACGTTCCATGCCGACGAATCCAGTGTCGACTACACGACTCTTGGTGCCGGGCTCGGTTTCAATGCTGCTCCGCTCCTGGGTCTTGATCGTCGCCTGATTCTCCAGGGCTCTTACGAAGCCACTGAAGAAAGCGAAGGCCTCAAGCGCAAGACTTCTCGCATTGTGCTTGGCCTTACTGCCGATGTCTGGGGACCGTTTACCGTGCTTGGCGGTGCGCAGATGCTCAAGAAGGAATTCGGTGATTTCGGTCTGCCTTTGACCGAAACTGGATCGATCGTTGTCAAGGATATTGATGAAATGCTCGCTATGGGCGGTCTCCAGATTAAACTGGGTGCAGGTGCCACATTTGACCTGCAGGGTGGCCTGATGACCAACACCGTGAACTATGACGCTGCCGGTGTTGCCGAAGATGGCGTGACGCCGATTGTGACAAGTGAAAAGTTGGGCTTAGACAAGTTGTTGCTCATGGGCAGCGTAACGGTTTTGTTCTAGGAGATGGATATGAATACGAAATTTAAACTTGGTTTGGGTTTGGCCATGGCAATGGTGCTGGGCGCCTGCTCCGCAGACAGCATCGATGCTCCCATTTCCGAAAACTGGCCCGATGATTTTTCGACAGCTGAATATGTCAAGGCAAATCCTGATTTGGCTAGGTATCAGATTATTGCCGCAGTGGCTGATTCCAATAATGTCTACATGGAGAATCTCCGCAACAAGATGCTTGATTCGCTGATTCAGGTTGCCGCTGCAAAGAATGCTCCGGAGCCTGTGACTGCGAAGGATTCTTCGAATGCCAAGAGCAAGGTGTCGAAGTTCACGATTTCGATGAATGACGAAAGCGAAGTTGCCGTGTTCTTTGATAGCGAAGAGGCGGTCAAGACCATCTTTACGGAATACGCTGGCCTTTCCGAAGAATGGTGGCCGGGGCTTTCTGCTCTCAAGAACGGTATGACCGACGAAGAAGGCAACATCAATATCGACGGTCTCCGTGCTACGGAATACCGCACTGCCTTCAAGAACTTCCACCGCTACGGCTTTACGGCTACTCAGGACCTCGCCTTCATTAAGACCATCAAGATTGATTCCAGTCTTATCGAAAAGCAGTTCCTTATGGCTGGCCGCTATGAAGGCCGTCCGTACCGTCTTTGCCGCGATACCGACTTTAAGGATCCTGCCCACAAGACCAAGAAGTTGGATGTCACGGTGGTGCTTGACTCTGCCGCCGGCAAGTGGGGCGATTTCAAGTACAAGGATACGACCTACCTGGTCGAAGCCGAAAAGTCTACCTGGACGTATAAGCTGTCTGACGAAACGGAATGCGTGTCTGAACAGGCTTGCTCCAAGAAGATCGAAGCCGATCCCACGTTGTCCATTGTGGACACCATTAAGCCGGAACCGACCGAAAAGCACGATTCCGTGAAGGTTGACTCTACATGGATTTGGAAGCAGACGACTACGATCGCTCCGCTTAGCCCCAATGCCGTGGCTCCCGCAGCAAACAAGAACCGCGTTTGGGACTTCTCTGCTGACCTGTATTGTAGAGACCAGGCTGACTGGGAAATTTACCTGATTGAAAATCCGTAGTGAGGTAACCGTTATGAAAAAGATCTTTTTGCTTGCCATTGCAGCCCTCGTCGCGACAGCGGTTGCCGCTCCTTTCAGGGTTGTAGGCTATTATCCTTACTGGGCACAGTATAGCCAGTTCTATCCGAAAGATGTCCGCTACCAGTTTGTAACGCACATTCACTACGCTTCTTTGGCTCCGGCTGAAGACGGCTCCCTTGCGTTCGCTGACGAAAACGATGCTCCGCAGTTCGAAGAACTGGCTAAGAATGCCGCTGCGAACAATGTTTCGCTCATCGCCTCTTTGGGTGGCTTTGAAGTCGAAGAAAACTTGAAGGCTATCGCTGCTGACGATTCCAAGCTCGAAACTTTCTGCGGTGCTGCCGCCGAATGGGTTGAAAAGTACAACCTTGCCGGTGTGGAACTGGACTGGCAGAATGCCACCGAAGAAGATGCCGAATCCATTGGCAAGGTGGTTGGCGCCCTCAAGTCCAAGCTTTCTTCTAAAGAAGTGGCCGTGATGACTTACGCCTCCTCTATGGACGCTTATTCCGATGCCTTGAACCAGGCCGACTACGTCGTGGTCATGGTGGGCGACCAGATGAGCGAATCCGAATCCTCGGTGAAGCCGAACCTTTCTAAACAGGATATCGAAGGTGCTGTCGACGCCCTTTCTGGCAAAGGCGTGTCCAAGGATAAGATTATCCCTGTTGTGACCCTTTACGGTAAGTCTTTTGCTGGTGCTTCGGGCCTGGGTTCTTCTCATCAGGGTACCGGTAGCGGCAACGAAGGTTTCTTGCCTTACAAGGAACTCATGAAGAAGTTCGAAGCTCCGGACTACAAGGTTTCTTTTGATGAATCCACTGCCTCTGAAGTGGCTGTGAGCGATGCTGAAACAATCGTGTTTACGGGTATTCCTTCGATGAAGGCAATCTGTGGTATTGTCAAGGGTGACGGAATGGCGGGCATCGCCGTTTACGACCTGAGTCAGGATCACAACGAAAACATCGTATCGCTGATGGTTACAATAGGCTTACAACTTCGTCCGGAAATTGATTATTCCGTAAAAAAGAAAAAATAACAGTGTAAAATATCACAAACATTTGTGAATTTACATTTTATTCCCTTCTTTTTTGAAAAAAAGAATATATATTTTAGCACAAACAACCCCAAAACCACTTATCGAAAGGTAAGTAAAGAGAGAGAATCCTATGAAAAAGAAAATCTTTGCAGCTGCAATTGCGTCTGTTGCATCCGTCGCGATGGCTCAGACTGTTAATACGTCGCTTTGGTTCGACGGTTCTGACCAGCAGGTTAACACTGGTGGAGACTGCGTTTACGAATACCAGGAATGCGAAGAAACCACTATGGGTTACTGGTACGACTACGATGACCGTAAGAACGACCATGGTGGTTCTTATGCCGTTTATCCGTACGATACCACTGGTTACTATGGTTCCTTGATCGGACCGGAAATCGAAAACCTCGGTTACGTGACCATTAAGTATCACCTGGCTGACCCGACCGCTACCGGTCAGGAAGCTGAATATCCGTACAACTTCGTTGGCTTCGGCTTCAACATTGTGAACGGCAAGAAGGATCCTCTGGACATTTCTGCTGCCGGTGGCCTTTGCGCAACCTATACCTCTGACAACGCTATCACCCTCGAAATTGCTGAAGCAACTTCTGGTGACGCATCTTGCTCTATAACCCTCACCAAGGCTACTACTCCGACGACGGTTTCCAAGGAAATCGGAGACTTCAAGCAGCCGACTTGGGCTCCTGCTGCCAACAAGCTCTCCAGCTGCGCTGACGCTTTCAAGGCTGCTCAGTCTGTGAAGTTCAAGCTCGACGGTGGTGCTTCCGAAGCTGACGGTCAGCTCCGTATCTTCGAAGTCGGTCCTGCCGGTACCTGCTTGGGTGGCAAGTCTGCCAAGGCTGAAGAATGGCTGAACTGCAAGTCTGATGGCGACGGCCATGCTGACTGCGGCAATCCGGTCATCGGCATCAAGGCTTCTGCTCTCGCTGGCAGTGTCAAGGCTGTTCTCTCTGGCCGCACCCTCTCCTTCAACGGTGTCAAGGACGGCATGTTCGAAATCGTGAGCCTCCAGGGCCAGGTTGTGAAGAGCGGCAAGGTCGCTTCCTCCATCAGCCTCTCCACCCTCGATGCAGGCGTCTACATGGTCCGCGTGTCCGGCAAGTCCGTTCACATGAGCCAGAAGATTCTCGTGAAGTAATTTTCCTCACAGATTTCTTAAAAAAGGGGTTCCGGTTAGACGGAGCCCCTTTTTTTATATATATTAAGGAAAAATTTTTAACCCCAATAAAGAGGCTATATGCGTTTTCAACATCTTTTATTGGCCATGCCCCTGGCTTTTGGCCTGTACGCTTGCGGGAGCGATGATTCCAGTTCTCCGTCTATCGATGATATTACTTCATCCGAAACCGCACTTGATCCGTCTGGCAATCCTGTAATATTGTCTTCCGCTTCGGGGCCGGTCAATCCGGATGTTACGTCGTCCGAAAGCACGACGCCGAATCCCAGTTCGGGTTCGAACCTGCCTCCCAGTCCTTCTGCAGTTAGCCTTGCTCCTACTGCCAACCTGACGAATGCGACTAACTTGTATGCAACCTGGAAGGCTCGCTGGATTATGACCCTGCAGGACGAAAAGGCTGGTGGTTCCACGCTAAATTACGACCTGTTCGAAGGTCCCCGCGCTCAGGAACTGCTTACTGCAAAAATGGGCTCTTTCCACACGAACCCAGCCCGTGTTGTATGGGACGGCGGTAATAAGCAACAGTGCGCGCTTGACGGCATGACACAGTGGGGTTCCACGACCCTTACGGCCGCTCTTTCCAATAAGCTTGGCTGTACCGTATCCGAAGGTATCGGCTATGGTATGCTCATTGCCTATTTCCATGGCGACCAGGAACTGTTCAATGCCCTTTGGGCCTATAACATTGTGGCTCGCGACAACAACAACAACGGCTTGATGCCGTGGGAACTGTTGTCCTTTAGTTCCACGGTTTCTACGGCTGCAGCCCTCGATGCTGACCTTGACGTAGCTGCTGCATTGATTCTTGCCTCCAGAAAGTGGAACGATGCCCATTACCTGAGCGATGCTTTGGAATTGCTCGCAGGAATCAAGAAGAAGGGAATCAACCAAGAAAACTGGCTGATTCGTCCGGGTGATACCTGGGGAAACAAGGATGTCTACAACTTGAGCTATTTCTCCCCGGCAACGCTCCGCCTATTCGCTGAAGTGGATCCGACCGGTGGTTGGGACGCTATTCTTGCTGCAAACTATGCCTATATGATGAAGATTCAGGCTGCCGGAGCTGTTCCTTTGTTCCCCGACTGGTCTAATGCGGAAGGTGCACCGGTTGACCCGAAGAATGGCTCTGCTGCAAACACCTACATGCTCTTTGACAAGGAATCGGTGCGTATCCCGTGGCGTATTGCATGGGACTACTATTGGAACCAGAGTGCGGAATCCGCCGATATCTTGACCAAGATGTCTACGTTCATTGCTGGCGCAACTTCGAACACCCCTGCATCTCTCCCGGGTACGTCTTACAACTACAGTACGGGTGCGCTTTCTACCAGCCAGACTGCTGGCGAGCACTACATCGGTGCCTACTGCTTGATGGGTCTCGGCGTGAATCCGACATGGTATAACGCATGCTTTGATTACTTTACCGCTTCTGTCGCCAATTACAAGGCTGTGGGCTATTCGGGTACCTATTTCAAGGAAATCCTGACGCTCATGTACGCTACTTTGATGAACGGTGGATTTGTTAAAATTTAATAGCTTTTCCGGGACGCCATGTCCCGGCAGAGTGTGAAATTCTTCACAGGCCCTTCAAAAAGGGCCTTTTTGTCTACCTATGTAAACAAAGAATTTCCGAAAACATGGTGTGATTTGGGGCTACGAATATTATCTTTGTAGTTGGGTGTGGATTGCAAAAATGAGAGAGTAATATGAAAAAATTCCTATCAGTTGCGATGCTCGCATGTGCAGTTTCTTTTGCAGGTGCAGCAGTAGATGCTAAACCCCTTCGTCTGGGGCCGGTTTCCGCTTATGGAACTTTGGGCGCAAAACAGGGCAAAATTGTAAGCCAGTCGACCGGTAAACAGGTCATGCTTCGTGGTATGAGCTTGTTCTGGTCCGATGCTACGGGTTCGCAGTATTACAACCCCATCGTGATTAACTGGGCTGCCGAAAAGCTCGGCATCGACGTGTTCCGTTTTGCCATGGGTATTGACTGCTACAACAGTAATGGTAGCGGTTGTCAGAAAGACAATATTGATGGTGGCGCAATCGCTTCTAACGTAGCTTACAAGTACAATCCGTCGGGTAAGGAAGCCCAGCTCGACAACATGGTGAAGGCAGCTATCGAAAACGATATCTACATCATTGTGGACTGGCATAGCCATCGTGCAGAAAATGAAAAGGACATTGCCAAGGATTTCTTTGGACGTATGGCAAAGAAGTACGCCGATGTTCCGAACATCATTTGGGAAGTCTATAACGAACCCGTCAATACCGATATGGGTACGATTGCTGGTTACGCCAATGAAGTGATTGGTGCAATTCGTAACAATGGTTCTAAGCACCTGGCTCTCGTTGGAACTCCGTTCTATTCACAGATGGGTTCCTGCTCGGGCGTAAATGATGAAAATTCTGGTTATGTATTCCATTTTTATGCGGCATCGCATAGCTTGAACGACTTCAAAGGCAAAATCCAAAATTGCTTGAGCAACGGTAAGGCCGTGTTTATTACGGAATGGGGTACCACCGAAGCTAGCGGTGCGGGTTCTGTAAGTTCGGGTAGTACGAATGAATGGACTCAATATATGGATCAGAATAATATCCCGAATTGCAACTGGTCTTTGCGTCACGAATCCATTGGTGGCAAGAACGAAGCTTCTGCCATGTTTAGTGGTTCGACTCTCCTTAATTCGAAGGATGCCTTGAACAAGGCTAGTTATACTACTTCTGGTAGCTTGGTGAAGTCTTACCTGACCAAGCACAATAACAAGTCTTGGGCTGATACCCTTACCGCAGGCAAGCACTCCGGTTCTTGCTCCTTCAAACACCAGAAGGTGGGGGAAATGGACGGTGATGTTTCTGGCGTAGCAAGCGGTTCTTGTACTTACACCTCCAGCGATGAATCTGTTGCTACTGTTGAAGCTGGCACCATCAAGATTAAGGGTGCTGGTTATGCAGTCTTGACGGGTAACGACAATTCCCAGAGCGTTGTAGAAGTGACTCCGGTTCCGGAACAGACCTTCACCCAGGGAGAAGTTGTTTGCCGCCTCAACGGAAGTGGCTGCGCCAACTTTACGAGCAGTGGCTCCGATTTGGAATATAAGTTGAAAGAATCGAAGACTGTGGAAGGTGCCGAAGTTACTTACGAATCGGACAATCCGAGTGTTGTAACAGTTTCCAAGACGACTTGCACGAGTTCTGAATGCTATGGCGACAAGAATAAGCAAGTTTGGATTGCTTCCTTCAAGGGCCCGGGTACGGCTAATGTCCATGCTACGGCAAAGGCTGTTGCCGGCTACCGCGCTGTTGACGTGACGATTCCGTTCTCTCTGCTGAAGAACGTCCAGACCTTGAATACCAAGTATTTCAAGGACCAGGAAGTGGCTTTGGGTTCTTCGACTCAGGTCTTTACGCTCGAGGCACACAAGATTCCTGTAACTTATACCATTTTGCCTGAAGGCCGTGCCGAACAGCAGGGTGTCAACCTAGTTGCTGGAAACACGGATGCTACCATCATGATTAAGGCCGACGTTCCTGAAAATGATCAATACGAATCTTTGACCAGCTATATCACCGTTAAAATTGGTGCCGGTAACGATATGGATCTCTACGAGGCAGCCACGGCCTTTGGTTTGCTGGGTGGACCGGAATATATTGCTCCGCAGACGAAAAAGAATCTCGCTTCTAATGCTGCAATCCGCAACAAGCAGCTTGTGGTGAACGTGAAGCGCGCCGGCTTTGTCAAGGTTCAGATTCTTGACATGAACGGCCGTGTGGCTCGCGACGTCGTTCGCTACATGTCTGTGGGAACCCACGAACTTAACCTGGCCGATATGCCTCAGGGCATGTACATGGTGACGGTTAAGAGTGGCTCTGCCATGAACGCTATTCGTTGGAGGAACAAATAATGAAACGTTTATTCCTCGCAGGCCTTTTGGCCGCTTCGACGATTTCCATGGCTGCGGTCAAGTTCCCCTATCCGCAGACGCAGGCTTATCCGCATGCTAAAAACTTGGCTGACTATGTGAACTGCGCTGGCCAGACTCCTTCTACGCAGTTGCTTGACCAGTTTGAAAAGTATCTGAAGTCGTACTACGAAGAAAACGGTAGTCAGGCTCGTATCAAGTTCGACGAAGACCAGTATACCGTTTCTGAAGGTATCGGCTATGGCATGATCCTTTGTGTGTACTTCAGTAACGCTAACAAGAGCTACCAGAGCCAATTCGACAAGCTTTGGGCTTATTACAAGGCTCATTCTAATAACGGCGTTATGGACTGGAAAATTCAAGGCTTTGGTGGTGCTGTCGGTACCGGTGGCGCTACTGACGCCGAAGAAGATGTCGCCTTTGCTCTTGTCATGGCCTCTTACCAGTTCGAAGATAGCAAGTACCTGAGTGACGCTAAGACTTTGATTGCAAAAATGCGTCAAAGTGAATTTGCCAGCGACGGACGTCATAAGGTGGGTAACCAGTGGGATCCGTACTTGAACCCGAGTTATGTAAGTCCCGCTGCTTATGAAATCTTCAAGGATGTCGATGACGCAAGTTTCTGGAGCAAGGCGATTTCGACCAACTACGATATTGTCTTGGGAAACCGTAATTCTTCGACGGGTATCCCGTCCGGTTGGGCAAACATGGGTAGTCCTTATGGTCCTATCACCGGAAACAACGGCTACAATTTTGCCGGTTACGACTACGATGCCGTGCGTGCACCGTGGCGCTGGGCCTGGAGCTATGCCTGGTATGGTCACTCCCAGGCTAAGGACCTGAGCGAAAAACTTGCCAAGTGGGTGAGCACCAAGACATTCGGACAGCTTTACATCAATATGAAGACGGATGGGTCCGCAAATATGCAGGGCGAACCCTGTAAGTCCAATGGTTGCAAGGCTAACGGTTCTTCCATTGGTTCCTTGAGTTCCGTGTTGATTGTCGATGAAAAGTATAGTGACCTGATTAAGACGAATTACAGTGCATTGATGTCGCAGCAGCCTGGATATTTCCATTCTAACCTGCGCCTTTTGACAGGCCTCTTGATGTCTGGCAATATGCAGAATTTCGCTACGATGAAGAATCCTGTGGCAGCGAAGGAAATTGTTATTCCGGACTCCTGTAATGCCGAAGTGATTCTTCATCAGAACTCCGGTGCCTTTGGCTGGAATTCTACTTCTGTAGTGCTCGAAAACGAAACGAACACAAGTGTGCATATGGGCTCTGTTATCCAGGGTGACCACCGCGAATTGGTTCGCCACCTCACTGGCCTAAAGAGCGGTTCCAAGTACACGCTTTCGTTCAAGGCTAATCAGACTCCGGGTGCGGCTCTTTGGCTGACCTACGCGGTTTATTCCGATAGCCTTGGTACCAACCAGTATTGCGGTGCCATGAAGAAAACTTCGAACACTGAAGATCTGGTCGTGACTTGCGAAATTGACGCTACCGGTGAAGATATGTTCGTGTACTGGACCTTGAACAACTGGGATGATCCGCAGGTTGATATCTTTGACTTGTCTCTCATAGGCTCCGACGGAAAGGACCTTGTCGAAGAACAGGTTGTGGGTATTCCTGACTTCACGCTCCCGGCAAGCAAGCTGAATGTGGCTGTGGAAGGCAAGAACTTGCTGATCCAGCTTCCGAAGGCCGACTTGGCCCGCGTAACCGTCATGGATATGCAGGGTAGGGTTGTCTCGAGCTTCAGCATGAATTCCCGTGCTGGTCAGATTCCGATGGATCTGAGTCAGGGCAACTACATGCTCCGCGTCAAGCAGGGAGCAAGCAGCTGGGTTCGCGCCATTCGAATCGCTGAATAAGATTATTACTCTCAAAAAAGTAAAAGCCCCGACTTTCGTCGGGGTTTTTACTTTTTGTATATGTTGCAGATTTTTTTAGCTGCTTTTTAATTCATCATGTTGCCGGAGACGGGAATGTATTTGCGGGTGCCGTCGGCCTTGACGATAATCGCGATTCCCTGAAGGTACGAAATCCAGGTGCAGTTCGTGCACCCCTCGGTAACCTTCGCGTGCTTGCGCAGGATTTTCATCTCCTTGTTCGTGCAGAAGGCGATAAGCGGTCCGATGAACATGTCGTGGCTGATAAAGACATTCACGCGGTTTTCGGTAGACATTCTCGGGAGAATTGCCTGGGTGATGATCTGGACGCCAGTCTTTTCGAAGTCGTTGAAGGCTTCGGCAAAGTCGCCGTCGAAGGCCCACTGCGAATACATGAACGCTTCGTCGTCGTAGCCGGCGGCGGACTTGAGTTCGTCGAACTTCTCGGAACTTGCGACGTATGTGCTTGCAACGAGTTCCGGGAGCACGATGGGTTCGGGGAATACCTGGCCGCGGCCTTCGGAAATGTACTGGGCCGTCGCGCGCGTGCGGATGAAGTCGGTGGAGCCGTAAGAGAAGTCTTCGTCGCTGACGAGATAGGTGCCGAGTGTCTTGGACTGCTCGATGCCCTTTTCGGTCAGCTGGGATTCTACGCCGATGCTCTTTTCGCGTTGGGCGTGGCGGATGACGAAGGCCACCTTGTCGGTGGGGTCGAGATTCTTGTATACAGTAGGCAAATCTTGGAATTCGTTCGTGGCAGAATTTGCGGTGTAAATGCGTTCCGCAGCAATTTCTTCTTCGGTGGGTTCGCGAAGGAACTTGGAGGCGCTGCTGGGTGTTTCGATTTCTGCAACCTCGGAAGAACTGGATTCTTCAGGATTGGGTGCGGCTTCTTCGGAAGAGCTGGATTCCTGGATTTGCGGGTCTGTCGAAGGGTCGCCCGTTTCGGCTGCGCTAGAAGAGGTCGGCTGATTTTCGGGAGGATTGTTGACCAGGTCGGAGTAGGATTCAGACGAGTTGGGGGCAGGGTTTGTGTTGTCCGGAACAGGTGAAGAACTCTTGTCATCGCCGCAAGCAAAGAGCACGGTCAGCGACGCGGCGGCAATGCAAGATAAAATTCGTTTTTTAGTAAGGGTCATATTTTTACTCCTATTTTTCGTAATATAATAAAATGATGGTGTGATTTAGAAATGTTTGTTTTATTTAGCATTAAGGCGTAGGGTGGAAATGGCGGGGTAGTGTTTTTGTATATTATGCGCGTATGGAAAACGATTCTTTGAATGAAAATGTGGCGGCGGATTCGGTACAGTCTGCTGGCGATAGCGTTGTTGCGGCGCCGGAGATCGAAATGCCGACGCCGGAACAGCTCGGGATTTCGATTTCCGCGGGGCCGCAGGGCGGAATGCCCGCGGTGACCGTGGGCGATACGTTTGAATTCCCGGTGACCGTTAGCTGGGGCGTGCAAGGGAGTGCGCTTTTGGTGGTGCCGACGGGCTCGGCAAATGCGAAGGGACTCACCCAGGTGGGCATGTCGCAGGAATCGGCGCGGTCTGTGAAAGACGGCAAGGAAGTTGCCTCGATTACGTTTACCTACAAGATTGTAGCTGCCGATACGGGCAACTTGCATATTCCGGCCATGCGATTCGAGATTCCGACGCCCATGGGACAGCCGCTCGATTTGCGCAGCGAAAGCGTGGATGTGCGCGTGGATGAACCTTTTAATCCGCTTCCGCTTGGCGTGGGGCTTGTAGTTGCAGTTTGTGTGCTTTTGGCTGGACTGTGGCGTGTGAAACGTCGCAGTGCTGCCCGAGAGGCTGTAGCGGCTAAAAATGCTGCGGAAGACGCTCTGCGCGGACGCATGATGGTCCTTAAGCAGCGCGTGAATGCGGCAGATAGCCGCGAATGGCTCCTGGAACTCGAAAGCATTTGCAAGGAATACGTGGCTGAAAAATTCGGAATGGCCGCCTCCGCGGTCAACCTCGATAACCTTGTGAAGGATGGCAAGCTCGAAGGCTGGGAATCCCTCGTGGAAGAATTCGCGCACGCCCGCTACGGTGGCGGCAAACGCGACGGCTTCGAAAACAAGGAAACCTGGAAAGGCGCCATGAACCTGATGGGTATTGTGGAAGAGGATTGATTCCTGTGCGAGGGTTGAATTTGACATAATGGACTTTTTTTATTATGTTGTTAAAAAAGTCCTATAGGAGGTTCTTATGAAAAAGAGTATTCTTGCGGCCGCTTTCGCCGTATCCTTTGCAATGGTCGCATGCGACAGTTCGTCGAGTGCCGATTCGAGCGAAATTACCCCTCAGTCTAGCGAAAATGGCACGGTTCTCAGTTCCGATGCCAACGCGGTGCTGCTCAGTTCTGATGCGAATACGTCGTCGCTCAGTTCTGCAGCCGAAGTTCTGTCCAGTGCCGGTGATGCCGGTAATACGGTCTCTAGCTCCAGTCAGGGTGGCGAAATCCTTACCGGCAATTCGTCAAGTTCCGTCGTGACAGATTCAAATGCGGTACTTACTTCGGAACAGATGGCGATGCTAAAGGTTCTTGAAGATAAACTGGGCGAAGCGGATTCCAACTTTGTGATTGAAAACAGCTGTCAAACAGGCGCAGTCAAGAAAGTGACTGTCTGGGGACAGGAAGTCACATTTACCTGCATGTTCGAAGATTGGATTCCCACTGCAGGGCTCGACAAGGTGTATGCGCAGATTCCTGATGAAGACTTACAACCGGAGCTCGAAAGGCTTGGTATCACCAGGGATGACCTGATGGCTGTTATCACCATGTTGTCGAATCTGGACCCGAACAAAAATTCGCTTGATGTCATCTGTGAAGGCGAACCGGATGGTGACTACTGGAAACTTGTTGGTACGGGCGTCTTTAATGGGTTGACAGCTACGATAGATGGTAATCTTACCTTTGATGGAAATAATTTCATCATGAATCGAAATATTTCGATGGATGTCGGGAGCGTGTCTGCATGCAAGGGGATGCTTGCCGCTGAAGAAGACGGTGAAGATGAAGATGACGAAGGTGACGAACTTTATGGAACCGTTATCAGTTCTGTGACCAAATGCGACGGAAGCAAGCTTGTGCTTGTGGAACAGACCCGCAGGGAAAATGTGACCGCGGCTGAACGAGCCGTTGTTTATGACGATATGATTGGTCAGTGCAAGGCCTATCTTGCCGGTCAAATCACTTTCGAAGAATTGATGTCCAATTAAACGCATGGATATCATCCGCGTTACAAAGGAATGTGAACGGGCGGGAGCCTATTACGTGCGCATCGCCGCAATGATGCGCAAATACCAGATTCCGCTCGATGCCGAAATCGATTCGCATGACGGTGAGAACTGCCATTACATTTTGGCGCTGGATGATATTTACCCGGTTGCCACTTGCCGCTGGTTTGAAGTACGCGAGGGCGTTGCCGAAATCGGACGCGTCGTGGTGCTGCCGGAATACCGTGGCAAACATTTAGGCCAGGCCGTTGTCGCCGAGGCCGAGAAGTGGATGCGCGAGGCGGGCTTCAGGAAGGTCGAGATTTCGAGCCGCGTGAATGTCGCGGATTTCTATAAAAAAATGGGCTACCGCTTCAACGAAAGCGGCAAGGCCCATCATGACACGTTCGAATGCGTGTATATGGAAAAGGAACTCTGATTCCTTTGTCTGTTATGCCTTCCAATGCTTGAGCTGCGAAAGGTGCGAGTCGAAGAACTTGCGCCTTTCTGCGTCGGGGGTGTTTTCGGGGTTCGGCATGTGCGAAAGCAGGAAGTCTAGCAGCGTATCCTTGTTGCTGTAGGTGAACTTGCCTTCAGTGTAGCACCACTTGCAGTAGTCTTCGTTGAAATTTCCGTCGAGTTCGCGGCTGATCATGGCGTCATCGCCGAGAGGCATGCCGCAGCACTGGCAGAAAAGTTGCCTCGGGGCGCCCAGCAGAGTGTTGATGGAGACGTTGAATTCGCGCGAGAGCACCTTGAGCATTTCGGTGTTGGGCTGCGTTTCTCCCGTTTCCCAGCGGCTTACGGCCTGGCGCGTCACGTTGATGCGTTCCGCGAACTGCTCCTGGGTCAGGTTGTGCTTTTCTCTAAGGCTCTTTAAAACATCTTGAACTTGCATGGGGTCTCCTTTTTGTCTATGCCGCAAATATACCTACGCAGCTATGCGAAGTCAAGAAACACGCTGTTGCTTTTTGTAAAAAGTGGACGGGACGAAGCTCGATATCAGTGGATATCCATCTTCGAAAACAGGTTCAAGACCGCCACGCCGGAGATGATCAGGATAAGCCCCACGATGGCGCCCAGGTCGGGTATCTGTTTGAAAAAGAAGATACCGCTGATGGTTATAAGCGCGATGCCGAGCGCCGACCAGGTGGCATAAGCGATACCGATGGGGATGGTGCGCAGGCAAAGGCTCAGCAGGTAGAGCGATGCCACGTAGCAGACGAGCGAGGCGATGGAAGGGACGAGCTTGGTGAACTGCTCCGACATCTTGAGGAGCGTGGTGCCGGCCGCTTCTGCGACAATGGCAAGCAATAGGAATAAATAATTGAGCATAGGGATAATATACAAAATAATTTGTATATTATGACAAATTGTTAAGGGATATTTATGCCGAGTTCTGAAAAGTTTCGTGACCATGTCTTGCAACAGTTCAAGGGTGAACTACGTGTAACAACGCGCAAGATGATGGGCGAGTACATCTTGTATGCCGACGGAAAAATCTTCGGCGGGATTTACGATGACCGCCTTTTGGTGAAGCCTGTGGCCGCGGCGTTAGCAATGCTCCCTGGCGCAAAGAAGCAGTTGCCCTATGATGGTGCAAAGCCTATGTTGCGCGTGACCAACGAGCAGATTGAAGACAACGACCTCTTAGTTCGTTTGCTCGACGCGATGTTGCCGGAGTTGCCTGCTCCGAAGAAAAAATAGGGGGGGGATTCTTTCCCCTTTTATATATCTATATTTTGGGGAAATAGGTGGAGGATTTGAAATGAAGAGCTTTTGGGTTAGTGTTGCCTTTTTGGTGGCGATGGTGTTCTTAATTGGGTGCTCGAGGCATTATGCGCCTTCGGCGGCTCAGATGATGAATGTCAGGGAAGGGGAAAATTTTGGCATCGGTACGACGTTGCGGACAGGCGACCTCTATAGTTCGGATAAGGTGGGCTACCGGGAGGAAAGAACTTTTGAACTTGACGAAAATAATTGGAATATTGAATGGTTTACGTATTCCAAGCATTCCTATTTCTTGATTGGTTTGAATTTCGAAAATGTGGCCCCGCGTGTAGTGGCTGGTGTGCGAACGGATTATTTGGGGTTGTTTGGTTGGTATGGCATTCCGGCCACAGATGAAAATGATCACGATCATTATCCGGCAGGAGCAATGCTTGCGGAACAGCTCCCGATAAACGAGAAGATTAAAATCGGTGTTAGCGAGTACATTTCAAATAATATGTTCCCCGTAGAGGAAACGACCGAAGGCCGCTCCAAAAAGACGTATGTGGAGATGTATACCGAAGTGGGCGGCGGACTTTATGCGATGTACAACAATACGGTGTCGGTGGAGTTTCGTGTCGGAAAAGAATGGGATGAACCCAATTACAGGTACTATTTGCTGGTGAATATAGCGGGGAATTCTCCGCCCCAAAAGAAGTAATTTGCCTTTTTTTGTGGAATTTTGTATCTTAATTCGCGAAAACAGAAGAGGTTAACTAAATGGATATTCAGGAACTTTCGGAAAAGGTTAGACAGCAGAGTGCTTTTTGCATGAATTTGCTGCGTGAAGTGGAAGGGACGGTGATTGGCCAGAAGGCTCTGGTAGAAAGCATTCTGACGGGTATTTTGGCAGACGGTCACGTGTTGCTGGAAGGCCTGCCGGGCCTTGCCAAGACGACGGCGGTGAAGGCTTTTGCCGATGCCGTGTCGCTGGACTTCAAGCGCATCCAGTTCACTCCCGACCTGCTCCCTGCCGACTTGCTGGGTACCACGATTTACAACGCGAAGGAAGCGAAGTTCGAGACCCGCAAGGGCCCGCTCTTTACGAACCTGGTGCTCGCCGACGAAATTAACCGTGCTCCGTCGAAGGTGCAGAGCGCCTTGCTCGAAGCCATGCAGGAACGCCACATCACCATTGGCGACGAGACGTTCAAGCTGGACGAACCGTTCCTGGTGCTTGCCACGCAGAACCCGATTGAGCAGGAAGGTACGTATCCGCTGCCCGAAGCTCAGGTGGACCGTTTCCTCTTGAAGGTGAAGGTGTCTTACCCGAACAAGGCCGACGAAATGAAGATTCTCGATGCCGTCGCCGGTGCGGGACTCCGTCAGCCGCAGGCTGTCGCCACGAAGGAAGATATTCTGGCCGCCCGCCAGCTGGTGAAGCAGGTGTACGTGGACGAACGCGTGCGCGAATACATCGTGAACTTGGTGCTTGCGACCCGCGATCCGGGCAGCATCAAGCGCAGCGACTTGGTAGGCTTCGTGGAAGTGGGTGCTTCGCCGCGTGCATCGATTGGTCTTGCCCAGGCTTCGAAGGCCCATGCGTTCATCCAGGGCCGCGCCTACGTGACGCCGGAAGATGTAAAGGCTGTCGCTATGGAAGTGCTCCGTCACCGCATTATCCTCAGCTACGAGGCTGAAGCGGAAGAAGTCTCCGCCGAAACCGTGGTGCAGAAGATTCTCGACAGCGTCGAAGTTCCGTAAGGCGAGCGTCGCGCAGAAATCATTTGAAAAAAGAACGACTCTTGCTTGGGCGTTCTTTTTCTATTTTAAGAATTGTGAAAACCTGGCTGACTTTGTTGATCCTGAATTGCGCCGTGCTGGCCATGGTGTTTTTGTGCTCGTGCGGCTATTCGCATTCTGACCCGTGTCAGAGTTCCATATATGAGGAATGTATGCGGAGGACGGAGAATTCATTGCTTGCCGATATCGTCTGCTCCGAAAAAGCGGTATCCGAATGCGAGGATTAGGGTGGACGGCCCCTTGGCAAAAAATGGCCGGAAAATGATGTTAATTTGTTTGTATTTTGCCGAAAGGGGCGTATAAACGGTGCTGTTTTGCGAAATTTATGCCTCGGCTCCCTTTTTTCGGCTTGTTGGGGCGGTCTTCCTTTGATTTCGCTGTTCGCGGCTTGCCGCTCTTTACTATCTTTAAGGCGAAAAAGGGCTCAGGGAAATTCCCTGGGTAGCTTATTTTCGTGTTTAACTAGAAAGAAAAACGAAGGATATATGGCAAATCGTGTTGTAATCGGTTCCCAGTGGGGTGACGAAGGCAAGGCCAAGGTTGTTGATTTTCTGACTCTGGACGCAGACTACATCGTGCGTTTCCAGGGCGGCGCCAATGCAGGCCATACCGTGGAAGTGGGCGACAAGAAGTTTGTGTTCCACTTGATTCCCTCGGGCATTATGCATGATGATAAGATTTGCGTGATTGGTAACGGCGTGGTGCTCGACCCGGTGCAGACTCTGGCCGAAATCGCCGACTTGCACACCAAGGGAATTAACCCGGAAGGCCGCCTGTTCATTGCCGACAACGCTCACGTGGTGCTCCCGTACCACTCCACCCTCGACAAGGCCAAGGAAAAGAAGGCCGGCAAGGGTGCTATCGGTACGACTGGCCGCGGCATTGGCCCTTGCTATAGCGACAAGGTGAACCGTATTGGTGTCCGCGTGGGCGACCTCATGGACGAACGCGAACTGCGCCCCCGCGTCGAAGCGATGGCCAAGGTTCACAACGAAGAATTTAAGGTGATGTACGATGTTCCCGAAATTGATCCGGAACAGGTCATCAAGGACTACCTCGAACTCGGCCAGAAGATCAAGCCGTTCGTGCGCGACGTGAGCGCCATGCTCTATGCCGCCGTGAAGGCTGGCAAGCGTCTGGTGTTCGAAGGTGCCCAGGGTACCATCCTCGACGTGGACCAGGGTACTTACCCGTTCGTGACCTCTAGCAACACGGTCGCAGGCTATGCGAGCTGCGGTGCTGGCATTGGCCCGACTGCCATCGACCAGGTGGTGGGCGTGGTGAAGGCTTACACGACCCGCGTGGGTAACGGTCCGTTCCCGACTGAACTTTTGGATGAAACGGGCGATACGCTCCGTAAGATTGGTAACGAATATGGTGCAACGACCGGTCGTAACCGCCGCTGCGGTTGGTTCGACGCTCCGGTGGTCCGCAAGGCTGCCGTGGTGAACGGCCTGACTCACCTTGCCATTACCAAGCTCGACGTGCTCGACACCTTTGATTCCATCAAGATTTGCACTCACTACGAATGCGATGGCGAAAAGATCGAAAACTTCCCGAACCAGCTTTCGAAGGTCGGCCGCTGCGTGCCGGTTTACGAAGAAATGCCGGGCTGGAAGTGCGATACCACCAAGTGCCGCAAGCTCGAAGACTTGCCGGAAAATGCCCGTAAGTATCTGAACCGCATGGCAGAACTCGTGGGCGTGAAGATCGGCATGATTTCGATCGGTGCAAAGCGTGACCAGAGCATTATCGTAGATTTGGACTAGAATCTAAAGAAGGAGAAGAAAATGGACAACGATGTATGTGGACTCTTGAAAGGGGTTGACCTTTTCTCTGAATTGACGGAAGAACAACTTGGCTTGCTTGCCAATTTGGTTGTTGTCCAGGACTTCAACCGCGACGAAACTGTAGTGCTCGAAGGCGACTGCTCGATGAAGGCACTGTACCTGATTGCATCGGGGACGGTGCAGGTCTACATGACCGGCGTCGATGGGCGCGAGACGATCCTCAGTTTCTTGGAACGCGGCGACTTCTTTGGCGAAATGTCGCTCATCGACGGTGAACCGAGGTCCGCCTCGGTACGCACCGTCACCGATGCGCAGCTGATGATCATCCACCGCGAACCGTTCCTGACGCTGATTCGCCAGACGCCTGAAATTGCGATGTCTCTGCTTTCTGAAATGAGCAAGAGACTGCGTAAGGCGAACAAGCAGATCGGTTCCTTGTCGACCATGTCTGTGAGTGGCCGCGTGGCGGGCACTCTCCTGAACCTGATGGAAGAACGCGGCATGCGCATTCACACCGATAACGGCCAGATGGTCACGGTGATTCATAACCGCCCGACGCAACAGCAGCTGGCCGATATGTCGGGTACGACCCGCGAAACGGTGAGCCGCATTTGCTCGATGCTTGTGAAGGCAAACGCGATTGCCATGACCGGCAAGGACATCGTGATTTTTGATGAAGGTGCTTTGCAGGAAAAAGCTACTAAAGGGTAGTGAATATCACTAACCGCCGATTGCATTATGGATAAAGTAAAGAACGTTTTGAATAAAGTTTTGTCCTGGGCCAAGAATGCGCCGATTGTAAAGGCGGTTGGCATTTGGATTGTACTTTTGATTGTTCTGGCATTCTTCGTGGACAAACTCGTGATGCCGATTTTCTCGGGACATTTCGCTTCGACCGGTGAAGTTCCGAATTTGGAAGGCATGACGCAAGAAGCTGCCGAAAAGGCTTTGGACGAAGCTGGCTTTAAGTACGAATGGCTCGAAGAAGGTCGCTACAACGCCCAGATTCCGGAAGGCCTTGTGCTGGTGCAGATGCCCGCTGCCGGACGCACCGCGAAGCTTGGCCGTACGGTAAAGCTTACCAAGAGCTTGGGACTTCGCGAAGTGGAAATTCCTGATTTGCGTGGCAAGAGCCAGAAGCAGGCTGCAATTTCTTTGAGCCGTGCAGGCCTCGTGCAGGGCGCCATCGTGAAGGGCGCTCACCAGAGCATTCCCCGCGGTGTCGTGATCCGCACCATTCCCTTTGCGGGCGAAAAGGTGCGCGTTGGCGATACGGTGAAGGTTGTGATTTCTGCAGGCGTGACGACGGGTAACACTCTGCTTCCGAACTTTAGCGGTGAGCAAATCGATAACGTGTATGCAAAAATCGATGCGCTTGGCTTCAAGGTCGGAAAAATCAAACGCAAGAAAGACGACGAAGGACGTGCTCCGGGAACGGTGATTGAAACGTCGCCTAAGCATGGCGACTACCTGCCGCCCGACACCAAGATTAACTTTGTGATTGCGGATTAAATAGCTCATGAGGGCTCTGTTTGTTTCACTTGCAATGGCAGCGACTCTGTTTACGATGTCGCTTTCGTTCTCGGCGTGTGCCTCGTCGAAAAAGAGCGAGCCTCTGACGGCCGCGGATTCTGCCGCGATTGCCATGGCGGTGAATGCAAAGCTTGATTCTATACAGAATGCGGCAGAAGCGTTGTCCCAGAATGTGGACGCTGCCCATGAATCCTTTATCCGTGCCCAGGAAATGGAATTGCGCGGGGAAAGGGCTTTGGCCAATGTGTTCTGGCAGCATGCTGCGGAATCGGACCCGAACAGCCGCTACTTGGCTTTCAAGCTTGCCGAAATCATGATGTCCCAGGGCTCGGATTCCCTGGCGTTGATTCAGGCCCAGCGAGCACATAAATTGAAAGGTCGCCCGACGGCAAGCCAGTTGGGAATGCTTGCCCATTTGTATGTGAAGGATGGCCGCGCCGATTCTGCCCGCAAGTATTTTAATGCCGCCTTGGATACTTCCCGTTACCAGGACATGACGCTGCTGTACGATTACAGCCTGTTCTTGGAAGCGGTGCAGGACGCCAAGGAACTGACCCGCGTCTACGACTTGCTCTTGCCCCAGGTGAATTACATGCCGACGCTTTTCCAGCGCCAGCTCAAGCTGCTTTTGGACCAGGGCAAGGATTCCGCAGTCGTTGAACTTTTTGAAAAAGGCCACGAGGCGACCGGCGACAAGAAGATGCTTTTGCAGATGGTGCAGGGGCTCGTGTTCCAGCAGCGCTTGAAAGAAGTGAATGCGGTGGTGGATACCCTTACGGAATCGACTCCGGAAGATGAATCCATGATCGTGCTTTTGATGAGCGCCCTTGCCGAAAAGAGCCGCGATTCCGCCTACGCGATGCTCAAGAAAAAGTATTATGTGGACCAAGTGCGTACGCCGATGCTTGCGAACTTCTTGGGCCATTATGAACATATGTTCGGCGACCTGGACAGCGCGAAGGTACATTTGAAAATTGCGGCTGAACAGTTGGTCGATCAGCGTGTCTACGCGACTAACGCCTACCACGCCCTTTCGGCTATTGCCTTTAAAGAAAAGAAGAACAAGGATGCCGTGCGTTATGCCGAAAAGGCCGACTCCGTGGCGCTGGGTAGCGACAAGGCGGCTCTTGCATTGACTTACGGCACGGCGGGCCTGTACAGCAAAGCCTACAAGATGCTGGATTCGGTCATCGTGGTGTGGGACAAGTGGACGCCCATGGAAGGAATCGCCGATTCCGCCTCTATTCAGCGGATGAAGGTGGATGTCGAACGCAACAGGCGTCAGTTCCGTAGCGTGTACGCTCGAATCTTGTGTGTGGAAGCCCAGGAAATTTGGCAGAAGGACATTGCGGATTCTGCCAGGATCAAAAAGTCGCTGGCGCTGCGTGAACGCGCCGATGGATTCTACAAGGAACTTGCCGCGAAGGATTCGGCGGATATGGGTGTCCGCGTGCTGATGGCCATGAACCTGGAACGCATGGACCGCTACGAAGAAGCCTTTGCCCTGTTCGAAAAAATCTTGAGCGACAAGAAGGCGGCCGTTGACCGCGCCGAAGTCATGAACTATTACGGTTACACGCTGATTGACTTGAACCGTACCCCGGCGGAACTGGACAAGGGAATTGCCCTGGTGGATCAGGCCCTCCTGATGGAAAAGAACGGCCAGCCGTCGGAAGCGTATCTGGATTCGAGGGCTTGGGGCTTTTACCGCAAGGGTCTTTATAACGAAGCCCTCACGGTGATGAAACTTATCAAGAGTCCCCACTTTGATGACGACTTTGTATACTGGGAACACATGGCGGCGATTCAGGAAGCGCTGGGCATGAAGGCCGAGGCGAAGGCTGCTTACAAGAAACTGAAAAAGCTGCAGCCGCACCACCCCGCTGTGAAGAAGTTCTATAAGAAGTAGGAAGTGACGCGAATGAGTCATCCTGAGCTATACGAAACTAAGAACTTTAGTTCTCAAGTTGAGTTATCCTCTTTGGGGAGAGTGTAACGAGGTCGATATATGAAACTTCGCTCTTTAGAGCGTTAGTTGAATTAGGTTCGAAGGAGCAGGATCTTTTGTTGAAGTTTATCTATTCCATATTGGTGTTGTTTGCGTTGTGCCTTCTTGTCGGGTGCGCGGGTAAAAAGCCCGTGGTGGAGCCGGTTTCTGCTGATACCACCGTTGAAAAAGAAGCTCCCCGTGATAGCTTGCGCGCCAAGTTCTTGCTCACGATTATTCAGCAGGATACTGCGACGGGAAAGACGGTTACGCAGGAACTGGATGCGGTCCTGTTCTCGGTGCCGGGCAAGCGTTACCGCATGGAACTCACGGGCCCGCTGGGCATCGGTGTCGCCTCGCTCCTGTGGCAAGAAGAAGGCTGGCAGATGACCTTCCCGACCGAAAAGCTTTACATGAAGGGTGTCGGTTACATGGTAGGGCTCTTGAATACCGATGCGCTGCCGATGGTGCACATTCACCAGGTGGCGGACATTTTTGACGGCCGCCTGTTGCCCGAAGGCTACGAAGAAGTGGCGATGCCCGAAGATTCTACTAAAGAGGCTGGCGCCGTTTATGCCCGCGAAAAGATGGGACGCTTTTTCTCTTTCAAGAAAGAGGGTGACCATGTTTCCTGGCTTTCGCGCATAGGTCGTGGCGGCAAGACCGAAGTGATTCGCTATTATGACTTCAAGGAATTCGAAGGGGTCGAAACTCCCTCGAGAATCGAATTCGAGCTCGATGGCGCAAAATTCCTGGAAATCAAGATCAAGAAGATTGCCCGCAACAAGTCATTCAGTTCGGGAACCTGGCGCTTGAACATTCCCAAGAGCTTCAAGCGCGTCGGGGAATAGTAAAATTTGTAAATTATGGTTATGAAGTTGAATGCTAAGATTTTTGCATTGGTTTTTGGGCTATTCTGTTGTGCTCCGTTGTTTGCGGTAGACACGTTGCAGGTGTATGCGATCCGCGTGCAGTTCGAAGAAGAAAAGCCGGACAACAGTTTGACGACGGGAACAGGTCTGTTTGATTCTGACAGGTCGAAAAAGGGGGACTACAAGTTGGACCCTCTGGGCATGCGCAACAGCGTGTCTTACTGGAAAAAGCATTTTGATTTTGCGAACGCCTACTTTCAGAAGGCGAGTAACGGGAATGTGGTCATTGATGCGCACATCTTCCCGAAGTCATCGAGTGCCTATAAGCTTAAGAAGCAGATTATCGATTACAACCGTACTGCCAGAATGAAGGGCGAAAAGGCGGCGGCGTTCGATTCGGCACGCAGCTGCGACTATTTGCGCTTTATTTACGACGCGGTGATGGCGGCGCATGAATCGAGTGAATCTCCATTTAGCGAACCGCTCTCGAAGAATCCGAATACGAAACGCGCCTTCATGATTATCCATGCGGGTGCGAGCCGCCTGGTCGATGGCGGTAGCATGGGAACGCGCGGTGCGGATACTCCGGGCGACTTTATAGACGTGTACATTGAAAAGGATTATTGGCAGTTCTTGCCGGATACGCTGAAGGGTACGATTGTCAAGAAACTCAAGACGAGCAAGGGGAAGGATTCCTCGGTGGTCGAGGGCCTTGCGCTGGAGGGCGCTACCATCGATACGCTCAGCACGATCATGGTCTCTAGTGAAACGGCTTCGCAGGACGGTCTTAACTGGGGCGTGAACGGAATTATCGTGAACCAGATTGCCCGCGAGCTCGGACTCCCGAACACTCACGATGCGGCCAAAGGAACGAGCCGCTTGGGTTACTTTGACATGATGGATTTGGCGGGTTACAATGCGGGTAACGGTTTCTTGCCGGCGATGCCTGCGGCGTGGGAACGCGCTTATATGGGCTGGAGTTCCGTGAAGGAAGTTCGCCCCGTTAAGGGGAAGCCTGTAACGGTCGAAATTTCTGCTGCGGGAACTGGCGATGGAACCGAAATTGTGAAGGTGCCGCTTTCTGCGAGCGAATACCTGCTGATTGAAAACCGTCAGCGTAGCTGGAACAAGAACGGCGAAGTGAACGTGACGGTGAGCGACCCCGACGAAAGTACCGATACCATTATCAGAACAGTCCCGATAGATAGCCTGCATTTGGTATTCGAGGACAGCGTCTGTGTCGATAGCAAGTGCACGAAGAATAAGAAGAACGATAAGAAGGCCAGCGGCATTATTGTGGACGTGAGTAGCCTTGACGCGGGAATCCCGGCAAGCGGCATTGTGGTGTGGCGCGTGAACGACTGGTACTTGCGCCAGACGCTGGAATACGGTGTTGCGAATTTCTGGGGTGGCGATACCCTGCGCGACCACCAGTTCGGCATTGCGATGGTGGAAGCCGACGGGATCTTGAGCATTGGCAAGACCTTCAAGAACGCTCTTGGCGAAGATACCTACGATTACGGCTCGGGCACGGACATGTTGCCGCACTTGCGCAAGCCTAGCAAAGATTCGAAACAGAAGTTCGATACGGTCAAGACGATCGGTTCTACGGGTTACGCGAACACCATGACGACTCAGGGCGGCTATACCGGAATCCAGATCAAGGTGGACGTGCCGAAGAAGGCCCGAATCGAAAAGACCGCGAACTCCTTCATGGGCGACAGCGTGGTGAACTTCGGTGCACAAAAGATTAGCGTGACGATTAGCATCGATGACGGCAGCATAGAAGACAGCAAGTTCCCGCGCGACATCGGCCTTGCCTCTGCTGTGCGTGGCGCCGTGTTCGTGGACGACCCTGAGAACGAAGGTGAAAAGCTTTTGGTGGTGGGCGCCATGGATGGAACGCTGCAGGTGTTCAATGCATTGGGCGACACCCTGTTCCCTGCAGATACGGTGATTAAGCAGAAAACCCTTACGCGCAACAGTACCGAGCGAGAAGTGCCGCTGTACCGTGTGGGTGCAAGCTACGGCCCGCTGGTGGGCTTGGCAAGCGACGGCAAGGATGTGTACAGCCTGCATACGAATAAGCTTGTGAAGACGAGCTTTGTGGGTGGGCTCCCGACACAGGAAGCGATTGCTGTGGATTCTGCTTTGGCGGGGCCGCTCGTTTATGACGGCAATGTCTATGTGGCCGATAAGAATGGCCCCATGGCGGTAAAGACTTCAGAGTTTACGAAACCGAAGAATGCCGAAAGGGCGGAAAGCGATTTGAACAATATCGTGGACATGGCTTATTGCGGGCCCATTTCGAAAAATACGACGATACGTCCCGATATGGTTAGTGAATCGGATCGGTTTGTGTTTGTGACGGACGACGGTCGTATTGCGGTTTCTACGTACGGGCTGAATGAGTCCTTGAAGGGCAAGACGGATGAGACTTGGCGCGTTGCCTGTACTGACTTGAATCGAGATGGTAATATGGTGGCTACTGCAGTCGGCAGCCGTGGAACGGTTGCTGCCGTGAGTCTTAAAACTGCGAAGCCTCTCTGGAACAAGACCTACAAGCGCGGCGCTGGTGGCACGAGCGGCATGAAGGACGAAACTTCCGGCATTGCTATCGGTGACGTCAATGGTGACGGCTATCCTGAAATTGTGTTCCTAGGCGACAACCTGGTGTACGCTCTTGACCGCTCGGGTCTGCCGATTGCTGGGTTCCCGGTGAAGATTAGCCGCGGCACTCCGATTTACGGTTTCTTTAGCGACCCGGTGCTTGTCGATGTGACGGGTGACGATACTCCTGAAATTTTGGTGCCGAGTAACAACGGCCTGGTTTATGCGGTTACCGGCAAGGGCAAACTCCTGACGGACGGATTCCCGATTGCGGCGGGCAGCTACGAAGATATGGATTCGACGGATGTAATCCAGCCCATGAGCATCTTTGTGGCGAATGCCGTTTCTGACAAGAAGTCTGCGGGGCCGGAACTTTATGCCTTGCATCGCAACCACTTGTCTGCATTCCGTTTGCGCAAAGCCTCTACTGACGCGGCGTCTTCTGCTGCCGCGTGGACTTTGCCGGCCGGCGGTAACGAACGTACGGGTTACTTTGATGCCTCCAAGCTGGGCGACGTGAAGAACGAGGCCGCGAAGGATGAAATTTCGGAATTCTTCATGTATCCGAACCCGGTGCGTGGCGGCAATGCGAAGGCCCGCTTCGAAATCGGTGCGGCGGCGAAGAATGCAACGCTTGAACTCTACGATATTACAGGCCTTTGCGTGTTCAAGGCCAAGATGAGTGATGTAAAGCAGGGACGCAATGAGTTCGAAAAGCTTGACCTGAAACACTTGGGTTCTGATGTGTATACCGCAAGGCTTAAGGTGAAGTTCGAAAGTGGCAAAACCAAGCAGAAGCTCTACCGCGTGGGAGTGGTCAAGTGACGCAATCCCTGAGGACTAATAGATATGAAACTATTGTTCCTTGTGCTAATGGTTCTGTTTGTCGGATGCAGCAATGATGCTGTGTCCAGTCACGATGTAATACCGATTGCTGGCGACATAAGTAGCAGCGCGGTTACGCAGTCTTCGAGTTCTAGGGAGATTGTAGAACATAGCAGCTCTTCGAGCGCAGAGCCCCTTTCGTCTGCAGAAGAATCATCGTCATCTTCTGAATCGCTTTCGTCAAGTAGCGAAAGTGCAGAATCAAGTTCGTCTTCGGAAGAGCAGAAACTCTCGTCTAGTAGTAGTTCTTTTGAGGGAAAATCATCTTCGTCGTCTTTGGTTGTTATTTATGGTGAAATGACCGATGAACGTGATGGTCAAGTCTACAAGACTGCTTATGTTGAAGTGATTAACCGTACATGGATGGCTGAAAATTTAAATTATGCTTATCTTCAACCGACTGCGGAATTGGATTCTTCTAGTTGGTGTTATGATAATGACCTTGGAAGTTGCGAACTTAATGGTCGTTTATATACATGGAGCGCGGCTATGGATAGCGCGGCTGTATTTAGCGAAGATGGAAAAGGGTGCGGTTCTGGAAGTACAAGTCTTGGATCAGATGTCATTAGGGGTGTTTGCCCTAAGGGGTGGCATTTGCCAAGTTGGGGTGAATGGGCTCAGTTTGTTGTATTTGTGTATGGGGATTTTCCTTATGGCGTTTTAGCAAAAAGTAGGACTCTGTCTGATGAACATGATGATTCTTATTCAAGACTTTTTATCTCTGATAATGTAGACTCAAAATACATGCCGACAACCTCTGTCTATTGGTCATCTGAATACTATGATTTAAATGCAGCGGATGTGATTGTTTTTCAAAGAGGAGGTTTCATTTATGATGCTCAGCAATATAAAAAAGATGGAAGTAGCGTCCGTTGTGTAAAAGATGAAGAAATAGAAGAATGAAAAAATAATTAAATTAAAAAGAAAGGGGAAAATTATGAAAAAGACAATATTGTTCTGTATAGCATTCTGTGCGTCTCTCGCTTTTTCGAGTGAGGTGTGCTACACAGGTCAACCTGGTACACCTCAGGGAGCGTGCTGGCAAAAGGGGTATGTTTGCGGATTAGGTTTTGATGTCAGCAATGAATCTGATGTGATGTACTTCTATCTTGGAGCAGATTCATCTTGTAATACCCTGTTGGCAAGTGATAGCTTGAAAACTTATACATATCCAGGGAGCTCAACATATGCAACAGAATTAAAGCTCTTTTTGATAAACGATGAATATGCTGCAAGTCCGTTGTCTTTGACTCTTGCCGGTTCTCTAGCGCTGTCTGCTTCTAACAACAAGGAAATGATTTTTGTTGTCTACAAAAAAGTTCATGACGTTCAGTATGGCGGGATACGTTTGGTAAGCATCTCCAAGGATAAATAGAAATGAAACTGTTGTTCCTTGCGCTATTGGTCCTGTTTGTCGGATGCAGCAATGATGCTGTGTCTAGTCACGAAGTAGTTCCTATTGCTGGCGACATAAGTAGCAGCGCGGTTACGCAGTCTTCGAGTTCTAGGGAGATTGTAGAACATAGTAGTTCATCGCGCGAGGAAAGTTGTTCTTCAGCGGAAGAAATGGCTTCTTCGTCTTCTGAATTACTTTCGTCAAGTAGCGAAAGTGCTGGATCAAGTTCTTCTTCAGAGCAGGAATCATCGTCTAGTAGTGTACTTGAAGTGAAATCATCATCGTCTTCCTCTTTGGTCTTAATTTATGGGGAGATGACCGATGAACGTGATGACCAGAAATATAAGACATTGTATATAGAAAAAATAGACCGTACATGGATGGCTCAAAATTTAAACTACGCGTACTTGCAACCCACAGCAACATTAGATTCTTCAAGCTGGTGCTATTTTGATATTCCAGAGGAATGTGAATATGGTGGGCGCTTGTATATATGGAGCGCCGCCATGGATAGTGCTGCATTGTTTAGCGAAGATGGGAAGGGGTGTGGTAACGGAGTAGCATGTACTTTTATTGAACGTGTTCAAGGTGTTTGTCCTAAGGGGTGGCATTTGCCAAGTAAAGATGAATGGGTGGAAATGTGCGTTACATTGAATGGTCGTTATCCATTTTCTCTAGTAATTTATCCATTTTCTCCAGTAGTAATGTCAAATAGACCGTCTGAAAACTCTTATATGGAGAAAACTGCTAATGAGGATGTGTTTGATTTTGGATTACTGTCAAATTATTCTCTTTTTTGGCTTTCGGGTGAGGATTATGAGCGTAAAGCAGTTGCCGGTGCATGGGATATAGGTGTGGAAGTAGAAGACTTTTATGGAATTAAAGATGATGAAGGTGCGTACAGTGTCCGTTGTGTAAAGGATTACGATACAGAAGAATGAGAAAGCATATTTTTTTGGCTGTTTTTTTGTTTTATATTCTGTTTAATGCAAATAGCCTTTTTGCATCGGTCCCGTCTGTACAATTGTTGAGTGAAAGATTTCGTACAGAGTGGAATTGGGTCGAATACAGGGTTACGTTAATAAACACCTCGTCTGAAATTGTATTTAATCCAGAAATCGGCTATTATGCAAAAGATGATATGCTTGCTGCAGATATCGATTTTTCTACATGGTTGTATCCTGTAACAACAAGTGTTGTCTTGGTGGAAAGTTCCTCTGTTATAAAGCTGAAAGTGAATGCCGTGGTGTTGCCTGGCGATACCGTCGAGATTCATTTTCGAATCCATAAAGAAGATGAATGGGTTGCTTGGAATTCTAGTCAAGATTGGTCCTATCAACATAATGAAAATGTCGTGGAACCTCATTACTTTATGACGGTTTATGATGACTACAATAATTTGTTATGGGGTTTTGATCCGTATGGTGGAAAGAAAAATGCCGAGGTTGTCTTATGGAATGAACGAGGCGTAAATGCTGTTATCGAAAGGTATGCTGGCGATACTTCGGAGGTTGTTCCTGCAGGTCGTTTTTGGCTGTTTAAGGAAACCCCGCTTTCTGAAAAAGAACGTGCCATATTGGAACAAAATGGAATCGTTCAACATTCCGTTGGCCGCCTCCAAGGGAAAGATGTGATTTTATTCAAATCAGACACTGTTGTTCCAAAGGCGCTTTTGGACAGTGTGTTGGTTTCTTTTTATAATGCGATTCCCGTTAACGATACGACGCAGTTGAATTTGGATATTGGCTACAATAATGTGGGTGATACATTGTCCTTGAATGTCGGTTGTTGGCCGGATGTAGATATAGGCACCTGCATTGACATTGTGGAGTCTTGCGGAGGGGATAGTATTGAATATGCTCGAAATGTGGTGCTGACGCAAATGCCGTTAGACTCGGTTCAATGTGTTGAAACGAATAGAGACGTCTATTTTATATCCTTGCAGCATGAAGGAGCGCCTTTGAACGACAATGCGAGAAATGCTATCAATTTATCTAGCATTCAAAATACGCCTGAATTTCTGGCAGCAATGAATGAACAGCAGACGACGACAGAATGGCTCAAGGATGTCGATTATACGGGTGAAGGGATTGTCGTAGGGGTTTACGATGACGGGATTGATTTTGACCACCCTGATTTTCAGGAGTTGGATTCCAATGATAGTATAAGAATAAGGAAGATTGATAGCCTAGAGTATTATGGACTTAATAAGAAAGGGTTTAAAAAAGGAGAAAATCGTTGGAGATGGCATGGTACAGGTGTTGCTGGTATTATTGGTGGGAATGGGGCGAACTCGGAAAATCGTAAATATCGTGGTATTGCTCCAAAGGTACATTTCTTCATTAACAAGGGATCTACAAATTGGCAGATTGGGCATGTTGTAAACCATTCGCATACTGATGATAGCCTTGGACGTGGATTTTATGGACAAGATGCATATGTTATTGATCGGGCTGTTTTTGAAAATTGGAAGAGTGACTGTAGCAAAAATATTAAGTCGGATGATTGTGTAGAAGGTGATACGCTTGCGAAAGCAGTTGTGTATGGGGCCGCCAATAACGGAGGTATGATTCCTCAATATGATAATTTGGTTGGCTATCATTCTATTTTGGCAAATTCCAAAAATGCAATTACGGTCGGTAATATTACCAGTAAAGAAGGTGTACGTTTTTATACATCCAGTATGGGGCCTACTTGGGATGGTCGAATAAAGCCAGATGTAATGGCCCCGGGAGCGACGAGCGAAATGCTGGTTGACGAAAACCACCCGTTTGAGTTGATGATTGATTATATAAAGCTCTTCAGAGCCGGGGTTTCGAATCCGTTTATAAATTTGGATTTTAAAGATAATAATCTTGTTGAAGATTTGGCAAATCAAACGTCTCCTTATCGTGAAATAAGTTATGCCTCGGGTGCGGTTAATGGGTATGCATTTCGTGTCGAAGAAAAACGTCCCAATAATTCGAATATTATATGTGGTTGGAAATTGAATCATGGAGATAGTATTTATTCGACTGATACATTGGAAATTCGAGTGAAGGTTTCTAAGGGTGTTGTTGCCGATAAAAAATTATATGGGAATGTTTATTTTGGATTGAATGATACGGCTTTTTACAATCCTAATAATGGCAAGGATGAAAGTTGGTATAAATCTATTAGAACAATTTGGAATGTGGACTCAAGTTTTATGATTACTCGTGTGCCGTTAAGTATTCAAGCCAAAGCTTTTTGTGCGTATTATGTGCGCTTGGATTTTGGCTTTGTAAAGGGCGTGATAACTCCGTTCTCTTGCCGTAATTCTGTTTGTGGTTATGCACATTTGAGTGATGGCGGTGCTTCCGAGTCTGCTCCCCAGGTATCTGGCTTGGCGGCATTGATGTATCAAAAATTCAAGAAGATGACCGGGGAACCTTTAGATAAAAAGTCTATGCGGAATTCTACGGTAAAGTCGCTGATTATCCATTCTGCAATCGACATGGAAGATTCCGTGAATGCCCATTTTTTCTGGAACCCTGATATCACGGCTGCTCACCATGATAGCGGTGGTTATTTTACTCCCTATGGCAAGGGTCCTGACTTTGCGACGGGTTGGGGTAAAATCGATGCAAAATCGACATTGGAAACGATTGAAAACTATAATGGCGTAACGAAGGAGTTCCCCCGTTTTAAGGAATTTGAGATTGCCAATGGAATGGAAAAACGGTGGCGAATTCAAGTGAAGGACAATCCCGAAAAAATGAGGGTGACTCTTGTCTGGGATGATGCCCCTGGTAATTACGGGGATGTCGTCAATGTCCATAATTTCTTGGAATCAAAACTGATCAATGATCTTGATTTGTATCTTGTCAGTCCGTCAGGAAACTACTATTATCCGTGGCGTTTGAATCCTTTGCCTACAGATTTTATCGATGCAAATGGAAATCATGTCGATGATTATTCTAGTGGACTAGAGAATATAAAGATGTATGATGTTCAGAATGCCTACAACAACTGTAATTCTTTGGACAAGCTGGACTCGATATGTTTTGACCACTTGAACAATGTAGAGGTCGTTGATGTCGAAAATCCGGAATCGGGCACTTGGTATGTCGTTGTGCGAGGAACAAGAATCAGCTGTGGGAATAATGAATCGAAAAATGCCCAGGTAGCGTCAATAGTTGCCGACTATGAACTTAAAACATCGAAATGCGAGGTTATTCACGACTATTCTGCGCAAAGTAGCTATACTTGCGTGTATTCCTTTGACAAGGATAGCTACAATTATGTCGTTTTCAGCGACAGTACTTTCGTTGGTACGGGTGACACGATTTCGCTTTATGATGCCCAAAACAGCTTGTTAGGGAAATATACGGGGGCATCGTTGTCCGGTAAAAAGGTTAAGGTTAATTCGACAAAACTGAAGGTGGTTCTTGAGAGTGACAAGGATGGTGTTCAGGGATGGGGCTTTGGCGTATCCAAAATAGGATCTGTTCCTTATGCGGCCTTAAAGATGCCCTTTGAGTTTACGGGAAGAGTTCAATGAAAATAGAAATGAAACTATTGTTCCTTGCGCTAATGGTTCTGTTTGTCGGATGCAGCAATGATGCTGTGTCCAGTCACGATGTAATACCGATTGCTGGCGACATAAGCAGCAGTGCGGTACAGCCATCTTCTGGTTCTGAAAAGCCTGTGGTGCAGAACAGTTCTTCGAGTGCGGAGAATTTCTCGTCTGCAGAAGAATCTTCATCGTCATCTTCTGAATCGCTTTCGTCAAGTAGCGAAAGTGCTGGATCAAGTTCGTCTTCAGAACAGGAATCGTCGTCTAGTAGTGTACTTGAAGTGAAATCATCATCGTCTTCTTCTTTGGTCTTAATTTATGGGGAGATGACCGATGAACGTGATGGACAAGTCTACAAGACGATATATGTGGAAGGATTTGAGCAAATATGGATGATTGAAAATTTAAATTATGCTTATCTGCAACCGACTGCGGAATTAGATTCTTCCAGTATGTGTGTTTGGGATTGTGTTTATGGCCGGTTTTACCTGTGGTCTGCTGCAGTAGATAGCGCTGCTCTTTTTTCAGATGCAATGAAAGGGTGTGGCTATTTTGAATCGTCAGTGGAACGGCAGAAATGCCCGGATAACAAGAATGTTCGAGGTGTATGCCCTGAGGGGTGGAGACTTCCTACGTATGAGGATTATGGAAGATTGATGCAATGGCGTTCTGAACCTAGCATAAATTTTAATGAAACGCAACTGCAAGAGCATTGGTCGAATGTTGAAATTGATTTGTTTACATCATCAAGATTTTGGGTGCTTGTATACGCAGGTCAATTCTACGGGACAGTTGATGGTTGGGATCCACATCGTGTGACGTTTTATCCTCAAGATTTGTATGATGAGGATAAAAGAAACTTCAATGCTGTACGTTGTGTTCGTGATAAAGAAATAGAAGAATGAAGAAGGAGGTTCTACAAATGAAAAAAAGCTTGTTTTTGTTCGTGTTGGTTTTGGGGCTCTCGCTGGTGGCTTGTACCGCTACGGGGGACTCTGCGGACATGTCGCCGGCGGGGTCGAATGGCGGTGGCAACGGCGGCAATTCTGGCAATCATGAATCCGGAAATAACGTGAGTTCCAGTTCTTCGGCAGAGAATCCGCAAGAGGCCGAAGCGCTTTTGGACTTGGTAGAAATGAAGAAAATCCCGGCGATGAGTTTTACTCGCGGCACGGCGGAGTTCTCGGTAGACGCCTATTCCATAAGCGTGACCGAGGTGACGCAGGGACTGTACCGCCAGGTAATGGGCGCTGTTGCGAAGGATGATTTTTTAGGGGACAATTACCCGGTCTTTAACGTGAGCTGGTACGATGCGGCCTTGTTCTGCAACGCGCTTTCTAAAAAGGTGGGCTACGATACGGCCTATGTGTACGAGTCTGTAAATAGTGGCGGAGAATTGGTTAATTTGTCTATAAACTACTCGGTCGAATCGGTAAGGCTCCCTACCGAATTGGAATGGGAAATTGCCGCCCGCGCGGGAACGTCGACCACCTATTACTGGGATACCGATGACGCCTACAAATACGCCTATTATGCACAACGTAAGGGTCCTGTGGCGGTGGCTGGGCTTGCCCCGAACGAAGCCGGCCTTTACGACATGGCAGGGAATGTGGCGGAATGGGTGAACGACTGGTTCTATGCCTATCCGACCGTATCGCAGGATAACTATGCGGGCCCGGAAGAGGGCGACTACAAGGTGGTCCGTGGTGGCGGATGGTCCGACAAGGCCCCCGCGCTGGCTTCGGGTGAGCGCGAAAAGAAGGCTCCTAAGCACCATAGTGCGACAATTGGCTTTAGAATTGTCTATTCTATAGGCATTTAATATAAACTTATTACTTTTTGCTACATTGTAAACCATGATGATGCTTAAATCCATGGTTTTCCCTGTTGCAAGAGCGGTACTGCCGTTCTTGGCCGTATTTGTTTTGGCTGCCTGCGAAGAAGAGGAACAGTCGAACCCGTTGCCGAACCTTCCGCCTATTGAAATTCCGAAGGATGTGCCGGGACTTTATTCTGGTAGCCTGCCTTGCGACGATTGCACGAGCCGCATGGTGCGCATGACCCTTGGCGAAGACAGCTCTGTCGAGGCGATTCAGCTGGTGCTGCGCGATACGATGGAAACGGATTCCTTGAAAGGAACCTACACTTTTACCGATAGCACGATCAAGGTGACTCTCGAAGGCGATAAAGGCCACTGGAATTTTAAGCGTGTCAAGTTTGGCAATTTGCAATACATGACGGCTGCCGGTACCGTGTACGAAGACAAGGACGGCATGAAGGCCGAAATGATCCGCATTTTCAAGGTGGCGCCGAAGCCGGCCGCAAAGGATACCGCAAAAGAAGCGGAACAGGATTCTGCGGCCACGGATACGGTAAAGAAGGAAGAACAGCCCAAGGAGTAATTATGCAGTGTACCGCACTTGTCATTGACGACGAACCGCTTGCCCGCAAGCGCATGATCTCGCTTTTGGAACCCTATGCCTCCGAAATTGAAATTCTGGGCGAGGCGGGCTCCGGTGCGCAGGCTGTCAAGATGATTCATGAGATGATTCCTGACGTGGTGTTTCTGGATATCCAGATGCCCGACATGGATGCTTTCGAGGTGTTGCATTCCTTGCAGGGAGACGATGTACCCCTGGTGATTTTTACCACGGCTTTCGATAATTTTGCGCTCAAGGCCTTTGAGGAAAATACGGTAGACTATCTTTTGAAGCCGGTGGCTCCGGAACGCTTGGCCGCAGCTATCGAAAAGCTCCGCAAGGCGATTCCCCAGGTGGACGACACGGCGATTCCTGTCGACTTGAATTGGGAAAAACTGCGCAACCTGGTGGATATGAGTGGCCTTTACTTGCAGCGCCTGCAGGTGAAGGTGGGTGACCGCATTGTGTTCGTGAATATTGACGAAGTGATTCGATTCCATAGCGAAGAAAAGTACACGACTGTCTATACCGTGAATGGCCAGTATGTGATCGATACGCCGCTGGTGGAGCTCGAAAAGAAGTTGGACCCGAAGCACTTTACGCGCGTACACCGTTCGCACATCGTGGCTATCGACTACATTGCCGAATGCCGCAAGGGCGATGCCGGCCGCATGGTGATGGTGCTGCGCGACAAGGCTCAAACCCAGCTGGTGGTGAGCCGCTCGCTCGTCAAGAAGATTAGAACGCTGTAGGCATTGCTTTCTAAAAACGAATTGTCGAAAGACAATTCACGTGGAAGGAGGGTATCATGAAGAAAATGTTCGTGGCAAAAGCGATCTGCTTTGCCGTATCTGCATGCTTTTTGCTTGCGGGCTGCGGTTCGGACGGCAGTTCCAAGGATCCTGTAAAGGAAGAGTCTTCGGAACAGCCCGATGCTCCCGAAGAAGAGGGGCAGGAACCTGGCGGCGAAGAAGATCGCGGCGGAAATTCGGAGTCCGGAGTCAAGGTCAATCCGAACGATGAGAAGGATGTCATTAAGTCGACTCTTGCAGAGACCGAGGATTTTTCGATTGATACCGTACGCGATTCGTACCGGGGAACCTATAGCTATTACCTTCGCACGGGAAATGTCGTGTGGTCGCTCCAGAAGGTTTCGGCAGGATCTGCTGATATAGAGAGCGTTTGCTACGACGGACAGAATGGCAACTGCGATGACTACGGTCGCCTGTTTTCGGCGAGCGTGAAGCCTGCCCATGCCGTATGCTCGGACGGGCAGAATCTGGCCTCTTCGAAGGACTGGACGATTTTGGAGGCCTACCGCTCCAAGCATCGCGAAATAGACCGAATCCTGAATCTTGCGTATGGCGGCTATTGTCAGCAGCTCGGGGATTCGCTTGCCTGTTCCGGTATCGATACCACGGCAAGCTACATGACCTCGGATGGAAAAGTCTATTCGATCAAGAAGGGTGACCTGGTGGCTAAAATGGGTGCTGCCAGCGAAAATGGCTTCTACAATGTCCGCTGCGTGACATACCCGACTTTTGTGAAGTCACTCAAGGACCTGCCTGCTTGCGACCCGTCCTTGAAAAATCCGCCGGAACGGATTTACGTGTTCGACGAAAGGGAAAATTACCGCTGCTATGCAGACGAAAAGTCATGGCTTCCGGATTTTACTGAAACCTGTACGGAAAAGAATAAGACGCTTGTCTTTGACAATACGATGATGGTCTGCGAAGACGGCCTTTGGCAACTTGCCGACATCAGCTATTCCCCTGAAGAATGCAACTCCAAGAATAACGGGAAAATCCTCGTGTTCAACGGAGAAAAGTATGCCTGCAACGGTTCCAGATGGCGCGAGTTCACGGATCTCGAAGATTCGCTGGGAATTTGCAATAGCCGCAAAGAAGGTATGTTTGACACCTTGTATACGGGGAGCAAGATTAGGCTGTATTACTGCAATGGCGTTAAATGGGATGATGCATCCATTGAAACCTATAAGGGGGCCTGCAAAGACAGCTCTTCTAAATTCATGAACGACACGATCGATTTCAAGAACGTACTCTACGTTTGCCGCGGAAACGGCTGGGAGGAATATTCCGATATCGAAAAGCAGTTCGGCGTCTGCATTCCGCAAAAACTTTTCATGTTCGAAAACGGCAGCTACGATGTAGACAACTACAAAACGGAATACCTGTGCGATACGACCGGTTGGAAAAAGTTCGTGCCCAATGATATTTTTGGTGAATGCGATTCGACGGAGGTCGGGACGGTTACCATCTATCGCGATAAGCATTATAGATGTACTCAATATGGGGACTGGATACATCATGGGGGGATAAATACCAGTATTCCTCGTGACAGTATGCACCTTTGCAGCGAGCAAAACAATACGCGGATTATTTCTGGAAATTACGAGAAGGTTTCTATATGCAGGCAGTATAGTAACGATTCCACTAAGTATGGCGTTGTCACTACGGAGTTCCCCAAGTGCGACAAGTCCAATGAGGGCGAAGAATACATACACGATTCGGGTTTCTGGACTATAAAGGCTTACTGCGGCGGTAATGGCTACTGGCACAATTACTACGATGATTTGAAAAAGTGTACGACGGCGAATTATGGCGAACTTGCGGAATCGAAGGAATTCGGTGCGGTAGGCTGCGATGATGATGGCTGGCGTCCTGTAATCGATTCAGAAAAGAAGTATGGCCTTTGCAACGATAACAATGCCGATGAAATAAAGAAGGACGGGAAGAAACAGGTTATTTGTCACATGGGCGCGTGGAGCGGATACAAGGACAAGAGCGCGTATCGCGTGAATGGTTCTAAAGGGGAGGGCAAATAATGAAGACGTTTTCTGATTCTCTGGTGAAAAAGTCCGCCGCCTTCTTGTGCATGGCGCTGGTCGCCGTATTTTATGCCTGCGGCGATGACTCGAGTTCTTCGCAGGAACCTAATGAAGGTGACGTTGCTGCCGAAAGCAGCAGTAGCGGCAAGAAGGGCTCTTCTAGCAGTGTCGAGCCGATTATCGATATTAAGGAAGGCTCGGTTGTCGATGCGGATTCGATTGATTTGAGCGAATTTGAGCCGGAAGGCGCTGTTGTTGATTCTCGGAACAGAAAATCTTACGACCTTCTGGTTTCGGGAATTACGGTCTGGGTGAATGAAAATTTGGATTACAAGACGACGCACCCGATGAGTACTTGCTACGATTATGCGGATTCGCTGTGCGTCAAGTACGGCAGGCTCTATACCGACGTGGAAAAGGATATTTGCCCTGACGGATTTGAGTTGCCCAACGCAGAAGATTTCAAGCTTCTGGTGGAATCTGGCGATGATTATCATGCACAATATGCCGGAAGCTGCAAGACGCAAAAAGACAAGCCGATGGCATGCACGGGAGTCAATGATACGGCGTTCTATGCGGTTCAGGGCGACAGCATCGTGGCAGTTTCAAAGAAAGGCGCCGTGAGGGCTTTTGAAAACGATGGACGATTTGTCAGCGTTCGCTGCGTCAAGGAGAAGACCATTGTCGAGAAAAATAAGGAACTGCCCAAGTGCACGGATGCCTATAAAGGCCGCACGGTCTTTGTGATTGAAAAGGATTCCGCCTATACCTGCAAGAATTCCGGGTGGGAATACGCAGGGGAATACTCTGCCTGTAACGATGGCGAAAAGTATGTCTATACCAACAAGAAGAAAGACGTCTTGTACGCATGTACCGATGGCATGTGGCATGTGGCCGCCCTCGAAGACATCGATAAACCCTGCGTCGATGAAATCCGCCATAAGAACGTCATCTTTAACGGTGTTCGCTACGCCTGCTCCAGAACAGGCTGGGTGGAACTCGAATACCCCGCATCGGAACTCGGCGAATGCTATTCCGATATTTTTGGAACGGCAACCAAGAGTGAATCGAATAGGACCTATATCTGCAAAAATACGGGCCGCTGGGAATTTGCGGGGGCGTATGACCTTTATGGTGGATGTTCGCGCAAATACCATGGACAAGTCGTGACGATTGATTCTGTCGATTATTTCTGTTCGATAAAGGAATTTGTGTACGAGGAAAAATATTATTGGCAGTCGAATAAGGGAAACGTGAATGAGGAACATGGCTTCTGTACCGACGACCGTCTGCTGGAACGAGTTGTTTATGCCGATTCCTTCTATTATTGCACCTACCATAACGAATGGCAAGTCGCGACTAAAAACGAATCCTATCTGCCACTCTGTGATTCTTCGAGATGGGATACCACCTATAACGTAGGAAATAACGAATATTGGTGCAGCAGCCGTAATAAGGACTGGCAGCTTGTGAAACATTGGCTCTTTGACGGTCAAAAGGATTCGATTGGCTGCAAGCCGGATAATTATGGCAAGATTTACACCTTGAATGATGTCGAGTATATTTGCGCCTTGAGCGACAATGTGTTCGAATTCAGAAAGCTGAATAAATTTGAATCGAGATTCGGTGTTTGCAAATTGGATACGCTGTACATGATTGCCGAAGATGATACTTCTTACACTTGTAACGATGGCGTATGGAGCAACCGAAAGCTCGGCGTCTGCGAGGCCGAATATGGTACATGCGCGCGAGAAAATGACCGTGTAGAAGTCTTTGGCGATTCCGCCTGTATCTGTGATGCTGGCAGTTGGGAAAAGCGTGAACTGAAAATTGTCGAGAAGAAATTTGAAATTTGTACAAGGGCAAATAACTATGTCATATTCTATGGCGATGACCGGTATTCATGTACAAATGGAGTTGTCAGCTCGCGTGAGATTGTCACTACCGATTATAGGACCCTATTCGGTGAATGCAAGGGCAGCCTCCAGGGAAAAGATACGGTTCACTATGGTGTAAAGTTTGTCTGTGATACCAATGTGGTGGGTAGAATCAATTACGATTGGTACCGCTACCAGGAAGTAGATTCATTGGCAGGTTCGCACTGCAACGCAAAAATTGTAGACAAGAATATTCAGACAAAGGATGGCGCGCATTATAAGTGCACCTTGAACAGTTCCAAGAAAAAGTACGAATGGGTGATGCAGAAGGTTTCGGAGTACATGAGCGAATGTAACGAAGCCAACAAGGGAATTGTCGAAAGCAACGGTGCCACCAGAAGCGTTTGCCTGGGGGACCGTTGGGCTCCTGCCGATACGTTCCATGTGACTGATAACCGTGACGGCAAGGAATATGCGGCGATTACGATTGGAGGCGTTACCTGGATGGCGGAACCGCTCTCGTATGTGCCCGAAGGAAAGCCCGTGTACGTGGACCACTCCTTAAGTACTGTCTCGGAATTGGCCAGTGGCGAAGTGGCTTATTATTCCTGGTCGGTTGCGCTGGGACTTGACAAGAAATACGATACGACTTCAATCGAGAATATTATTAACGAAAATACGGTTGTTCAAGGCGTCTGTATGGATGGCTGGCATGTTCCCAAGGTTGAAGAAGTCGACAAACTTTTCTACGAGATTTCGAAAGGCTTTACAGGTTATAGCCAGTGCTTTGATGATGATGATATGGTCGGCATTCACTTTGAAAAACGCAAGGTTGTGAGCATGCATCGTAATTCCGAAACAGGCGTAGAGTCTGTTGCGGAAATCCTCAGTGCCACTGAAGAAATGATGTGGACGGCTTCTGAAAGTTACAATCGGTTTGACAAGATAAAAATGGCGAAAAAAACGGGTGTTTCTGGAACGGCAAAATTCCAAACCGATGTGTATAAATACACGTTGGCGCCGGTTCGCTGTGTTAAGGATAGCGAATGACGCAGTAATTTTCTAAATTACTGCTGAATTTCTTGTCTTTAACGTTGAATTTTATGGAAAAAGATAAACAGCCGTTTTCGTGGAAAAAGTTTGTGAAGGGCTTGCTCCGGGAAATCATTGTCCCGGTGGCGCTCGCGTTGATTGTGATTCAGTATGTGATTCAGGCGTTCCAGATTCCCAGCGGATCGATGGAAGATACGCTGCATACGGGCGACTTTTTGCTGGGCCTCAAGTTTACTTATGGCTCTCCGATTCCGTTTAGCAACCAGAAATTCCCCGGTTATGCATACCCCGTGAAGGGCGACGTGGTGATTTTCCGCTACCCGGGCGAGCCGGAATATCCTGATGGCAACCCGCAGCGTTACACCCACTTGTTTAACGCACTGATGTTCGGCAACCTTTACTGGGATCATGAACCCAAGGCTGGTCAGCCGCACATGATTCATTACGCTGATGGCCCGAAGGATTACATCAAGCGTTGCGTGGCTGTGAGCGGCGATACGGTGGCTGTCCATAAGGGGCGCCTCTATGTGAATGGCGTGCTGCAGGACACTTTGCCGGGTCGCGGCAAGTATACGGCTTCTGCTCGAACCTTCTCGCCTCGCGATGAACGGGATGCCTTTGTGGTGCCGTCGGTGGGAGACACCTTTAAGGTAAGCGACATGCCGCTTGAAAAGCTGTGGTGGTTGCGTTCGCTGGTGGCGCAAGAAAATCCCGATGAATCGGTGGAACTTGATATTTCGCTGTGGAAGGATTCTGTTGAAATCAACAATTACGATTTCGAGGAATTCAAGATTCCGGTGGAGAACGACCGTGGTCTTGCGCTGAATGAATTCTTCCGCAGGAACCGCACGGTGCTGCAGCAGCGCCTTACCCAAGGCGATACGATTTCGGGCGTGATGTCCTTTGCGTTCTTCAAGGAACTTTCGCGCATGGCTTATTTGCCCATGATCGACCCGAACCTTCAGGGCGGCTTTATGCGCCCGGTGAGCTACATTGCTTTTGAAGGTTCGTTGTTGCGCGACCTGGAAGGTAACGTGGCCTTGTTGAATCAGGCCGAAGAAGACAACGCCGGGACTGTGGAACTCGTCGATGTGGATGCCCCGCAAGACGGTGCCGCCAATGTGGAAGGTATCGCTGGTGATACCCTGGATGCCCCGGCAAAGTCCAAGTACGAAATCCGCCGCCAGTTGCTGGTGGGCGGCAAGCCTATTGAAAACTACGTGGTAAAGACGCCGCAGTTCTTTATGATGGGCGACAACCGTGACAATTCCGCCGATAGCCGCTACTGGGGCTTTGTTTCGCTCCGCAATATCCGTGCAAAGGCCTTCGTGATTTATTTCTCGTTCGATAACGATGACGAAGCGTTTGCCCTCAAGAATCCGTTTACGTGGTGGAGACTCCCGTTCCGCATTCGCTGGGGCCGCCTCGGCAAGATTATCCAGATGATCGATTGATGAAGTTCTCGTTGTTGAAATACGGAGCCGCTTTTGCGGGCCTGTTGTCGGCCCTGTTCGTGGCCTGTGCGACGCAGGTGGCGCCTAGCGGTGGCCCTGAAGATAAGCTGCCGCCTCGCGTGGCGGGCGTTTACCCTGCGCCCAATACGACGAACCATCCGAACGAACTCATGGTGAAGCTGGAATTCGACGAGTGGATTAACGCGTCGATTCCCCGCAGTGCTGTTTCCATTTCGCCGCCGATTGACAAGAAGCTGCGTTTTGAGGTGAGCGGAAAGTCGCTTGTGCTGACTTCGCGGGCGGTGCTCGATACGGGAACCACTTACACGATTACTTTTGCGGGCGGTATCAAGGACTTGCACGGCAACGCCTTGGCGAAGCCTTTCCAGGTGGTGTTTTCGACGGGTTCGATTATTGATTCCCTGACGGTTTCTGGCCGCGTGCTGGTGAACCAGGCCATGGCCCGCAAGAAGGAATACCCGAGTATCGGCTTGTTCTTGCTGGGCGAGGAACGTTCTTCGAAGCATTATCTTGAAAAGTATCGCGACACCACCACCAAGGAAATCAGCAAGGAACCGCAACTGCTGAAGGAACCGCCGCTGTACGTGACTCGCGCCGATAGCGCCGGCCACTTTACGCTGACGGGCTTGAAGGCGGGGCATTACCGTGTGGTCGCCTTTGTGGATGGAAACGGAAACCAGAAGATTGAACTTTCTACCGAACAGGTGGGCCTTTGGACGGGCGACTTGAACTTGACCGCCGAAACCAGCGATACCTTGTGGATCGCGGTGGCCGATATGGATACCACCAAGCTGGAACTTGAATCGGTAAACCAGCCGTTTGCCAATGTGCTGGAAGCGAGCTTTACCCGCGGCGTGTATTTTGATTCTGCCTTTGCCGACACGTCGAACTGCTACTTGAATTCTCCTGAAAACAAGAAGCTTTATCCGAAGCTTGTCTACCTGAGCGCAAGTACCAACCGCCCGCAGTTCTATTTTGAACCGGCCCCTAAAGGCGAGGTGCTGTACAAGTTCATTTGCGCTGCCGCGAAGGATTCCATGTTCCGCCCGCTCGATACGCTTCGTAACGAAGTGGAATGGGAATGGAAGAAGATGGAAGGCGATACATTGCCGCCTAAAGTTTCTGGCGTAAAGACGAATTCCAAGGCGAAGGCGTTGTTCCCGGACGATTCCTTGATTGTGTACTTCAACAAGCCGAAGCTCGATTCGCTGGAGCAGACCTTCTACGTTGCGATTAACAAGGATACGACCCAGGTGCAGGTCAAGCAAATTGACCCGGTGCGTTTCGCTGTCGAAAAGACGAGCCCGTGGAATACGGACATTACGGTGAATTTCTTGATGGGTTACAACGACACGACGCTTGCCGCTGCCGATAGTACCGGAAAGCGCGACACGGTGGTGGAACTCAAGTACCAGAGACTGCAAAAGTTCGAAACGGTAAGCAAGCTCAAGTTTGCCAAGCTGCGCGGGACGATTCCCAACGCGAATCCGAAAGCTATGGTGCGCCTGCTTTCTACCGAAACGAACCAGTACTATCTGGAACACTGCAAGGCTGACGGTAGCTTTAGTTTTGACGACCTTGTGGAAGGCGCCTATTTGATGGATTATTACTACCCCGAAGAAGGTAAGGACTTGCCCGATGCGGGCTCTGTCGATCCGCTGCGTTACGGGGCTGCCTGGCGCGCCATTAGCGATACGCTCAAGGTCAAGAATGGAGAAAATACGCTGGATAGTTTGGTTGATGCTATCCCCGCGCTGTAGCGGAAAAGTTTTACGAGGAATCAGATGGAAAATAAATCATTTGTTGCGATTGACCTGGAAACGACGGGCCTCGATTTCGAAAAAGACGAAATTATTGAAGTGGCGCTGGTGCGCTTTGAAAACGGTGTCGAGGGAGAATCGGTCGATTATTTGGTCAAGCCGACGAGTGTGACGCTCCGCCCCTTTATCGAAAGCCTTACGGGCATTAGCAACGCTGACTTGGAAAACGCGGAACCTTTTGCTGCCGTGGCCCAGAAGATTTATTCCTTCATTGGGGACTTGCCGATTGTCGCGCACAATGCGATGTTTGATTCCAAGTTCCTGAAGCAGACTTTTGCCAAGGTGGGCGTTCCGTTTGAAAACCATCCGGTGTGGGATTCGCTCACGGTCTCTCGCATTGCCTATCAGAACGTGCCGAATCATCGCCTGGATACCTTGGTGCAGGAACTGGGCATTGAACGGAGCCGCGCGCACCGTGCGCTCCCTGACGCCATTGCGTGTGGCGAGCTGTTCGTGATGGCGCTGGACAAGATTGCAAATTCGGACCCGTGGCTTGTGGAAGCCCTTGCGAAGGTGGCCAGGGGTTCGGACTGGTCGCTGCTTTGGAAGGAGTCGGAGACTGCTTCTGAGTTGCCGGCGTTCAATTTGCCTGATGTCCCTCTTGAAGACGCTCCGGCCAAGGAGCGCGCTCCCCGCGTCAGTGAATTCTTTAAGGAAGGCGGCCTCCTTTCTACCAAGGTGGAAAATTATCAGTCCCGCCACAACCAGCAGGATTACGCCTCTGTCGTGGAACGCAACATGCACAAGGGCGGCCTCTGCGTTCTGGAAGCCCCTACGGGTTCCGGCAAGTCGCTTGCCTATCTGGTGTCGGCCGCCTGCAAGGCTGTGTCGGGGGAGCGCGTGGTCATAAGCACCGCGACCCGGGCGCTGCAGGAACAGCTTTGGAACAAGGATATTCCGCTGGTGGCAAGCCTGTTCGATGGCAAGCTCAAATCTGCCGTACTCAAGGGCCGCGAAAATTACCTGTGCTTGCGCAAGTTCGAAGAAATCCTGAAGGCGCCGCAGAGCCTGTTGCTTGCCGACGAGCGAGATTCCTTCATGGCCATTGTGCCTTGGGTGTACACCACCGAAACTGGCGATGTGAACGAATGCAATTCCTTTAGCCAGGGTCGCAATCGCGTGCTTTGGTCCAAGCTGGCCAGCTCTGCGAAATCCTGCCTGGGCGAAAAGTGCCCCCATTACAACAAGTGCCCTGCATTGGCTGCCAAGCGCCGCGCCATGAATTCCAACTTGGTGCTGGTGAACCATTCGCTATTCCTCGCAGACATGGCCCTGGACTTTGCGCTGCTCCCGCTGTATGAACACATCGTATTCGACGAAGCCCATAGACTCCCGCAAGTGAGCCGCCAGGCCTTTGGCCGTACGATATCGTTCTTTGCCCTTCGCAACATTATCAAGACGCTGGTACCTTCCAGGGGTCACGAAGTGGAAAACCGTGACGGTCTCGTCGCTGAACTCGAGAAGCGCATTCCTGTAGAAGAAACGGAACTTCATGCAAGTTGCGTGAACCTGACAGAAGCCCTTTCCGAAACGGAAAAGGCCTTGCACCGTTTCTTCATGAAGATTGGCAAGAAGCTTGCAAAGCAGAAAAATGCCCGCAACGGCTTTACCTATACTTCGGGTATTATGGCTGAATACGAGGCAGACCCAGCCGCCTTTATGGAACAGGGACTGAATGCCATTAAGCAGGCTGAAGCTCTCGCTTCGACGCTCGCTGCCAACAAGAGCCTTTCGGGCCTGCTGAGCGACGTTAACGGCCGCATGACGGAACTTTCCCGTTTCTTGCAGGACTTTGAATTCGTGGTGAAGGCTGGCCGCGACGATTGGGCCTTCTATATGGAAGAACCCTTCAATCCCCATACCATCAAGCTGCACGCATCGCCTCTGGATGCCAGCGCCGCATGGAAAGAAAAGTTCTATCCGTGGATCAAGTCGGCCACGTTTACTTCGGCCACCCTTTCGGTGCAAGGTGATTTGAACTATTTCGTTCAGAAGATGGGCATGGATTCCCTCAACGGGAAAAAGACTCCGTTCTTGCGCGTCTATACCGAAGCTGCGAACAAGGATGAACGCCGCTCCGTCATTTTGGCGAAGTATTTGCCCAAGCCCTCGCTCCCTGAATATAACGATGCCGTGAACGAGACCCTTTGCGCGGTACTCCCGGAAGTCGAAGAAAATACCATGGTGCTCTTTACCAGCATTTCGTCGATGATGAAGGCTCAGACCGCCTTGGCTCCGCTCTTTGCAGAAAAGAACAAGCTGCTCCTTTGCCAGCATGTGGACGGTTCCCTGGACGGCCTCGTGGCCATGTTCCGCAAGTCCCGCGGCGCATGCCTGCTGGGTTGCCAGAGCCTGTGGGAAGGCGTGGACTTCCCGGGCGATGCGCTCAAGCTTTTGGTGATTCCGAAGCTGCCTTTCCCGAATCCGGTGGATCCGCTGGTGGCCGGTATCAGCAACAAGATGAAGGCCGAAGGCAAGAATGCCTTCAAGGAATACTTTGTTCCCGAAGCCTACATGGAATTGCGTCAGGGGCTTGGCCGTCTGATTCGTTCCGAAGAAGATCGCGGCAAGGTGTTGATTCTCGATAACCGTATCGTCGTTGAACACTACGGCAAGAGCTTTGCACGTATCTGGAACAACAAGCAGACCGTAGTCAATTCTGTCGATGAAATCAAGGCTGCGTTAAAGTAGCCTGAATAACGTTTAAAAATTAAAGGTTGTTGTCGCGGCGGCTATATTGCAGCTGCGTGTAATAGCTTGTCTTTTCTTCTTGCATGGATCTTGTGATTTCGTCGATGAAATCGTCCATGCTTTTAGACGGATCGAAGCATTGGCTGCAAATGCAAGTGGTTAACTTGTAAGAATTGCTAAAGGTGTTGATTTCGTTCAGGCTTGAGCGGATGCGGGTAATGCACATGCTTACGGCCATTTCGTTGGTGGTGTTGATGAATGCGATGAATTCGTCGCCGGAATAGCGGACGATAAGCCCCATTTCGCCAACGGCGCGGTTCAAAATCTTTGTCAATTTGACCAGAACCTTGTTGCCGGTGATTCTTCCGTAATCCAAGTTGATTTTTCTGAATCCGTTGATGTTGACTAGAATGCCTGTAACTTGCAGGTCCTTCTTTTTCTTGTATACGCGGCTAAGGATTTCCAGATAGGTGTAGTTGTAAACGTTGGTGAGCTTGTCCCTGTAGACGCGTTCTCCATGGATGGATGAAAATACGCCTGCAATTGCAATTGCGGTGCAAGAAGAAATGGTGGAGATTCCGTAAAAAAGGGATTGGGCGATAGTGCCTGCGATAATCGGGAAAAAGAAAATCCAAATCGGGAATGCTTTGAGGGGACCGCCTTTGTGCTTGCAGATGAAATAGATGATGAGACTGTCCAGCAAAAGACCGTAATCTATAATGGTATAGATCCAGAAGTATCTGCGAGTATAGACATTGTTTGCGGAAATGTCAAAAATAATAGGGACGAAATTGTTGAGGATAACGAGGACGAGCCCCAAGAAAACGATAAATCCTAGAACGTTGCGGTGTGCAGTGGAGAAACGGAAGTTCTGGTGCTCTGCAAGGAACATGAGCCAGAAGAAACAGCTGAACATATTGGTGAGGTACAGGAGATCGTTGCCTCCGTAAACGAATATGCGGGCAATCGTTCCGGGACGACCGTCTGCAGTGTATGCGATGGGGTCCAGGATGCATGTGCAGAACGTGAAAAGCAACAACAATTGGAGATAGGCGTTTTCCGAACCCTTTTCTCTAAATCGCCAAATGTTGCCTGCCAGCAAAACGCCTAGCAGGACTATGCCGAATATATTCGTGGCGTAAACCGCTGTCAGTTCAAAAGTCGGTTCCATAATGATCCCCATCCTTAATATAATTAAAAAAATGCAAAAAGATTATAATTTGTGTACAAAAATGGAGGAGGGGGTCTAAAATTTTTTATAATTATGCGCAAAAAACGGAGATCTTTATGTCCAAACTGATGCGTTCTATTTCGGGTATCCGCGGAATTGTGGGTGATACCCTTACCCCCCAAGTCCTCAAGAGTCACGTGAGCGCTTTTTTGCAGATTACGGGCGCAAAGCGCGTCGTTATTGGTCGCGACAGCCGTCCTACCGGCGATGCCATTAGCCAGTTCGTAGCGGGTATTTGCCGCCTTTCTGGCGTAGATGTCGTAGAAGTGGGCCTTTCCACGACGCCCTCTGTGGAAATCCTCACCACCGAATTGAAGGCCGATGCAGGTATCATCATTACCGCAAGCCACAATCCGCTTGAATGGAACGCCCTGAAGTTCTTGAACAACAAGGGCCTTTTCCTCGGTCCCGCCGATGTCAAGAAGCTGTTCGAGCTCGCCGATGCCGATAACTTTGACTATCCCAACTATCGCAACATGGGCAAGTACGAGTTCATGAAGGATGCCGATGGCGTGCATGTGGATGGCACCCTGAAGATTCCGTTTGTCGATGTGGAAGCTATCAAGGCCAAGCATTTCAAAGTGGCTGTGGATGCCGTGAACGGTGCAGGTTCTTACATTGTGCCGCGTTTGTTGGAACAGCTTGGTTGCGATGTAGTACGTGTGCATTGCGAACCCGATGGCACCTTCCCGCGCGGCGCCGAACCGATTCCCGAAAACCTGGGTGACCTCCGCAAGGCCGTGAAGGATAACGGTTGCGCCGTCGGTTTTGCTGTGGACCCCGATGCAGACCGTTGCGCTCTCGTCGATGGACTTGGCCAGAGCATTGGTGAAGAATATACGCTCGCCATTGCGACCGAAGAAGTGCTCAGCCAGAAGAAGGGTGGCGTATGCGTGAACCTTTCTACCAGCCGCATGAACCAGGATGTGGCCGAAAAGTACGGCTGCGAATTTAGTCGTGCCAAGGTAGGCGAAATCAATGTGAGCTTGCAGATGATCGAAAAGGGTTGCGTCATCGGTGGCGAAGGCAACGGAGGCGTGATTCTCCCGGCTCTCCACTACGGTCGCGATTCTTTGGTGGCTGCAGCTCTCGTGCTTAGCTGGATGGCTCACCACGACGGCGGCCCGGAAAAGTTCGTTGCCGAAAATCCGTCCTATGCCATGCCCAAGAAGAAATTCGAACTCGGCGACAAGAAGGTTGCCGATATCTTGCCGAAGGTCAAGGCGGAATTTGCCGGCTGGGATATGGATGAACGTGACGGCCTGTGGCTCGGTCACGAAAAGTCCTGGGTGCATGTGCGCGCCAGCAATACGGAACCGGTAATCCGCGTGATTGCCGAAGCGCCGACAGCTGAAGAGGCCGAAGCCCTCTGCACTAAAGTCGAAAAACTTATATAGTCTTCGCTATGCGGTGTTGTTCGCCCCCTCACGTACGACTTAGTACGCTACGGGGGTGAGCGCTACTGAAACTCCGCACTTTAGTGCGGGAAATGGGCGTAGCCCATTGTTCGTTGAAGGATGTCGTAATCCTATCTTGTCAGAAACTTGTTTCTGTATCAAGATAGAGATTAGGACCTGGCCTAGCTCGACTCTCTAAGTTTTTCTTTGATTCATTTTGTGCTCGCTTTATGCGAGCATTTTTATTGCGATAGGGCGTGAGCGGTCTTCCGTGAGCCACAAAGCCCCAAGCGATAAGCTGGGGCGGTGGCGAGAGCGAGCGCTCGGGGTACGTACTTAGCTGATTGGGCGCGAACGGTCTTCTGTGAGCCATAAGCGCCTTGTATTGACGAGGCGTGATGGCGAGAGCGAGCGCTCGGGGTACGTACTTAGTTGATTGGGCGCGAGCGGTCTTATAACAAAAGGGTTCGCCATTGATGGCGAACCCTTGAGGTTGGAGTGTGTGTAGGAAAGAATCTTAGAACTGTTCGAAGAACTTGTGGACTTCTTCAGGAACCCAGGTGTTCTGCCAGTTGCCGTTGTCGTAGGCGGTCCACTGGTGCTGACCGTTCCAGCTGCAGAACTTGACCGGGAAGCGTTCGTCGACGGTTGTGAAATCATAGCAGAGGTGTCCGCTACCACCGACTTCCTTCGGCTTTTCTGCGCTGGCATCGGTGAAGTTGCCATCTGCATCGGCCTTGCCGTTATTCTTGAGGATGCGCTTCAGTGCACTGTCACGTGCGCGGTTGTACTGGCAGGTACCGTCGTTCTTGCCGTGGACTGCCATCCAGGCGATGGGCAAGCCCTTGTTCTTCGGCAAGTAGATGTTGTAGTCGGCGGTTGCATAGACAGCGACTGCGCGCAGGCGGTCTTGCATGTCCTGGGCCATGGAGTTCGTGACCATGGCGCCGAAGCTAAAGCCCGTCATGAACACGCGGCTGGTGTCAATGCAGTAGTTTTCTTCGAGAGTTGTAAGCAACTGGTTGATGAACTTGTGGTCCTTGTCGCTGTTCATGCTCCACGGCATGCCGTCGGTATCGCCATGCGGAGAAACGAAGATGTAGTTGCCTTCGGTGTCGAGTTTCTGCTGGCCGTAGTACGGAGACGGATGGTCCTGGTCCGCATAGTGGTGGACGAAGTCTTCGGCGTTAGAGCCCATGCAGTGCATGGCGAAGAGCAACTTGTAAGGTTTCTTGTTGTCGTAGTTCTTCGGTAGCGTGATGAAGTAATCACGTGTTTCGCCGTTGACGTTCATTTCGAAATGGTCGCCGTTTTCAACACTCTTGGTTTTTTGCAGCTTGGAAGTGGAGCCGCAGCCCTTACTCGGGGTCGGGGTGTTCTTCATTGCGTAACCGAACTTGAAGGTTTCTTCGGAGGAACCGGAGCTAACTTCTGTAAGCTTGATCGTCAACGTGGTGTCAAGATTCGGGAGGAATACTTTTAAGGTGTCAAAGCCTTCCTTTGCAACGCTCAACGTATCGGCATCATTGTCCAGCTTCATGAGGGCCTGGCGGTTTTGCACGGCAGAGCCCGAGAAGTTGCCAGAAGCATTAAAGCGGATTGTTTCCTGAGCGGAGCCGAGCTTGACGCGGGCCATGTAAGTTCCCTTGGCTTCAATCACAGAGTTCAGGTCTACAGAACCGGAACCCTGGAAGGTCTGGGCAAATACCTGGTTACCGACCATGTCGAAAATCTTGACCTGTACGGGAGCGTTTCCGTTCTGGGCAAAATTTAGGACGCCGTTGTTCATGCTGAAACTTCCTGCGCTACGGGCAGTATTCAAATGCGTTGACGTTTCCTGAAAGGTGAATTTTCCCTGTTCGTCGGTCGTAGTCGCCTTGTTCCTCTTGAGGAGCTTGACTTTTGCGTCCTGGATGGCCTTGTCGTCTTTAGTCAGGACGGTGCCGTTTAATGTGTATGCTGATGCGGTTCCGCAAAATGCGGTAACCAGTGCTGCCGAAAACAGCGTAGTGAGGTGCTTTCCCATACTAACTCCTTTTTGGTCAATAAACCCAACTTGACCCAAACACTCTTATCTGCCCCAAAAATATATTCCTATGCAAGGAATGCCGTTAATCTAATTTATTGTGTCGTTGACAATCTGTCCATAACATTTTTTTTACACAAAAAGACCCCTTTCAGGGTCTTTTTTAGGAAGGAGTATGATGAAAAAGATTAATTTTTACACGTTTTTTGCCCTTTTTGGGGGCAATTTTTGCGTGTTTTGAGGCTTAGTCAATCGTCAATTTACGGGCGGCTGCGGCCTGCTTTTTTGACAAGGCGAATGACAAGACGCCGTTTTCGAGGGTGACCTTGATGTTTTCGGTGTCAATGTCGTCGGCCAGGCGGAAGCTGCGCTCGTAAGTGAACTTGCTTTCCTTGCGGTTACGCGTTGCCTTGACGGTGATGATGTTCTTTTCGACCTGGATGTCCAAGTCTTCCTTTTTAACGCCCGGGAGCTCGACTTCAAGCATGAAGCCGTTGTCGACTTCATAGTAGTCGGCCTTGGGCGTGTAGCTGCATTCGTTCTGGGCGTTGCAGGCGTTCAAGTTGTCAAGGAAGTTCTGGATACCGTAGAAAGTGCTCGGAATAAACTGTGTCATAATTTTAACCTCTTTGGTTGTGGGCCCAAGGTTTGGCGGTTTGCCTCGGCTTGGTGCCCTGTTTTTGTTTACACCCACCTAATAGCAAAAGGCATGCCAACTTTGAAATTTGGGCACTTTGGGGCTTAAAAAGGCGGTTTGAGGTAAGGTTGTACAAAAAGAAACGCCCCTTGTTTCAGGGGCGCAACACATGCTGTTTATTTTTGACTAGTCCAGCTTTCCCTGGTAGAGTTCCAGGAGTTTGCGCGACAGAAGACTGGTGTATTTGGCGTTGGTGAGCGTAATCTGGGCCTTTTCCAGGTTGTTCTTCTGGGTCAAGAAATCCGTATAGGTAAGGGCGCCTGCATTGCGCTGTTCTTCGGCAACGACCAGGGCTTCGGTTTCGGCTTGCACCTGGAGGATTGCTGCCTTCCACTGCATGTCGGCGCTCATGGCGTTCAGGTAAAGCTTCTCGATGTTGTTTTCGAGAGTCTTTGCGTCTTCCTTGAGGCTCACTTGTGATTCGGTTTCACTGACCTGGGCCTGCAGCACCTTGCTTGTGGTGGCGCCGCCATCGATAATGGGGATGTTGATGCCGAGGGTGATGGAGTTCTGCCAGCCGTACTTGAGCTGGTCCTTGTAGGCCTTGGACTGCCAAGCCTGCAAGCCCGTGCTGGAATTGGCACCGAGGGTCACGGTAATGGAACTGCCCTTGCCTGCGACCTGGGTGTTCTTCTGGGCGGCGCGCACGGATACGCTGTCCGACTTGAGTCCGGGATGGGCGTTCTGGGCGTCTGCCTTGAGCTGTTCGAAGGTCGGCAGCGGTTCAAGGGAATCAGGACTTTCGATGTTTGTCTCGGGGGCGGTTACCTGGAATTCGGCGTTGTCGTCCAGTTCCAGGAGCTGTCTGAGGGTCGTTTTCGCGGTGCTGACCGAGAGCTGCGCCGTGAGTTGCGAGGTCTGCTTTTGCAGCACGTTGGACTGCGACTGGGTCAAGTCCTTCTTGGTGATGGAACCGGCTTCGTAGAGCTTGCTGTAGTGATCGAATTCCGCCTGGGCGAGTTCCACCGAGGCGTCTGCGGTGCGCTTGTTCTCGGTGGCGGCCAATAAACTCATGTAGGCGTTCAAGACGCTTTCTTGCACGCTACGTTCCGTTTGCTGGGTCGCAAGGGCGGAGGCTTCTTTGGTAAGAGTCTTGGATTCAACGTTCAGGCTGGTGGCGCCGCCGTCCCACAGGGTGTAGGAACCAGAGATGCCCAGGTTCAAACGGTAATGGTCTTCGTTGTAGACGAAGGGGTGGTCGTAAAGCGTGTTCTGGATGCTTGCGCTTACGGTGGGATAGTTGCCCGTTTTGGCCTGCTTGATGGAAATGTCGGCGGACTGTTCGCGGAGCTTTGCAGATTCTAGCTTGAGGCTTGCCTTTTTGGCTTGCTTGAGGCAGTCCTCCAGTGTCCAGGTGCTTTCGGCAAAAGCCGCCGTAGAAAGGGCGGCAGTTGTGAGGAATGCAGAAATGAGGACTTTCGTATTAATCATGCCTTTTAGATGCTCGTGCGAATTAAAAAGTTGCGTCGAATGGTGACAAGATAACAAAAAATGACCCTAAACAAAAAAGACTTCCGGGGTAGGAAGCCTTTCTAGTGGACGGTACTGGATTTGAACCAGTGACCTCTGCCGTGTGAAAGCAGCGCTCTAAACCAACTGAGCTAACCGTCCGAGGTGCGAGCAAATGTAGTAAAGATATTTGCTCCTGTCAAGGGGATTATAGGTATTTGTCCTCGGCGGCGCGGAGAATGGTCAGGAATTCTGCCGGGTCCTTGGAGCCGATCAGGTCCTTGCGGACGCCACCGTCGGCCAGGAGGCGGCTGACAGAGGAGAGTGCCTTGAGGTGCGGACCGACCGTGTTGCCGGGGCTAACGATCAGGATGATCAGGTAGACCGGTTCTCCGTCGAAAGAAGCGAAATCCAGGCCGCTTTCGATTGTGGCGGCTGCCATGCACATGCGGTCCACACAGTCAATCTTGGCGTGGGGGACTGCAAGTCCACAACCGATACCGGTGGAACGGCTTTGTTCGCGGGTCCAGACAGCATCGAAAATTTCGTTGCGATGTTCCAATTTGTAGGCACTGCAGAGCGTATCCACGAGTTCGTTCAGGACTTCTTCCTTGGTCGTACTCTTGGAATTGATCAGAATGCAATTGTCGACAAACCTTTCGGAAAGACGCATAATGAATTCCTTTTGTGTTTTTCAGTATAGATATTTAGCAAAAATCCGTGCCGTTTGGACAAAAAAAGCCTTATTGGAACGAAAAAATATCAAAAAAGCTTAATATTGGTTCAAAAAAGCCAAAATTTCCATTTGGGATTGCAAAATTTCGCCTTGATTCAGGGCGCGACGCATAATGGAGGCTTCGATTTGGCCGGGAGCCTCGGAATGCCCGATGGAGCCGTAGGTGAGGTTTGCGCCTTCGTTCAGCGACCAAAGGCGGCTGACCCTGCCGGTTTCGCCCATGCCGAAGGCGGCAAACATCTGGAATTTCTTGCCGAACTTTTTTGCGAACTTGTACAGGCGGTCGCAATCGCTGTCGGAATTGCTCATGGCGGCAATCTTCAGGCCCTGGGCGCCGACACGTTTCACGTCGTCGGCGAAGGTTTCCAGTTCCATGTCGTTGGGAACGCGCTCGAAGTTGTGTTCCGAAATAATCAGCCCCACGCCAATGGGGTAGGCCATGTCGTTCAGGGCCTTGAAGTCGCTGAGGCAATCGCGTTCGAGGTCGAGCCATTCGGGAACTTGCCTTGCCGAAAGAATCTTCTTCCACAGGTCCAGTCGTTCGACGACACGGGCGTCAGCGAACTTTCCGCCGTCACGTTTGAGACGGATGGTGCCGATTTGCAATTTGCTGGGGACTACGTGGCGGACCCTTTCCGAGAGGGATTCCCATTCCGATTCGTCAAAGAAGTCGTAACGGATTTCGATGGCGTCGCAACAGTCCAGGTCGAGGCGTACCGGGTGGAACAGGTCCTTTTCGGCAGCTTCGAGAACGTCTGGGCCAACAAGCCCTACAAGGTATTTGCGAGAATCGGCTGGCATGGCACAAATATAAAAATTAAGCGAGCTTCCAGTCGAGTTCCTGGCCGGCGGCGAGGGGGACGACTCCGTTCACGATTGTAGGTACGGTCCACTTTTCGCGGACGACTTCAATCTGCTTGGTCGTGCGCGAAAGTCCGTAGAAGTCGGCGCCGAAGCCTGCGATAAAGTTCGGGAGCTTGTCGAGGTGGCCAGCCCTTTCAAATTCTTGAACCAGGAGGGGGATGGCGACCGGGGCGCTGTAGACGCCCGCTGCCCCGCACGGACATTCCTTTTTGCCCAGCTGGTGCGGGGCAGAGTCCGTGCCGAGGAAAAACTTGGGGTTGCCGCTGAAGGCGGCTTCGCGGATGGCGGCACGGTCTTCAGGCCGCTTCGGCAGCGGCTTGCAGAAGTGGTGCGGCCTGAGGGCGTCCCCGACGATATCGTCGAGAGTCATCATCAGGTGATGTACCGTAAAGGTGGCGGCCACGTTCGCGGGGAGTCGCTTGACTGCCTCGACCGACTTCGCCGAACTCAAGTGTTCGAAGACGATTTTCAGCTTCGGGAATTTTTCGGCGAGTGTCTCGACGCGCTTGATAAAGGCGGGCTCGCGGTCCAGGCAGAATTCACCCGGTTCTTCGCCGTGCACGCACAGTACGAGTCCCAACTTTTCCATCATGGCGACTACGGGGAAGACTGCTTCGAAATCGCTGATGCCGTCGGCGCTGTTAGTGGTGACTCCGGCAGGGTAGTACTTGCCTGCCACGACGCCCACGGCCATCATGTCCTTCAGATCCTGTTCCGTGTAGTTCGGGTTCAGCTTGAAAGTCATGAGCGGAACAAAGTCCGGGCGCACATCCTTTGCCGCTTCCAGAATCTGCGCCTTGTAATCGGCAATCGCCTTCGCAGATGTCATTGCGGGAACGGTGTTCGGCATAATGATGGCACGGCCAAATTGCTGTACCAAGTCGCGGACATAGCCGGGCATCAATTCGCCCTGGCGCAGGTGGGCATGAAAGTCGTCAGGTAAAGGAAGGAACATTTCTTGTAGGCCTTTGGGTTATAAAATAAAACTTGAATGTGCAATGTGTGATGTGTAATGTTCACTTCTTCATTTCTAATCTCACATCGCACATCTCTCATCTTCTGCTATCCGCTGTTGCGGAGGTCGCGGAACAATTCTCTAGAAATTTCGCTGTCGGAGTTGAGCCAGTAATCGAACGGCTTGGGCTCAGTCAAAGTCTTGCGGTGCAAAAAGCAGATGTTGCAATCCAGTTCCTTGGAAATCATCAAGTCGTGGGTCACGATAATGATCGTGGTTTTGAACAACGTACGCATGTTGTCGATCAGCGGCAGCAAGTTGCGGCGGTTGTAGTTGTCAAGACCAGCAGTGGGTTCGTCCATCAGCAAAAGTTTAGGGTCCATGGCCCAGCTACGGGCAATGGCCACACGCTTCTGCATGCCCATACTGAGCATGTGCGGGAATAGGTCGGCTTCGTCACGTACGCGCATCAAATCCATAGCCATGTTGATCTTTTCGTCGATTTCGGCCGGGGAACCCATTTTGTGGTAGCGGAGCGGGAGTGCGATGTTGTCGCGTACGCGCAGGTTCGAAATCAAGGCTCCGTTCTGGAATACCATACCCACTTGGCGTTTGGCGACTTCCAGGGCGGTGAGTTTTTCGGGCGGAATATATTCGCCGAAGTAATAGATGTTGCCGCGGGTGGGACGGGTGAGCCCTGCAATGATTCTAAGAAGGGCGCTCTTTCCCTGACCGGATGGCCCGCCGATGCAAACTGTTTCGCCGCGCTTTACCGAAAGGTTGACGTTCGAGAAGAGTTCCTTTTGCGGGTCCATTTCGATGCCTCTGAAATATCCCAAAATTCTCGGCTTAGAGAACATCGCTCCTGCGAGATCCCTATAGGCGAGATGGATATCTTCCATTCTTAAGGCTTCGTCAAACATTAGATCAACTGGTTGAGGTTGTTCATGTAGTCCACAAAATAGAATATCGAAAGAATCACGTCGGCGACAACAACATACAGGAAAGATTTAATCACGGAACGAGAAACCGCCTTGGGAACCTGACGCACATCGCGTTGAATGTTCAGGGCCTGGTAGCAGGCGTTGGTGGTGATGATTGCACCAAAGGTAAGGGGTTTCAGAATAATAAAGACAAAGTCGGAAAGCGTAATGGCGTTTAGAATTTCGTTGCTCAGGTAAGACCAGGTGAGCTGAATGTTCATCATGTTGCCGGTAATCAAGACGGCGCCCTTGGTAACGAGGTAGCCTGCGCAAATGGCGCTTACGCTAAAGAAGATATTCATGATGAGCATGGCGATGCATCCGCCGATCAGGCTGGGCATCACCAGGAAACGAATCGGGTTTACGCCCATGGTGGCAAGCGCGTCCACTTCGTAGTTAATCACCATGCTTCCGATGTAGGTTGTAAGCGAAGATCCGCTTCGGCCTGCAATCAAGAATGCCGTGAGGATTGGCCCCAGTTCGCGGATGATGACCACCACGATCATGCTGCCCACGAAGTCGGCAAAACCCATCTTGCCCATCATGGAAATCACTTCGATAATGGTGATGGTTCCGAACAAGGTGGCGACAACAAAAAGAATCGGGAAAATCTCGACAGCCGTAAAGAATGTCTGCAGAATGATGTTACGGGAGTCGGTCTTTAAGCTACGGTTTTTAGAGAATATGCTCGCGACAGCCCTGCAGAACAAGGCAATCTGTTGGCCGAACGGACGGCGCAACAAGAACAATCCCAGCAAGTGAAAAGCCCTTGCGGGGAGTGTGAACCTTTGCCAGTTTCTACGAGCTCGTACTCTCATTGGTTTGTTCTATCGCTTCCAAAATTTGGTGCCACAGGTCGCCGAGTCCGAACTTTTTAAGAGAGCTCACGCTCAAGGGATTCTGGTCAAGACCGAATTTTTCCTTGATGCTGCGGAGACCTTTTGCAAGTTCCGACTGGTTTGCCTTGTCGCGTTTGCTTGCAACGATCAGAACGGGGCAACCGGTAGCTCGGATGGCTTCGACCGTCTCGATATCGATAGCGTGGCCGCCGTGGCGTACGTCTACCAGATAAACGAGTCCTTTCAGGTCTTTACACTTTTCCACGTATTCGCGGATAAAGTCTGCCATCTGGTCGCGTTTGGTGTTGCTGACTTTTGCAAAGCCTACACCAGGTAAATCTACTAGAAAAAACTTCCCGTTGACTTTGAAAAAATTCAATTCGCGGGTTTTTCCGGGGGTTCTGCCCACTTTTACGAGGTCTTTTCGACCCATCAGGGCGTTCATGAGCGAAGATTTGCCCACGTTGGAACGCCCGAGAAAGGCGATTTGCGGGAGCCGTTCTTCGGGGAGGTGCTTGATGCTTGTGGAACCCTTGACGAATTCTGCAGAGACAATCTTGTAGTCGCCTACCACGACAGGGCCGTGGTGAACGGTCTTGGGCGGTAAATTCGCTTTTGTCCCTTTCGGTTCTTTTTCCATCATAGGCTGACTCTCCCTTCGAATGCGCGGAGCATGGTGACTTCGTCGACAAATTCAAGGTCCGAACCCATGGGGATTCCGCGGGCAAGGCGCGTACGCTTGACATTGACGCCTGCAAGCATGTGGTCGAGCATGAGCGCGGTGCTGTCGGCTTCGGGACTTGAACCTAATGCAAATATAAGTTCTTCGATGCCTTCGTCCTTGATGCGCTTCACGAGTTCCGGCAGGTGCAGGTGTTCGGGGCCGACTCCGTCGAGGGGCGAAATCACGCCGCCCAGAACAAAATAAGTGCCCTTGTAGATGCCCGAGCGTTCAAAGGGGACGATGTCGGAGCTCTTTTCGACTACGCAGATGCACTTGGAGTCGGGTCTCGCCTTGCAAACGGGACAGATGTCCTCGTCAGTAAAGGCGTAGCAGCGCGGGCAGGGGTGAACGTTCTTTTTGGCGTTCAGCAGGTTTGCCGAGAAGCGTTCTACATCCCCTTCGTTTTTGGAAAGAATATGATACGCAAGCCTTCGGGCAGTCTTCTGCCCGATTCCGGGGAGCGATGAAAATTCCCCGATTAACGCTTCAAGACTTTGCGGCTCAATGTTCATTGGCAAAACTGTAGGATTCGTTGATGCAGAGTTTCAGTTGGGCAAAGTGGATGCCTTCTTCCTTGAGACATGCCTGGATGGATTCGCGGTCGTCCAGTTCCACGGCGTCGGCCAGGCGGAGGAGTACCCCGAGGCGGCCGCTGCGGTTCAGGAGGGCGTCCTGCATTTCGTCATCGGCAGGGGCATCTGGCAAAATCGTTTCGAGCGGGGCGCGCACCAAAGCGTCCATACGGCTGATGAGACCCACCATGAAGGCCTTGGCGCAGAAGTCGTCGTTGTTTTCGTCGATGCAGCGGGCGAGGCTTTCCATGAACTTCGCGCGGTGGCTTGCGTTCTGGAACAGGGGCGAGGCTTGTGGAGTCATGCCGAGCTCGGGACGGGCGTACAGCATGAGCATGAGCCATTCCTGGATGCGGCGCATACCTACCCACACGATGGCGTCCTTGACCGTATCGATGCGGCTGTGTCCGGTCTGAGAATCGGAGTTCACGAACCGGAGCAGGTTCTGGGCGATGTCTTCGTGCTTGGATAGGCTTTCGACCATGTCTTCGAGGCTCGGGCGCGACTTGATGCGGAGCAACAGCTGCAAGAGCGTTGCCGAGGTGGCGTCGATTTTACGGCCAGTCACCAGTTCGGGCTTTGCAAAGAAGAATCCCTGGAAGTAATCGTAGCCCGCTTCTTCGCAGCGCTTGAAGGTGGATTCGTCTTCCACCTTTTCGGCCAGGAGCTTGATACCCATGGTCTTGAAGAAGATGGCGGCCGCGTTCATGGACTTTTGCGAGTTGTCGACTACGTCCATCTTGACGTAGCTTATGTACGGGAACAGCGGCTTGAAGCGGGTGATGAATTCGTCGTTGAAGATGAAGTCGTCGAGCGCAAGTTCAAAGCCCAGGGCCCTGTAGCGCTGGACGGCCTTGACGATTGCTTCGTCGACTTCGACATCTTCGAGAACCTCGAGTACGAAGTACTTGGGGTTCAAAAGCCCGAACAGGTTGTCCAGCAGCATGTTGCGGCTGCAGTTCACGAACGCCTTGTTGTTTCCGATCAGGCGCTCGATGCCGATGTTGTTCAGCACATTTTCGAGCACTTGCGCCGTGGCAAGTACGTCGCTTGCAATGATCGCGATGTCGCTTTCGGGCGAATCGCGAAACAGCAGTTCATACGCGTAAATCTTACCCTCGCGGTCGAGGATAGGTTGGCGTGCTAAGTAAGCAAGTGTTTGCATGTCTTAGATACGGGCGCTCTTGATCCCGAACAGGAGAATGCTGCGTGCGCCTGCGTCCCAAAGCTTATCCATGATGGAGTTTGCTTCTTCTTGCGGGACCATGGCCTTCACGGAGTACCATTCGCGGCCGTGGAGCTTGGTCACTGTCGGGGCATCGAGACCCGGCGTGAGTTCGCATGCCTTCTGCAACAGTTCAGCCGGGCAGTCGTACTCGATCATCATGTACGACTGGGCAACCAGCTTGCCCTCGATGCGACGGATCAGCGTGTTGACTTCTTCGAGTTCGGTCTTCTGCGGGTTGCAGAAGAGGGCGGCATTGCTGCGGAAGAGCGGTTCGCCCACGATACGCAGTCCTGCCTGCTTGAGGGTAGTGCCGGTTTCAACCACGTCGACAATGGCGTCTGCCACACCGAGGCTCACAGAGATTTCGACGGCGCCTTCGAGCACCACGAAATCCATCGGCTTCTTGTAGAAGCCTTCCACAATGTTCGGGAAGCTTGTGGCAATCGTAGAATTCTTGAGTTCGTCAAGGGACTGCACCGGGCTTTCGTTCGGCACGGCGGCGCACATCTTGGAGGCGCCATAAGGCAAGTCGAGAACCTTGACAGCCGGGCTCTTGGCTTCGGCGTTAAAGTCGATACCCGTGATGCCGGCATCGATAATGCCGCGGCCCACGTACATGGGAATGTCGCTCGGACGCAAGAAGAAGAATTCGATTCCGTTCTTGGTGTCGAGCTGGGTCAAAGTCTTGTAGGGTTTGGAGGCTTTGTAACCGCAAGCCTTCAAAAGTTCCTGGGTGGGCTCAAAGAGCATGCCCTTGTTGGGGAGAGCTACCTTAATCATAGTTTAGCGTACACTTCTTCGAGGGTGAGACCTTTTTCGGCCATCATCACGGCCACATAGTAAAGAACCTGCGAAAGTTCCAGGCATTGGGCGTCGCGGCTTTCAAAGCGTGCGGCCATCCAGCTTTCGGCGGCTTCTTCGACGAGCTTCTTGCCGATGCCGTGCGGCCCCTTCTTGAAAAGTTCAGTAGTTCCCTTGCCTTCGGGCATATCCTTTTTGCGCTGGCAGGCCAGTGCGTACATTTCTTCGAATGTCATAATGGACCTCTTTAATTTTTTTCAGAGGTAAAGATAGAAAAACTTAGTTTTCCACCATGTTGCGAATCTGGTTCTTGCCTTGGTTTTTGGCGGAAACCACGAGTTCGTCTACTCGGAAAAGGAGTTGGTTGACATCGACGACGGACTTGGTGCTGCAGGGGAGCAGCCCACCGCTGATGGTAAGTTGCAGTTCCGGGTGTTCTTCGAATGTAATCTGGCGTACGGCCTTGCGGATGGATTCGACCTTCGAGTACGCTTCTACTTCGGAGCCGGCGTTAATGAGATAGATGAATTTTTCGCAACCGTAACGGGCGACGCATTCGCCTGCGGATTCGTCACCGACCTTTTGAATGAGTTCGCCTACGGCGCAAATGACCTTGTCGCCAAAGTTGTGGTCATATTTATTGTTAACTTGTTTGAAATTGTCCAAGTCGAACATGGCGATAAAATAGTCGCTGCGGTGTTTCCAGACGGTGTCTTCCAGGAACTTGAGCAAATATCTGCGGTTGTAAAGCCCGGTAAGGGAATCCCTGACGGCCAGGTAATCCAGCCGTGCCACCAGTCTCTCGCTTTTTTCGCGTTCCTGCACGTAAGCCATTAAAGAGAAGGAACCGACGGCAAAAAGCGTAATACCGGTCAGGATATGGGTGACCAGGATATCGAGAAAGGCTCCGTCGCGGTCAAGGGTGGTATAGAGAATGTCAGGATTTTTCCAGGACCCGTAGATAGTGGCAGCCTGGATTGCTAACGAGACGATAAAGGAGATGTTCTTGGCGCGCCCCCGGACCGCAAAGGCGATCAGCGCAAGTGAGGTAATGCAGTACAGCGGCATGCCGCTGGTAATGCCACCGCAGAACAGGAACAGGAGGGGCATCAAAAAACAGGTGAGCGTGCAGCACATGACCAGGTAGCACTGGTTGTATAGCGAGGTCTTTACGGCAACAAAGGCGATGATAAAACAAAGCAACGCACATCCGAGGCTGGCCAAGGATGCAGAGGCATTAATGCCCTCGTAAATGGTGAAGACGGCAGAACAGGTCGCTACTACAGTAACGACAACCAAAATGGACCAGAACATTTTACGTTCCAGTGTGTCCTGCGCCCCCCAGAAGTTCTTTAGAAACTTGATCATAAACGCTGTTAAATAAATATAACATGATTTTGAGCAAACTAGAAAGCTAAAATGAACTTTTTATATCTTATTTTTTTGTGACTTTGACGTCCTGGGCGGCAAGTTATTATATTTCAATTGACGCCAAAAACGGCAAATATCAATTTTTTTGCAGGTTTTAGTATGGAACTTACACCATTGGATATCCGAAACCAGAACTTCCACAAGAAAAATTTTGGTGGAATCGATCCCGAAGAAGTCAAGGCTTTTTTGGAGACCGCGGCCAACGCATTTGAACAGATGTCCAGGGACAAGACCGACCTTACCGAACGCCTGAAGGTGGCCGAAGAGCGCGTGAATTACTACCGCCAGATCGAAAAGACCATCCAGGATGCCGTGGTGACCATGCAGCGTTCCGTAGACGAAGTCAAGGCCACTGCAGAAAAGGAAGCTGAAATTATCGTTGCCGAAGCGAAGGCAAGAGCGGTCCGCGAGGTGGAGTCCACCAAGAAAGAGGCCGAAGAGCTCCGCATGGAAATCGAACAGCTTAAGCAATTACGTACAAACTATTTTATCCGTTGCCGTGCGCTTATCAAGGGCCAGGAAGACTTGCTCACAGCCATGGAAAATGACCAGCGCATGCAGGAAGAGCTGAAGGCTCGTCCGGCAGCACCGGGAAACGTGCTTGCCTAGTACCCCATGAAGATAAACATCAAGGTACATGCCCGGAGCAAACGCGAAAGCGTGACGGAGCTCCCGGACGGGAGCTACAAGGTGGAGGTAAAGGCTCCGCCGGTAGATGGTGCGGCGAACGAGGCCATCTGCGAACTCCTGGCCGAGCATTTTCATGTGCATAAACGGGATGTTTCGGTGGTTTCGGGGGCCACAAACAACAAAAAAATAGTGGAAATTATAAAATAGGACCGGTAAGGGTCCTTTTTTTATTTATTTTAAGAGTGTTAAGAAGGATGTATTGGGCAAATGAAAGCTGCTCTTAAAAAATTACTTGATTTTGAAAACGGGTCTAGCTTAAAAAGCGTTCTGCTGCTGATTGCCGCAGGTCTGCTGTTGAATATCATTCCGGCAAAGATTGCGCTTGCGTTGCACTTGCCTCTCTTTTTGGACTGCTTGGGAACGATTCTGACCGCAATGCTCGGCGGAAACCTTCCGGCAGTCATAGTCGGTTTTACCTCGAATGCGATTAACGGTATTTCGGACCCCGTGACCATGTTCTACGGGGTGATCAGTATTTTTATTGCAGCCCTTGCAACATTCTTTTACCACCAGCGCTTTTTCAAGAACATTCCGCGCCTGTTTGTCGTGATCCTTTCGTTTGCCTTGATTGGCGGCGGAATCGGATCTGTATTTACCTATTTCCTGTACGGATTCAATTTTGGCGAAGGCTTTTCGGCTCCGTTCTCGATTGCATTCCACGAAGTCCTTGGCTGGAGCAAGTTTACTTCGCAGCTTTGGGCCGACATTGTCCTCGACTTCTTTGACAAGGGCGTTGTCGTTATTTTTGCGGTGTTCCTTTTCCGCTTTATTCCCCGCTTCATCAAGAACCATCTGAACAAGGTGGTCCTGCGTGTCAATAGCAACGATGTCATGAAGAAGATGGTCCGCACTTCCTTGCTGCGCAAGGTGGTGTACATGGTGATTGCGGCTGAAGTCCTTCTGGGCGGCCTCGCCTGTACGATCGGCTTTTTCCTGTATCGCGAAAACTCCGTCAACAGCTTTATCGGTATCGCAAACGGCGTGACCAGGGCCGCGTCTACGGCCATTGATCCTGAGAAGGTCGATGATTACATTGCTCATGGTTTCGAGGTCGAAGACTATGCGTTTGTGAGAAAGGTCCTGTACTCCATCAGGGAAAGCTTCCCTCAGACCAAGTACCTGTACGTGTACCAGATTCGAAACGATGGCTGCCATGTGGTGTTCGACTTGGATACCGAAGGGGAGCCGGGTGGTGCACCGGGCGACGTGGTGGAATTCGACCCGAGCTTTGAACCGTACTTGCCGACGCTTCTGTCGGGTGGCGAAATCGATCCGATTATCTCGGATGACAAGTACGGCTGGTTGTTGACCGTTTATAGACCGATCCGCAATTCGGCGAATAAGACCGTGGCTTACGTGGCGGCAGACATTTCGATGGAAAACATCATCCGCGACGAAGCGATTTTCTTTATCAAGATGCTTTCGCTGTTCTTCGGACTTTCGATTATCATCATGAGTATCGTGCTTGAACTGGTGAAGCGCGGCGCTGTGATTCCCATGAACCAGATGTCCTTGGCTGCCATGAAGATTGCTGCCAATACGACCCGCGCCAGCATGCTCGAAACCGAAAAGGTGGACCTCGAAAGCATTAGGGATAGCGTCGAACGCCTCGGAAAAATCGGGGTGCAGACGCGTGACGAAATTGAGCATTTGTATGAGTCCATCTACACGATGGCGAGCGATACCTATAACTTTATCCAGCGTGTGCAGGAACAGAACGAACGTATCCGGCGCATGCAGGAAATCATTATTATGGAATTCGCTGAAGTGGTTGAAGCCCGCGACAAGAGTACGGGTAACCACATTAAGAAGACTGCCGAATACGTGGAAGCGATTGCCCTGCAGCTCAAGGCCGAAGGCAAGTTCAAGGATGTGCTCACGGATGCCTACATTGAAAAGCTGAAACGCGCCGCTCCGTTGCATGATATCGGTAAGATTGCGGTGTCCGACTTGATCTTGAACAAGCCGGGCAAACTCACTGACGAAGAATTTGCCATCATGAAGAGCCACACCACCGAAGGTTGGAAGATCCTGACCAAGATGGTGGAAGATGCCGGCGATACCATCGATGCGGACTACATGGTCGAATCGATTGACATGGCGCACTACCACCACGAAAAGTGGGACGGCTCGGGCTACCCGACGCATATCAAGGGCGAAGATATTCCGCTGTCAGCAAGAATCATGGCCGTGGCCGACGTGTTCGACGCCCTTGTGGCAGAACGCGTGTACAAGAAACCGTTTACCTACGAAAAGGCGATGGCGATTATTACCGAAGGTTCGGGCAAGCATTTTGACCCGGATATCGTGGAAGCCTTTACGCATATTTCGGAAAGACTTTACGGAGCAAGAACCAAGTTGCCGCCGCAGCCGGAAGATGGCGCTACCGATGCCTCCGCGACGAACGTGGCCGCGAATGCCTCTGCTCCGAGCGGTAATAACGGTGCTGCACCGGAACAGGCTAAAAGCTAAACAGGAGAACATATGATTAACAAGATGAAGTTGACTGCTGCAATGTCTGTATTTGCGGCATCTCTTATGTTTACCGCCTGCAATGAGCAGGAATCTAAACCGGCTCCTAAGACGGAAACTGCCGAAGTGGTGGCGCCTGCAACCAAGTCGGTGGTGGTGTATTATTCGCAGAACGGTGCGACTAAGAAACTCGCTGAAATTTTCACGAAGGCAAAGAACGCCGATGCCGTGGAATTGAAGCTTGTGACGGCTTATCCTTCAACGTACGACAGCACGATTGCCGCGGTAAAGGCCCAGCGTGATGCCAAGCAGTGGCCTGCCCTTGAAAATGCGAAAGTGGAACTGGACAAGTATGACACGGTTTACTTGGGCTACCCGATTATGTTCGGAACCTTTGCCCCGCCGGTTTACACCTTCCTGGATTCCAACGATTTGAGCGGCAAGGTGGTGGTGCCGTTCTGCACGTACGGTAGCGGTGGCCGCAAGGCATCTGCCGAAGAACTCAAGACGCTGGAACCGAATGCGAACGTGACGCTTGCCTACGGTATTTCCAATAAGCGCATTACCGCTGAAAATGGTGCCGATGTTGCTGCGCAAGAAGTCGAAGCCTTCTTTGGCAACTTGGAAACCGGCAAGACCGAAGAAATGCTGATGGGAGGCTTCTCGGAACAGCGCCCGCTCAATGCCGAGGATTCTGCCGTGTTTATTGCGGCGACCAAGGACTACGCTTACCTCGGACTCAAACCGCTGAGCGTGTCGACGCAGGTGGTGGCCGGCATGAATTACCTGTTCGTGTGCGAAATGAAGGCCTTTGGTGGTCCGGCTGTCCAGACCAATGTGAAAATCTTCAAGCCGCTTCCGGATCGTGGCGAGCCTGAATTGATTGTGGTCGAGAAGTAATTTATAAGCTGAGGGCTTTAGCGCGATCTCGGATTGATTCCTTGTATTTTGCCTTGCCCTGTTCGCTCAAGAAGGACCTATCTAACATTTCTTCCATTGCGGGCAAAGAATCAATTGCCTGCTTGATGAATCGCTTGGCTCTCTTTTCGATGACTCCGATTCTTTTGGCGAATTCCATAAAGTCAGGCGAACCGTAAAAACCATTAGCCTCGTAAAAAGGGGTCTTGAAATCATCTTCATCCTTGAATAAATCAAGGGCTGTTCGCGACGATTCGTTGGGAATATGGAGCGAAGAGTTCAGTAGATCGTATGCCGGAGTCAAGTCGTACACATCGGGATTTTCAATGGAATTGCGAAGTGAAAAGTTCTTCGCGTGAGCATCGCCGTTGCATACGAGATAGTTGAATAAGACTGTCCTGAAAAACACCTCGACAGCGACATCGGCGGCACTCACGTTCTTGCGAATCAGTGATGCAATGCCCTCGTACGAAATCCCCTTGTATTTATAATCGCTTCCGCTTACTTCGGGAACTAGGCCTGCTATTTGAGCGAAGTCGTTCTGATTAAGGCGCTTTCCTGCGTGCTCGCCAGATTCAATTACGTCGAAGCGCTTGGTGATGTATACAGGGGTGCCATTGTTGAAATAAAGCAGCGCTGACAATGCTGTGGGAATCTTGAAAATGGTGCGCGCCATCAGCATGGTTACATGTTCGTTGGCTGGGGCGTCTTGATAATTTTCGTAGTAAGGCAATAAAGTCGGTTTGAGAATATGTGTTCCGCCATGATCCGTGCTGATGAGTTCTTTTTTATCGATCTTTACCGAAAATTTTGTCTGTGCACCGGAAATGGAGATCCTTTTGATTGCTCCGTCTTTTGCGAAAGCGAGTTGCGGAATGTCGAAACCTAATGTAGCCTTAAATTTGGAAATGCCGAATAAAGCCTTTGAACAGGCTCGGCAAAAATCTTGTTCGGTTTCTTTTAAGCAACAATGGCAAAAGCCCATCAGAGACTCCTTTCGCGAACTGTGATTGCGCCGATTGTTTCGTGGTTGGCGAGTTTCATGAGCATCATGAATTTATCGGTTCTGCTAATACCGAGTCGTTCGCAGTAAAAAGATTTGTTCGCTCCTTCTGGCAGTAGACCCTGAAAAAAGGGGAATAGGTAAGGCGAACAGAACAGCCTCTTCTTTTTGGGCATATCCAAAGCGATGGAAGGGTTTCGGGATGCTGCGTAATTGGAATCGTACAGGAATACAAATCCCCTTCTGTTTTGCAGGAGGTATCCGGCAAGAATGTCGTTGTAATACACGCATGCACTACGGATGTTGTGATTATTCATGCGTTACCCTTTCGCTTAAGGTGATTACAAAACCGAGGGGCTTTATCATTTTGCTCAATACGTTGATAGAGGGATTCGCTTTTCCTAGTTCGACGGAATTAATTGTTCTAGGAGAAACGCCGGAAATTTCGGCTAAATCCTCTTGGGATAGCCCCAACTTCTTTCGTCTTTCCGAAATCTGTTTCCCGATAAAATCCATAATTGCTTGCTGTTTATTGTGCTTTTCTGCAATATATTGCTGTTTTTGCATTAAAATACATTATTTTAAAGTGGATGTCAAGTTAAATCTGCAATATATTGCGGATTTGATTAGCGAAAAAATTACGCCGAATAGAGGACTTTATCCGGCTGAATGGTAAAAAGTCGCGAAAAAACGATTCTATTCTTCGACTTCGAATCCTTTTTCTTCTTCGACAGGTTCGGCAGGAACTGTTTCTTGAATGGGTGTGGCGGCGAGCTTCGTTTCGTATTCTGCCTTGAGATCTATGTAGAACTTGGCTCTAGCCGTGCCATAGTAGGGGACAACCCATAAAGAGGCGATGCCGAATGTGATGATGCAGAGGAAAAACCAGCCGATAAACGAAAGACCGAGAATGAATAGGCGCATGCGATGACCGTACATCATCTTTTTACTTTCGGTGATTGCTTGCAGGGGACCGTATTCCGGATGATCCAAGAGGATGAATTCGGTCATGGCGTAAGAATAATATTTGATGATGCCGGGGACGATAAGGAGAAGGTACCAGCAGATAAGGAATATAAACTGTAATACCTCTGTAATGACGAACTTGAAAAAGAATTTGAGACTGCGAAAACCTGTGAAAAGTCGTTTATAGGATAGGTGTGCTTTTCGAGCGATGTCGAGGAAACATGCCATGACGCCAAACCACATGCACCAACTAACGGCTGATGAAATAAAGCTCCAAATGTCGCCGAAAGTATTTCCGTCGTCTACGAGATATTCTGGCAGGGAAACGAGGGTGTTGATTAGCATCGCCAAGAGCCAGACGATGATACCATAACCCCATTTCCCGCGCATGGCCTCGCGGGCGTAGGCTCTGATTTCTGCAGCGGATGCGGCCATTGCTTCTTCGCGGCCTTCGAAAACTTCTGCTTGGTTTTCTTCGACCTGAATCTCTTCTTTGTTTTCCATATAAAACCCTTTAAGTTGTATGCACTTAAAGGGAATATATAAAAATTACACCTTCACGTGGAAGTAGTCGATTTCGGGGTGGCTGATGTAAAGGCCGCTTACGGATGCTTGCGGGTACATGGCGCCGTTTTCGGTGAGGCTGATGCCCACGCTGTTGAAATCGATGAGTTTCGCGACGTTGAAGATTTCCTTGATGTTCGGGAGCACGGGATAGCCGACGGCCGGGCGGATGCCCTTCCAGTTGTTGGTGCGTTCGAGTTCCTTGCTCAAGTATTCGGCGCCGGCTTCGGCCAGGCGGTCGGCGACAGTCTGCATCAAGAGAACGTCGTAGTCGCTGCCGCCCTGTTCGGCTTTCAGCTTTTCGAGGCGCTTGACAAAGGCGTCACTTATGGTGACGGCGAAGGTGCCCACGATGTCGCGGAATACGTCCTTGCCGGCGGGAGCGGCGAAGACGCTTGCGGTGTTCGCATTGGCGGGGGCAACGTAGTCGCAGAGGGCGAGGCAAGTGCCTTCGGGATTCTGCTGGCGTGCCGTGGCGACTTCGACAAGGTCGGAGTCGGTGCCGGTACGGCCCGTGTTGAAGATGACTGAACTTGCCGTACCGGCGGCAGGGTAGAACGCCTGCACGGCACGCAGTGCATATTCGGGCTTCGTGAGCGACTTGATGAGCGCTTCGGCATCGGCCTTGAGCTTCTTGGCTTCTTCTTCTTCGGGCTTGATTTTCCAAGTGAAGAAGAAGTATTCCCAACTGATAAGCGGGATAACTTTTTCGAGCGGAATCGGAGGGAGCTTGCTTTCGCCCATGAATGGCGGTTCCACAGGCTGGTACTTGCTCCAATCGCATTGATAGCGGCGTTCTTCGGGAGTCTTTTCGGCTGCGGCCATGGCGCTTGCGGCTTCGGTCTGGATGCCGTTTTGCTTGTCGCGGATGCGCTGCTGTTCTTCACGGTTTTCGCGAATCGTAGTCTCGCTAGTGGCCGGATCCAAAAGTTTCTGGGCGAGGCCTGGGTTGCTGGCGGCGTCGCGCACGTGGAATACGGGGCCGTCGTAGCACGGGGCAATCTTTACGGCTGTATGCGTGGGTGAAGTCGTTGCGCCGCCGACGATAATCGGAATGCGCTGGCCAGCATCTTGCATGGCCTTCGCGACAGTACACATTTCTTCGAGCGACGGCGTAATCAGTCCGGAGAGACTCAAAATGTCGGCCTTGTTTTCGATGACCGCCTTCACAATCACATCTTCGGGAACCATCACGCCGAGGTCCACCATTTCGTAGCCGTTACAGGCCATAATCACGGAGACGATGTTCTTGCCGATATCGTGCACGTCGCCCTTCACGGTTGCAATCACGATTTTGCCGCGGCTCGAAGCGTTCGCGTCCTTGCCCGCCTCGATGTAGGGCTGCAAAATTTCTACCGCCTTCTTCATGGTACGTGCTGTCTTCACCACCTGCGGCAAGAACATCTTGCCTTCACCGAAGCGGCGACCGACTTCGTTCATGCCGTCCATGAGCGGACCAGAAATAATTCCCACCGGGCTGTCACCGCGGTTGATGAGTTCCATCAGGTCGGGCTGAAGTGTTGTGGAGGTTCCCTTGAGGAGCGCTTCTTGCAGGCGTTCTTCGGGTGTGGTGGGCTTGGCGTCAGCGGCGGCGTTTGCGTTGTCGTCAGAAGAGCTGCTTGCGCCCGTGCTCATGGCGAAAATCGCCTTCGGGTCGTACTTGGTGCCCGCTTCCTTGGCGGCAGCGGCGGCCGCGGTCATGCGGCTTGCAATTTCGATGAGGGTTTCGCTGGCATCCGGTTCCGTGTTGTAGATGACTTCGGTAATGGCCATGCGGAGTTCCAGCGGAATCGTCTTGTATTCGATAATCGCGCTGGGGTTCATGATGGCCATGCCCATGCCGTTCGGAATCGCGTAATGCAAGAAGGTGGTATGCATCGCTTCGCGTAGGTAGTTGTTGCCGCGGAAGGCGAAGGATAGGTTCGAAAGACCGCCCGAAATGCGTACGCCGGGCAGGTTGTCCATAATCCAGCGGACGGCGCGGATAAAGTCGATGGCGTAGGCATTGTGTTCGGCCATGCCGGTTGCGACCGTCAAAACGTTCGGGTCGTAAATAATGTCAGAAGGATCGAAGCCGAGCTTTTTGACCATGATGTCGTAAGCGCGGGCGGCAATTTGCACACGGCGCTCGTAGTTGGTGGCCTGACCTTCTTCGTCAAAGAGCATCACGATAACGGCACCGCCGAGGCGCTTGATAGTGAGCGCATGCTCAATGAAAGCCTTTTCGCCCATCTTCAAGGAGATGGAATTCACGATGCACTTGCCCTGGGCGCACTTGAGGCCCGCTTCAATCACTTCGAAACGGGAAGAGTCCACCATGATGGGCACGCGGCTGATGGCCGGGTCCGATGCGAGCAGGTTCAGGAAGGTCTGCATTTCGGCGGTAGCGTCGAGCAGGCCGTCGTCCATATTCACGTCGATTACATCGGCACCGTCTTCCACTTGCTTGCGGGCGATGTCGAGTGCTTCTTCGTAATTCTTTTCATTGATGAGGCGGAGGAACTTCTTGGAACCTGCCACGTTGCAGCGTTCACCCACCTTCACAAAATCTTCGGCGTTGCAGCTGTCGGCGCCGTTGCTCGGACGCACCTGCTCCTTGAACAGCGGTTCCAAACCCGCGAGGCGGAGAAGCGGGCTTGTCGCATACTTGGGCGCGGGCTTTCTGCGTTCATAATCGGCCGGCAGTGCATCCAGCATCTTGCGCATGGCGGCGATGTGTTCCGGTGTGGTACCGCAGCAACCGCCAATCATGTTCACCAGCTTGTCGTCCAGGTACACGCCCATGAGCCGCACCATGTCTTCGGGCGTGTCGTCGTAACCGCCGAACTGGTTCGGGAGACCCGCATTCGGGTGACAGCTAATATAGCAGGGTGCGACCTTGCCCATGCGGCGCAGGTATGGCACCATGCCGTCGGCACCGAGACCGCAGTTCAAACCGATAGAAAGCGGATGCATGTGCATCACGCTCACGGCGAATGCTTCCACCGTCTGGCCCGAAAGCGTACGGCCCGAGGCGTCGCTCACCGTCATGGAGAACATCACCTCGACAGGCTTGAGGTCCGCGGCTTTGTCACCGGCGTCGGCAGCGCGTTTTTCCATCACTTTGGTAAATGCACTTGCGGCGGCTTTCGCATTCAGTGTATCAAAAATCGTTTCAATTAAAATCGCATCGACGCCTTCTTCCACCAACACCTGGATCTGTTCCAGGTAGGCGTCTTCCAGTTCGTCAAAGGTAATGCTACGGCTCGCGGGGTCGTTCACGTCTTCGCTCATGGAGAGCATCTTGCTCGTGGGACCCACGTCGCCCAGAATGTACACCTGACGGCCATACTTTTCCATGGCCTCTGCTGCGGCCTGCTTCGCGATTTTCACGGCGGCGCGGTTCATTTCGGCAATGCGGTGTTCCTGATGGTATTCGTGCTGGCTGACGCGCTGGCTCGAGAACGTATTCGTGGTTAGACAATCCACGCCCGCATCGACATAGCGACGCTGGATATCGAGGATGATATCCGGCTTTTCGATGGAGAGCATGTCGTTGTTCGCGCCCTTGATGCCGTAAGTCTGAATGACAGAACCCATGCCGCCATCGAGCAGCATCATCTTGCTTTCAAAAGCTTCGCGTAGAGTCATTTTCTTAGCCATGGCACGAACCACCGTTTTTCGTTGTTTATGCACTTATTTAATTTTATGCATAAAGATAGAAAAAGGCAAAAGCTCTTTCAAGAGTCTCTTTTTGAAGGCTTGCGTTTTTTGGAGGGTTATTCCTGGCTTTCGCCGCTTTCGCTGCTGTTTGTGCTGTCGAAGCTCTCGCTGGGCGCTTCCGGGTAATCGTAGCCTTCGATGCAGCGCACAAAATGGTAGTCTTCGTGGCAAAGCATGGCTTCACAGTAGTCGGTGCCGCCAAAACGGTAGTGTCTTAGCTGTTTGACTTCAACGTTGCCGTTTTCGTCGGGCCAAAGGGGAACTTCTTTCGTGTCCTTGGTCCAGTAAGATCCAAAAGCGTAGGTTTCTCCATATTCTTCGGTGCATTCGCCGTCGTAATAGTGGCGCGTCAGAGTGGAGAAATTCATCCCGGTGGCATTCGTCGGGAAGAAGAATATTTCTGCATCGGTAGAATAGGATTGAGAACCGCTAAGGTTTTCGACTTGACGAATGGAATAGAAGGGCCTGCGGTAGGCGGCAGAGAACAAATCGTCGTAAGTGGCGTTTTCAGGAAGGTTTGTTTTCAGGTTTTCCAGTTCGGCGGCTTTCGGCAGGCGCCAACCTTCGGGACAAACGCCGTTGATGTCAGATTCCGGATATTCCAGGCCCGCGTCCGAGGGCTGCTTGATTTTGGGAGAATCGCCTACAAAAGTGCGGCTTCCTGGAGTCTTGTATCGCATATCCTGTGACATCCAAGTCTGATCGCCGATGGTGATGGTCTTGTAGACTTGACCATCGCGGGGATCCGTCATCTGTCCGGTTTGGAATTTGCGGGGCATCTTGGGGAATCCCCAGAACTTGATCAAGGCGATACATACGTTGGGGTAGAGCTTTCCCGGATAAATGTCTTCGATTTCGATAATAATCTTGAAAACGTTTTTGAGCGGCCTGTCAAAAACGATGATGTCGGCGTGAGGATCCTTGTACCCGTGCCATTTCGGTTTTGCAAGAGTGGCTACTTTTACAAGATTATCCGAGGTGTTCAGGTAAATTTTGAGGCTTTTGGCGAGGCTGTTGTTCACGTACGAGGCGGAGTCGCGCATATACCCGTTATACAGGGTAATCTGATCCAAACGCTGGGCTTCTACCAGGAATTCCAGGGTAATCGATTTGTCATTGTATTTGGCACTCCATACCTGATAGAAGGGGTGCACATATTTTTTCATGACCATGTTTTCGGGACGGAAGGTGTTCTGACCAAAATCCGGCAGGGTGGCGGAAGCCTTGATGCCGTTAATGGGAACTGCCGTAATTGCATGGGATAACGCAACTCCTGCAAAAATGAGTAGCGTTATCAATTTAGCCGAAAACTTTTTCACGGGACTCAATATATCTTTTTTTAGGTCCCTGCGAATGGAACAGAAATAAAAAAATATTTACTATTTACTGTCAGTCAAGGCATTTTTCGAGTTCCTTTCGAATGGTATCTTTATTGTAACCTTTGCCAATAAAGACGACTTGGTTTTCACGGTCACCATAGCGGGAATCCCAGTTTTCCCTGACTTCGGGATTTTCGGCAAGGTAGGCTTGCTTTTGGTCCTCGCGCAGGGCGTCTATCCAAAAGGAAACGGGCATGACCGATGAATTTCTGCCGGCCTGTTCGAACAGTTGCACATCCCTGCTCGCGTCCGAAAACCAGATGTAGCCTTTGGAACGGATCAGTTCTGAGGGATAGCGGTTGTTGACGAAATCCATAAAGCGGGTCCTGTTGAACGGTTGCCTCGTCTCGAAAACGAAGGACGAAATCCCGTATTCGTCTACGCAGCTGTCGCGCCGGCGGCTGGATTGCAGCAAGCTTGCGGTGGCTTTTTGGATGGCTGAGGACGATTCGATTTGGCTGTAGTTGAAAGGTTTTGTCGTAAGGATTTTTTCGATGTCGATGTCGCCGTTTACCGAATGGATAATCGGTGCACGGGGCTGGAAATCGCGCACGATGGATTCGACTTCTTTGAGTTGGTCATCGTTCAACAAATCGCACTTGTTCAAGACGATGAAGTTGCAGAATTCGATTTGGTCTACAATCAATGTGGAAATTTCTTCTTGGGAAAGATCGTATTGGTCGGCAAGGTGATCCCGCTGTTCTTTTTTATGTTTCAGGTCGCTGAGGAATTCGCGGTAGATGCGGTCTGCATCGACAACGGTCACGATGGAGGTCAAGTAGACATTTGTATTGGGATTGTCTTCTTCGTAGGCCAAGAAGCTTGCGCTGACGGCGCCGGGGTCGCTGATGCCGGAGGCTTCGACGAATACGACTTCGATAGAATCCAGTTTGGAAATCTTTTCGACTTGTTCAATGAATTCGTCGCGGAGAGTGCAACAGATGCAACCATTTTGCAACTCGAACATGGGACATTCGGCCACGTTGGAGCCGTTCTTTTTCAGGATTTCGGCATCAACATTGATGCTGCCCATATCGTTGACGATGAGGGCGACTTTTCGTTTCTCTTGCTTAAGAATATTATTCAAGAGCGTGGTTTTGCCGGAACCCAGGTATCCGGTAATGAGAATGACGGGTTTCTTGTTCTTTTTCATGGTTCTCCTTTTGGGGTTGAGTGGTGCTACCATTCGATTTTTGCAAGTGCGCTAAAATTGCGGCCCTTTTCGGGCATGACAGATTTGAGACGGGAAAGGTGATTGCGTACATCGGCGTCTAGCAGGTTGTCGCCGCGGAATACGAGGCTGTAATGGGCGAGTGCGAGTTCCCAGCGGAATTCTAGAGATAGTCCGAAGGTGATGTAGCCGGGGGTGCGTTCTTCGTATTTATCGACTTTGTGCTGGGCGAGGGCCATGTCGGTGTGTGCGCCTGTACGTATGTGATCCCAGAGGTAGGCGAGTTCGCCGTGGAATTTAAGCGGCGGAATTTGCGGCATGTCGCTCCATTGGTGACTGCTCCATTTGCTGTTACGGTAAACGCCGCGGACGTAGCTTGCTGAAGTGACGGCACGGAAGCCCTGCTCCGCTGCAGTTTCTACAGAGGCGCTGGCGCCGTAGAGCAGGGCTTCGTCGCCCCGCACTTCGTAGATGGGGAGTAGCTGTGACCAGTTGGTGTCTCCGGTGGCGCGCGGGGCGAGGTGGTTCAGGAACCACGTGCCGTAAGCGGAGGCGCGTACATTCAAGTAATCTCCGTAAGTGCGGTATTCGAGTTCGCCGCCGTAACCGCTTTCAGCGTCCAGCTTGTGATTGCCTCGTTCGTAGGTGTAGGCGGCCAAGTGCGGCCCCTGATTGTAAAGTTCCTCGATGGTGGGCGCCCGTGTGGTCCTGAATACATCCAGCGTCAAGAATTTTCCCACACCGATGCGCTGCGAAAATTCTACGTCAAATGCCCACAAACCGAAATTGCGGTCTTCGATGGCCTCCTTGTCGGCCACCACGCTTTCGTGGGGTCTAAAGAAGGCTCCGCCCAATCTTGCAGCAAACGTAATTTCTAGCCCACGCCACCCACTCGTACTTGCCACCGCAAATGCGGAGGCTGCGTAGGACTGAGTCGGTGGCGTGAATACGTAGCCGCCCATTTCAATCCAGCGGCGTTCCAGTTCTGCGCCTAAGTGAATTCCAAAAAGGGGACCGAGACTTGCCAGGAGTTTTTCTAAGCGCAAGTTCTCCTGATTTACAGCAAACTCGGCCCCCACCGCCCCCTTCTTTCCTTCAAATTCCTTATGATGATATCGATTGACGCGAAGCGTGACATCTAGCGTATCGCGGGCTTCATTGGCCGGCAAGTAAAACCCGCGCAGAGTCAGGTCGCGTTTTGTCAGTTCAATGTCTACGCCGTTCGGGTGCCCGCCAATAAAGCCTCCGGGAATTCCGTAGTCGCTATTGAACCAGCGGTAAGATGCTCCGAAACGGAAACGCCCCAAGGCGTAAGCCGCGCCCACGGCGCCGCTTCCATTTTCAATATCCGTATTTTCAAGCGTGCCATCGGGCGTTTCCATATCGCCCATGCGGCGCCCCGAAAGTTCTCCCTTCAACGAGATTCCCGCTACGGATGTTTTTGCGCCGACTGCTGTTGCGTACCCCGGCTGCGCACTTTCGGCATAGTCGGCGATATAGCCGTGAAAAAGAGAATCGCCAAAGGGAATGTCCTTGCGTTCTACTTGGACTACTCCGCCTGCGGCCGAGAAACTGTGCAATAAGATGTTTGGACCTCGCAAAACGCGAAGCCGGTGTGCTGTTAAAACTTCTGATGCGACGGCGTGATCGGGCGAGGTGGCACTCATGTCACCACAAAATGCACCGTCTTCTTTCAATTCGACGTGGCTTCCTGAAAGTCCCTTGATAACGGGGCGTGCGGCGGCGGGACCCATGGAACGGATGGCTACGTCGGGCTCGTTTTTGATAGTCTCAGCGATAGTCGTTGAAATTTCGCGTTCAAGCCTGTCGCCTTTTAAATCGTCATCTTCGCGGAGGCCTTCTAAAATCGCATGCGCGGGGCTTTCCGCCTGCACTACCGAACTTCCTAAATCCTGTACGAAGTCTTGGGCTGAATCCGGCCCTGCAATTTGGGCAAAAGAAGAGTGAAGGAAGCCTCCCAGAAGGAGGCTCCCCATGGCAGCCCTAATGAGGCTAATCTTCATGTTCGTGCTCGTGTTCATGATCGTGGTGTTCATGGTCGTGATCATGATCTTCGTCTTCATCGTCATCATCGTGGTGATGTTCATGGAACGGACATTCTTCGGCGTCCAAGGCCTTGTCTACGACAACGCGGATGGCCGGCGTGCGAGCGTCGGCATGGTCGTGATGGTTCACCTTCAGAATCAAAGTCGTTTCGCCTTCCTTGACACCCTTCAGGTGGAAACCCCAGCTGCCGCAGGAGTGTACGTCAAGAATTTTTTCGTCTTCAATTTCCCAGGCGAGGGAATGTTCGTCATCTGTCGGGGGCTCCACTTCTTTCTTGTTGTCGTCAAGAAACTTCACGTGGATATGTTCGCTCATGCAGTTCGCGTTCACGTGCATCACTTCGATAGAGGAATCGGCCTTGCCGCGGTAAACGCTGTAGGCAAGCTGCCAGTCGCCCCAATAAAGGTTCCAGCCTTCGGCTTCAAAATGTTCGTGCTGGTCGGTAGAGGCGCTGTTGCTGTCGCCGCAGGCGGCAAAGAATACGCTGAGGATGATGCCAAAAATGGCAAAGGAAAGGGTTTGGATCAGTTTCATGTTTCTCTCGTTTAATCGGCCGTCATAATGGACGGCTTTTGTGTACAACAATCCTATCCGCGAAAAATTTTGCGGACCAAACGCTCAAAACGCCTGGCGAAAAAACGCAAGGCAAAAAGCAGAATGTTGTGGTTAAAGTTTTAACGGATTATGTCGAGAGAATAGGAGGGGCGCGGGGCCTCGAAAAATGAAACCGCGGATTCGTCTTGAAAACGCGAATTTCGCTTATCAGTTCACCGATAACCACCAAAAATACGGCAACGTCGGGTACGTCGCCACAAATGTCGAGACCATTCTGCACCAGCGCACAGACTGGGCAGTCGCTATGATCGTCAAAGTCTTCGTGATGGTGCTGGGCAATAGAGAGTAGGCCCGCTACCACGAAAGCGACGATTATGGTCTTCAAGAACTTCACTAAAAAATCCAATAATTAAAATAACGAATTTATTTTTCGGTCTGCATTTCAGCATTGCGGATGATGGGGAAACCACCGCCCCCTTCATCGCTTTCAAAATCGAAGTCGCCCGTAATCGTGATGATAGCTCCTTCGGCGGGATATTCTTTCGGAAACTCGCGCGGTTTTGCAAGTTCAAAGGCTAGTCCCTGCGAACAACAGGCGAGAGCGTCTTGAATCACGCAACCGTAAAAACGTCGTTCCAGTTGTTCGTCGTAATAGCTCGAAAAGATGCCCTTCATCTTGATATGCTTTCCGAGATACTTGCTTGGGTACATGACCATTTGGTAAACTTGCCCGTAGACCATGGTCCCGCTCATACGGGAAATGTCGATGTCGTATTTTTTATTACCATCAGGTTCCTTTGCAAACAAGGCCGCAAAGGCTAGCAAGATGGTAAGAACTACTTTAGGCAACCTAAACTCCTCTGCCCTGAATCAGGCTGATGGAATAGAAGAGACCGAATGCCACAATGTCTGCCGCCACGATGGTCGAGCCCACGGGAGTTCCCGCAAGAATGGCGATAACGATTCCGATGAGCGAACACACGACCGAGATGATGGCCGAAGCGACCGTTACCGCAAAGAAACTCTTGAATACGCGCATGGCTGAAAGTGACGGGAATACCACCAGGGCGGATACCAGGAGGGCACCTACCAGGTTCATGGCGAGGACGATGATGACAGCTACGATGACTGCAATCAGCAAGTTGAACAGGGTCGTGTTGACGCCGGTCGCCTGCGCGAAATTCTCGTCGAAAGTGATGGCAAAGATCTTATGGTAAAAAAGAATAAAGACTGCGAGAACTGCGATGGAGAGTGCAACGCACAAGTAGACTTCTTCTACACGGAGCGTCAAAATCGAGGTGGAGCCGAAAAGGGTCGTGCACACGTCACCCGAAATATTTGCCGATGTGGAGAATAGGTTCATCAGCAAGTAACCGATAGCAAGTGCGCCGACCGAAACCATCGCGATGGCGGCATCGCCCTTGATACGAGCATTTTTGCCTGTACACAGCAAGAGCACTGCAACCGCGACTGTCACTGGCAAGATGAGCAACATGTTGTTTGTAATCTTGAGTACGGCTGCAATGGAAAGTGCTCCGAAGGCCACATGGGAAAGACCGTCACCGATGTAGGAGTAACGCTTGAGTACCAGGGTCACGCCCAACAGCGACGAACAAAGCGACACGAGCACGCCCACGATAATCGCGTAACGGACGAAAGGAAAATCCAAGTAGAACGAGAGTTTTTCAAGAAGTTCTGGCATGATTATTTCCCCTTCACCGAAATGGTGTTGAAGTCCAGTACGCGGGTGGCGTCATCCAAGGCTGTATCCACATCGTGAGTGACCATGACAACGGTCATTCCCTGCTGGTGCAAGTTTTCGATGATGTGGTACATGGTTTCTGTAGATTCCGGATCGAGGCCTGTTACCGGTTCATCGAGGAGCAGCAGGCGCTCGGCGGCGCACAGGGCCCTCGCTAAAAGTACGCGCTGCTTTTGGCCCCCCGAAAGCTCGCGGAAACAAGATTTCGCGAGGCTTTCGGTACGGGTTAGCGCCATGCATTCCATGGCGCGATCCCGGTGCGCCTTTCTGTAGAATGGCAACAAGCGATGCTTTCCTTGGAATGCCGACAGTACGATTTCTTCCACCGAGGCCGGGAAATCTTTCTGCACGACTGTCATTTGCGGCAGGTAGCCGATTTGGTTTCGGCTTAGGCCATCGCAAAGTTCGATGACTCCCGATTTCGGTTTGAGCAGCCCCGCGATACCCCTCAAGAAAGTCGTCTTTCCGGAACCGTTGCGGCCCACGATACACAGGTAGTCACCTGCGTTTACATCGTAGTCCAAATCGCGTACCAGATCCTTGTTCCCGTAACCGAGAGTCAGTTGCCGACACTTGAGCAACGAGGTATGGGCAGTGAGCTCGGTCGCCTGCGGCTCCCTTTGAGAATTTTGGCTTAGATTTTTTTTCTGTATATCATCACTATTCATTATTCATTCTCAATTTTTAATTTTCATCGCTCACTACTCGTCACCCATTCCGCACTATTTAATTGCTTTCTTCAGCACTTCCAGGTTCGACTGCATGATGCTCAGGTAGTCTGTGCCAGATTGCATCTGCGCATCCGTTACCGACTGCATCGAATTCAGTGTAAGGACTTGCGCTTCCTTCGACTTCTTGCTGGCGTCGAGGACTGCACGGGCGATCTTTCCGTTGCTTCCGTCAATCGTGAATATGGCAGGGAGCGCGAGCGAATCCATTTTGCCTGCCAAGAAGGCTACCGTCTCAAAGCTCGCTTCGCTTTCGGCGGAACAGCCAACAAACGCGGCAAAATACTTAATACCGTAATCATCCACCAGATAGCGAAACGGGAAACGGTCGCCGAACAGAATGGTCTTGAACGAAGTACTGTCTGTTGCTGCACGGTATTGGGCGTCCAGGGCGCTGATCTTTGCGATGTAAAGGGCCGCGTTCATGTGGTATTCCGTAGCGTGTGCTGTATCCGCTTTCGAGAGGGCGTCGGCAAGGTTCATCACCAGCAGTTCCGCGTTCTTCAGCGAGAGCCAAATGTGTTCGTCGTTTTCGGGAGCCTCGGCATGTTCATGATGCTCGTGCTCATGTTCCTCAGCGTGTTCATGGTGCTCATGTTCGTGCTCTTCGGCTTCTTCACCATGTTCATGGTGGTGTTCCTCTTCGGCCTGCATGCCTTCCACGACTTCTTCTTCCTTGACGCGGTCGCCTAAAGCTTCCATCAGGTTCACTTGCACGCGGCCTTCCTTCGGCGTTGCTTTCAGTGCCTTCTCGATCCATTCGTCGGATTCACCGCCTATGTACACCACCATGTCGGCGCTTGCGATCGCTGCGATATCCTGTGCCGAGGGCTTGTAGCTGTGCAAGTCGGTGCCATTCTTGATAAGCAATTTCAGGTTCACTGCGTCCAGACGGTCTCCGAGGATGTTTTTCAGCCAATCGTACTGCGGATAGATGGTCGCGACAATGGAAACCTTCTTCTGTGCAGGCGCTTTTTCGTTCGATTCCGCACTGCAGGCGACAAACGTCAGGGCTGCCGCCAAAACAAACATTGCAAATGCTGCAAATTTCTTCATAATAAGTCCTTTGCCCAATCGGGCTAAAATTTGAATTGATGCTTTATTGTTCGTGGCACTTGTCGTGCCCAGAGTGCCAATCAATTCAGTAGCAGGACTTTCTGCGATACAAGCGTCGTCGGCCGCGGAGCCGTGAATCTAAAGCAAACCAGTTTGAAATAGAAAAACCGTAAGGCAAGTTCAAAGGGCGCCACCACCAGTTCCATGCAAACCGAAATCAGTTCCAGGCAACGGTGGATGTGGTGGCACACGTGGCAGTGTTCGCCGTGGCAGTGGTGCTCCAAGTGCCTCGCGACGTAGAGCGAAGCGAGTGCCACGAGCAATTTGTTCATCAGGGCGTTAACCATGGCGCCTCCGCGAACAACCGGAGCAACGGCCGAGCAGCACGGACTGTTGTTGGTCCAGTTCGAACCCGCTGCGCTGTACCGAAAGCTGCAGAACCTTGAGGGCGGGGCCTTCCAGGTGGAAAAACTTGCCGCATTCCTTGCATACGAGGTGCATCTTTTCTTCGCAACGGCCTGGGCCCGTGTAGCGGTATTGCAACTCGTTGTTTTCGGCAGCTCCGACAATCTGGATCATTCCCGCTTTTTCGAGCCTGGAAAGGTTCCTGTAAATGGTACTTAGCGAAACTTCGGACAGACTCTGGGCCAATTCGGAGGCCTTGAAAATCCGGTCGGGATTTTCGGCCATGTAATCCATGATCATCTGTCGGGTCTGAGTTTTGTATTCCATTTTCTTTAGTAAGTCGAATTTGCGAACGATTCGCAAATATAGTAAAATTGCGAATGATTTGCAATTTACACATTGGCAAGACCTAAAATCTCTTTTTTTGGGGGAATTTGCCCCATTTTGGCCTTTTTGTGACCAATGTCACAATGCACTTGGATAAAACGTCCATGCGAATTTCACCCTCGGTATATGTTTCTTTACCTGCAAAGTCTATTTTATTATTGTAAATATACGGGTAAAAAATTATGGTTACGTTTTCTGACATATCGGATTATCGCGACTTCCTGAAGGAGTACTACGACCGTAGAAAAGCCGAAATGCCTTTCTACTCGTATCGTATGATGGGGGATAAGCTGGGGTTGGATTCCAGCTACCTTTATCGTGTGCTGCAGAAAAAACAGCACCTTCCGGCTCATGCACTCCCTGCCGCGAAAGAAATCCTGAATCTGTCCGGTCGCGAGGCCGAATACTTTGACCTGCTCTTCTCCGCTGCAGTAACCAAGGACAAGGGCAAACGTGAAGAATTGATGGCCAAGGCCCTCGATCTTCGGGATGTGGACCGCCACAGCCTGCAGGCTGCCGAACTCAAGTTGCTTGAGAACTGGTGGATTCCCGCCGTGCGCGCCTATTTGGAACTGAATGGCGGCGTGGTGAACGTGAAACAGATCTCTAGGGATCTGTGTCCCCCGATTACCGAAGCGCAGGCCCAAGAAGCGATCGACACCCTGCTTGAGGTAGGCTTGGTCAAGAAGATGGCTTCGGGTAAACTGGCTGTGACAGACGCCCATTTGACGGCGGGTGGTCCCGAAAAGAAACTTGCCGTGCGTCATTTCCAGAAAGAAGTCCTCTCTTTGGCAAGTGATGCGCTTGACAATATTCCTGTTGACGAAAGAAATATTTCTACTCTTACATTGTCCGTGGACCAGTCCTGCTTTGACGATTTGGGTGATATGCTTAGAGAATTTAGGCGACTTGTCCAAAAGAGGGTGGACAGCGCCAAGAACCCGGATCGGGTAATGCAGCTTTCGATGGCTTTTTATCCGATTGCGCGTAAGGGCGGGGTCCGTACCGTTGATTCTGTGGAGGGCGACAAAAGGGAGTCCAAATGAAGAAATGGGTGTGGCATATAGGTTTGGCTGCAATGGGTTCGCTCATTGCTGCATGCACGAGCGGCGAGACGAACAACGCGGGTACTTCGCTTGAAACGGAGAACTCGATCGCTGTCGCACTTGCTGTGCAGAAGGACGGTGGTTTGCCCGCGGCCCGTACTAAGGTCTTTGTTCGTCCGTCAGAATTTTTGGCTGGTGCCAATAATTTCGCTTTTAGTAAAAATAAAGATTATGAAGATGAAGAATCTCCTGTGGTTGAATCTGATTCTGCAGCCGGTATCCTGAATGTGGAAACCGACGACCAGGGCCGGTTGAACCTCCCGAGACTCAAGCCCGGTGCCTATACGATTGAAGCCCGTCAGGATTCTGACAAGGCTCTTGCATATGTGATGGTCACTGATAGTTCCTGCGATTCTATTTCGATCAAGATGGAAGCTTCTGGCGCTATTAAGGGCCAGGTTTACTTGCCTGAAGACGTATCGTCTGTGACGGTGGGCATCAGGGGCCTCGATTACTTTGTTGAAACAGACTCGTTGGGCAATTTCGAATTCCCCAGTGTGCCTGGAGGCATGTTGAACGTGGTGGGCTTCGTGTATCGCACGTACCAGACGCTCGATATGGACGGCAACTCTTCGGAAATCAGCAACTTTATGTCTGTGGGTACCCGCAATACGAAGGTCGAATCAGAAAAGACGTCGAAGAACGTGATGATTGGTCAGAAGAAGATCGTAATCGTCGCGGATACGTCGGACAATGAAGATACGACTGGCAACGAAAATGTGTATCCGGTTGCGCTTTTTGCCGACTTTGAAGACAGCACTTATGGCTGGTATATTTCTAGGTCTAGGTATGCTGACGCGGAACTGGATGCCGAAAGGAACGTGGCTGGCCGTAAGGGCATGTCTGCTCATTTCGTGTAC
>JAEEGG010000682.1_pt1 | contig 101690 bp, 80 predicted proteins | sample 9134161 | NCBI WGS metagenome assembly JAEEGG01 (sample SAMN16246543, study PRJNA631951) | gut metagenome | biome: gut microbiome; feature: rumen; material: CR-attached | host: Bos | place: Iran: Karaj | collected 2018-10
CCATACCTGCCTTCGACTTCTATCTGGCGCCTTATGTCCGACTGACGTATATCGAAGAACTTAAAGCCCTCGAAGACCTCAACAACGAGAGCTATAAAGACCTCTACGACGAGCCCTTGATGGACTATCTCAAGAAACCCCTCGACGGACTGACAGGTAAGGCACGTGCCCAGCAGCACGCCATCAACAAGACCGTAGGACGAGTACATCAGGCTATGGAGGCGTTTATACACAATATGAACACCATCCACTCTCGCGGTGGCAACCAGGTGGTATTCTCATCCATCAACTACGGTACAGACACCTCTGCCGAGGGACGCTGTATCATGCGTGAGATACTGCTCTCTACCTACGAGGGTGTGGGCGGTGGAGAGACGGCTATCTTCCCCATACAGATCTGGAAAAAGAAACGGGGCGTGAACTACCTACCCGAAGACCGTAACTTTGATCTCTACCAACTGGCTTGTAAAGTGACGGCACGACGGTTCTTCCCCAACTTCCTGAACCTCGATGCCTCTTTTAACCAGGATCCCGACTGGCGCGCCGACGACCCGAAGCGTTATGTCCACGAAGTGGCCACCATGGGCTGCCGTACCCGCGTGTTTGAGAACCGCTTCGGACCAAGAACATCCATCGGCCGTGGTAACATCTCTTTCTCGACCATCAATATCGTAAAGCTCGCCATCGAGTGTATGTTGGAGGAACCAGATCAACAGAAACGCATCGATATGTTCTTTGCCAAACTCGATAACCTGCTGGAAATCACGGCAAAACAACTCGATGACCGTTTCCAGTTCCAAAAAACCGCCTTCGCCAAGCAGTTCCCACTGCTGATGAAGAGTCTGTGGATAGGTGCCGACCAACTGAAACCCAACGATACCATCGAGAGTGTCATCAACCAGGGTACTCTCGGCATCGGCTTCATCGGACTGGCAGAGTGTCTTGTCGCCCTGACAGGCAAACACCACGGAGAGAGCGAAGAGAGCCAGGAACTGGGACTGAGGATCGTCAAATACATGCGACAGCGCGTGAACGACTTCTGTGAGCACTATCACCACAATTACTCCGTACTCGCTACACCAGCTGAGGGATTGGCAGGTAAATTCACCAAAAAAGACCGCCAGAAGTTTGGTAGCCTCCCAGGTATCACCGACCGCGACTATTACACCAACTCCAACCACGTGCCCGTGTACTACAAGTGCTCTGCCCGACATAAGGCGGAGATAGAAGCGCCCTATCACGAGATAACCCGTGGTGGACATATCTTCTACGTAGAGATCGACGGCGATGCTACCCACAACCCACAGGTAATCATGAGTGTGGTGGATATGATGGATCAGCTGAATATGGGCTACGGCAGCGTCAACCACAACCGTAACCGTTGTATGGATTGTGGCTATGAGAATGCCGACGACCATCTGGAGCGCTGCCCGAAGTGCGGCTCTTCCAACATCGATAAACTCCAGCGTATCACAGGCTATCTCGTGGGTACCACCGACCGCTGGAACAGTGGTAAACTCGCAGAACTGAACGACCGTGTGACACACATCGACCACGGTGCACAAGACTTATTCAGTGAACAGTGAAGAGTGAATAGTGAATAATGATACGGGTACTAGATATCATTGAGGATACGATGGTGGACGGTCCGGGATTCCGGACCTCCATCTATTGTGCTGGCTGCCGCCACCACTGTCCTGGCTGTCATAACCCACAATCATGGGCCTTTGACCAGGGACATGAGATGAGCACTGACGACATCATGAAAATCATCGAGGCAGATCCCTATGCCAACGTCACTTTCAGCGGCGGAGACCCGATGTTTCAGGCAGCAGGCTTCGCAGAACTGGCACGTGCGATTCATCAGCGTACCAACAAGGACATCTGGTGCTTCACGGGTTTCACGTATGAGTCGCTCATCACTCAGGAACAACGAGAACTCCTCGAACAAGTAGACGTACTCGTCGACGGTCCGTACATCGAGAAACTACGCGACCCCGACTTGCTCTTCCGTGGCAGCAGCAACCAACGACTTATCGACGTCCAGGCCTCACTATATAGTGGCGAAATCGTCCTCTGGCATCCGGACATCGCTGTAGCTGTCTGACAGAAAGTTTCCCGCGAAAGCGGGATTTTTTGTTTCTACGCAAAAGTTTTTGCTGTTTCGGTTGCAAAGTTGCGAAAAAAACTGTATTTTTGCAAAAAATTAGAGAGTATATGGCAAAAAACGCTAAATGGTCGGACGATTACTGGCTGCTTCTGATGCAGATTTACCTACAGAAACCTGTAGGCGTGAAGCCAATGTTCCACCGGAAAATGGTGGACCTGAGTCTGGAACTACACCTGCCTCCCAACCTGCTCTTCAACAAGATGTGCCAGATAGCCAATCTGGAAACACCACGTATCGAGCATATCTGGGAGACCTACGGGCGGAACCCCAAGAAACTGGCCCGTGCCGTCAGCCTATGGCGTGAGATGCGAGGTTATGGCGATGCCAACGCCTTCTATGAGGGCGTAGAGATACAGGAGACCTTTGAACGCGATTTCAAACCTGTGGCAGAAGGTACGGTCATGACACCGGTGATGCTAACCATGATTCTCGACCTCTACTTCCGTCTTACCCCCATCACAATGGTACCAAAGACACCTGAGGTACAGGAACTGGCAAGACTAATCAAGGTCAAACCAACGGAAATAGTGGAGGTGATGGAACTGTTCCAACACTGCGACCCTTACCTGAATCGCAAGGATCCCGCAAACAGTCCTCTAGCTGCGCCCTGCCGTGAGATATGGCGTCGCTACGGCAATGTCGAAACAGAACAACTGGCCTCATATGCAGAACAACTGAAAGACTATTTCAAGAGTTAATAGTGAACAGTGAATAGTTAATAGTGATGAGCGAAAAGTCTTGGCAGATACAAGAACAGAAACAGACGCAAGTCCAGAAGCTGGCACAGTCGATCTCACAGCAACAGATGCTGGTGTCGTCGCTGGTGGAACTGCCCATTACACAATTGGCAGATCGCATCAACACGGAGATGAACGACAACCCAGCGCTGGAAATTGAGTCACCAGGAGAGAACGCCGACTTCCCGGATAACTCAGATTACTCTGATTACTCCGAATACTCAGAAAAATCCGACGATGCCTCCCAGACAGAGCGCGAAGAGCGCCAGTCTGCCCTTGACGCCGCCTTGGAGAATATCGGACGCGACGATGATGAATTGCCTGTATACCACGGTGGCAGCAACCTCTCTGAAGACCGCGAGGAGATGGTCTTCGGCACCACAGAATCGTTCTATGACCAGCTATTGGAACAGATGCGGGAGAGCGACCTGACAGACCGTCAGCGCGACATCCTGGAATATCTCATCGGATCACTGGATGACGATGGCCTGCTTCGTAAAGATCTGTATACTATCAGCGACGAGCTGGCCATCTATCATAACATCGACGCCAACGAGAAGGAGATTGAGTCTGTACTGCACATCTTACAGGACTTTGACCCTGCCGGCATTGGGGCCCGCTCCTTACAGGAATGTCTGCTCTTACAGATAGCACGACGCGATGACTCACGGGTGAAACAGCTGATGCAAACGGTCATCACGCGCTATTTTGATGAGTTTACCCATAAACACTGGGATCGTATACAGACGGCCCTTTCGCTGAACGACCAACAAGGCGAAGCGCTCTTCGGAGAACTGCGCAAATTGAATCCGCGACCTGGTGCCTCCATGGGTGAAACCGTAGGACGAAGCCTGCAACAGATTACACCTGATTTCATCGTGGACACACAGGACGACGGTACGATCACCTTCACCCTCAACAGTGGTGAAGTACCGGAACTCACCCTCTCGCAGTCGTTTATCGATTCCATGAACGAATACCAACAGAACAAGGAGAATCTGAGTCGTCAGACCAAAGAGGCTCTACTCTATATCAAGAAGAAGGTGGACGCTGCACAAAACTTCATCGAGGCCATCCGCACAAGACGACATACGCTGACCGTGACGATGCAGACCATTATCACCCTCCAACGACAGTTTTTCCTCGATGGTGACGAGACCTCACTGCGCCCTATGATCCTCAAGGACGTGGCAGAGAGGACGGGGCTAGACCTCTCAACGATATCACGTGTCTGCAACTCAAAATATGCCCAAACGCGCTGGGGCACCTTCCCCCTGCGCCACTTTTTCAGCGATAGCTATGTCACAGAGAGTGGTGAGGAACTGTCAACCCGACAGATCAAAGCGGTACTGCGCGATCTCATTGAGGCAGAAGACAAGCATCATCCATTGAGCGACGATGCCCTGCGCGAACAACTGACAGAGAAGGGGTTCCCCATAGCTCGTCGCACCGTTGCCAAATACCGCGAAGCACTGGGCATACCCATCGCAAGACTGAGAAAGGAATGAGAATATGACAAGAGAAAAGGGAATCATCCTCGCTGCAAGACTCATCAGCATGGCTTTCACGCCATTCTACCTGCCAACGGTAGGGCTGGTAGCTCTTTTCATGTTCAGCTACATGAGCCAGATGCCCTGGAGTTATAAGTTCCAGCTCCTCACCATGGTATATCTGCTGACAGTGGTACTCCCTTCCGTACTGATTCATTTCTACCGTCGACATCAGGGCTGGAGCCTCATCGATCTGGGACAAAAGGAACGGCGTGCAGTGCCTTACGTCATCAGTATTCTCTGTTACTTCCTCTGCATCTACCTGATGGAACTACTGCACATCCCCCATTTTATGATGACCATCGTCACAGCGGCCCTGTTCATTCAGATTACCTGTGCCATGATCAATGTATGGTGGAAGATCTCCACCCACACGGCGGCCATTGGCGGAGTGGCCGGAGCCTTGTTCGTCTTTGCAGAGTTCTTCGGCTTCAATCCTGTGTGGTGGCTCTCATTGACATTCATCTTAGCAGGCATCCTCGGCACGAGTCGGATGATTCTGCGACAACATAGCTTAGCACAAGTCATCGCCGGTTTCTTCGTAGGCGTTGTCTGTGCCATCATTGGAATTCTCTTTCTGTAAACAAAAATACAAAGAAACAATATGAAACCATTAGTCAGTATTATCATGGGCAGCACCAGTGATCTGTCCGTTATGGAAAAAGCCTGCAAACTACTCGATGAGATGCAGGTACCTTTTGAAGTCAATGCTCTTTCTGCTCATCGCACACCTGATGCTGTTGAGGAATTTGCTCGTACAGCCAAGGATCGCGGCATCAAGGTCATCATCGCAGGCGCTGGTATGGCAGCTGCACTGCCGGGCGTCATCGCCGCCTCTACCACCCTACCCGTTATCGGTGTTCCCATCAAAGGCATGCTCGACGGTCTCGATGCCATGCTCAGCATTATCCAGATGCCTCCTGGCATCCCCGTGGCCACCGTTGGCATCAACGGCGCACAGAATGCGGCCATCCTCGCCGTGGAGATGATGGCACTCAGCGATGCTACCCTCGCCCAACGACTGGCAGCTTACAAAGGGGGACTGCGTGCAAAGATCGAGAAGGCCAACAAAGACCTGGCTGAGATAAAATACGAGTTTAAGACCAATTAATGCTGCCATGAATTATCAAAGAAGACACTCCACAGAAACCCATGTGGGTAACATCGGTATTGGAGGCAATAACCCCATCCGTATCCAGTCGATGGCGACCACAGACACCAACGATACTGCTGCTAGCGTGGCACAAGCCAAACGCATCATCGATGCAGGTGGCGAACTGGTACGCTTCACGACACAAGGCACCCGTGAGGCAGAAAATATGCAACATATCTCCGCCCAACTGAAAGCTGATGGCTACAACCAGCCGTTGGTGGCTGATGTCCATTTCACTGCTCATACCGCCGATATCGCCGCCCTCTACTGTGAGAAGGTACGTATCAATCCAGGTAACTACGTAGACCCTGGTCGTACCTTCAAACACTTGGAATATACCGACGAGGAATATGCCGATGAACTGCAGAAAATCGAGAAGAAACTCATTCCCTTCATCAACATCTGTAAAGAACACCATACCGCCGTCCGTATCGGCGTAAACCACGGTTCCCTCAGCGACCGCATCATGTCGCGATATGGCGATACCCCCGAAGGCATCGTTGAGAGTTGTATGGAGTTCCTACGTATCTTCAAACGCGAGAATTTCAACGACGTGGTCATCTCTATCAAGGCATCGAATACAGTGGTGATGGTGACAACCGTCCGTCTGCTGGTGGCCACAATGGACAAAGAGGATATGCACTATCCTCTGCACCTCGGTGTGACGGAGGCTGGTGAAGGTGAAGATGGTCGTATCAAGAGTGCCGTAGGCATCGGAGCACTCCTAACAGAAGGTATTGGCGATACCATCCGTGTGTCGCTGAGCGAGGAACCGGAATGTGAGATCCCCGTGGCCCGCAAGTTAGTAGAGCTGATTCCAGAGTGTTACCGCCTGCGTCAAGAGGCAGAGGCCAGCATCAAAGATGATACCATCACTCTGACTCTCGATGAGCCAGATTGGGAGACTCTCCAATTGAAGGCAGCAATGGCAGTAGGCGCTCTGCTCATCGACCGCAAGGCCACGAAATTGGTAATAGAGAGCGGTAAGGGGCAAGAGGTAAGTCTTGCTGATGCCATTCTCCAAGCAGCCCGCATCAAATTCACCAAGACCGAATACATCTCATGCCCAGGCTGCGGACGTACCCTCTATAACCTCCAGGAGACCATCGCCCGCATCAAAGCTGCCACCAAGGATTTGGTCGGCCTGAAAATCGGCATTATGGGCTGTATTGTCAATGGTCCTGGTGAGATGGCAGATGCCGATTATGGTTATGTCGGAGCTGGACGCGGGAAGATTTCTCTCTACAAGCAGAAGGTCTGCGTGGAAAAGAACATTCCTGAGGAAGAGGCCGTTGAAAAGCTCCTCGAGTTGATTCGAAGTGACAGGAAATAGGCCCGAAACGTTAATAAAGGAAAACAAATTGCAGAAATTTGCCGAGAAAGATGTACCTTTGCACCCAAATTACATTTGGGAAGAGGAAACATTGACATAAATGATTCAACGGATATATCTGATATTGCTGCTCGTGTTGGGTATGAATGTGACGATTTCCGCACAGCAGCTCATAAAAGGAACCATCAAAGATGCCGAGACTGGCGAGGCCATTCCATTTGCCAGTGTAGTCTATAAAGGCCACAACCAAGCGGTGATCTCCGATATAGATGGTAACTATTCCATCAGACGACACTTAGGGTGGAAAATCACCTTCAGTGCCGTAGGTTATCAGTCGCAGGTTATTACTGTGACCAACGAGACGAAAAATGAAGTGGACATTGCCCTGAAAGCTGACAAGCTACAACTGACAGAGGTAACCGTCACCACCAAAAGAAGCCGCTATAGCAGAAAGAACAACCCTGCGGTAGAACTAATGAAGAAGGTGATTGCTGCCAAGAAACTCAGCGATCTCTCGAACCACGACTTCTATCAGTACGACAAATACGAGAAACTGACGCTGGCTGCTAATGACCTCACTCCTAAACGTTTGGAAGAAAAACCATTCTCCAGCACCCCGTGGCTGATGGATCAGGTAGAGGTCTGCAAATACAACAACAAGATGATTCTCCCCATCAGCGTGGATGAGACCGTCTCGCAGATTGTCTACCGTAAGGATCCACAGTCGAAGAAGACCTATATCAAGGGAGAACAGTCATCTGGTCTGAACGACTTGTTTCAGACGGGCGATATGCTCAATGTTGTGCTGAAAGAGGTATTCACCGATGTCGATCTCTACGACGACCAGATCCGTCTGGTACAGTATCCTTTCACCTCACCGATTGGCAAGGATGCCATCAACTTCTACCGTTTCTACATCCAAGACACCATCAAGATTGACCGCGATAGTTGTATCCACCTCCATTTCCTGCCTAACAACCAAATGGATTTCGGATTCCGTGGCGATATCTACATCCTGAAAGACTCCACTTACCACGTGCGCCGTTGTGAGCTCACCCTGCCCAAGCAGACCTCCGTGAATTTCGTGAAGAATATGCGTATCGAACAGGAGTTCGAGCAACTCGACAATGGTGAATGGGTGCTAACACAAGATGACATGATTGCAGAACTGGAGTTTGCCAAGTTCATTCAGGAGGCTATCGTCATCCGCACCACCCGTTTGGGCGAATACTCCTTTGCTGAGATCCCGAAGAAAATGTTCAAGGGTAAACGAACGGAGATCAAGGAGCCTGATGCCGGCATGCGAGGCAAGAACTTCTGGAGTCAGTACCGACAGGTGGACCTCACCAAGAGCGAGGACTCCATGGGCGATTTCGTGAAGAACATCCAGAAGATCAAGGGTTTCAAGTATATCATGATTGGTCTGAACGCGCTGATTGAGAACTCCATCGAGACCAGTGATCCCAATAAATTCGATATCTCCCCCGTCAACACCATCATCTCGCGTAACTTCCTCGACGGCTGGCGTACACGTGCGAGCATGCAGACCACTGCCAATCTCAGTAAACGCTGGTTCTGGCAGGGCTACTATGCCCATGCCTGGGGAAGCCATCGCAACTATTATAGCACAAAGGGCACCTACTCGTTTATCGACAAGATCTACATGCCTTGGGAATACCCCAAGCGCACACTGATGATTGAGAGCACCTACGATCTGGCCTCGCCTAGCGATCGTTACCTGCCAACGGATAAGGATAACCTGTTCGTCGCCTTCAAATGGGCCGAAGTGAACAAGATGACCCTCGTCAACCGTCAACAGATTGCTTTCGAGTACGAAATGTATGGTGGTTTGAAGACTTCTCTGAGTCTGAGGGCTGAGGAGCATGAGGCCGTGGGTGCCATGTCGTTCCGCAAACTCAGCCAACCCCGCATAGATTATACCGGTCTGGACCGTCATCGCGAGTACCTCCGCACAACCGAACTCTTCGCCGAGTTGCGCTATGCCCCTGATGAGACTTATATCAACAGTAAGCAGCGTCGTGTCACTATCAACAAGGATGCCCCAGCCATTTCCATTGCCCACACCTTCGGCTTTAAGAATATCTTAGGAGGTCAGTATGAGTCGAACTTCACCGAAGCCAAACTCTACAAGCGCTTCTGGATGAACAGTTGGGGAAAGATCGACCTCTTCCTCAAGGCCGGTATTCAGTGGAACCAGGTACCTTACATGCTACTCATTCATCCACTGGCCAACCTCTCTTATATCGGCCAGGAGGAGATGTTCTGTTTGATCAACAATATGGAGTTCCTCAACGACCGCTATGCCTCGATGATGCTTTCATGGGACTTTAACGGCAAGTTCTTCAACCGCATCCCACTCATCAAGAAGTTGAAGTGGCGTGAGTATGTCGCCGTGAACTGCCTCTGGGGTGATCTTAGCGACAAGAACAACCCCTACCTGTCTCAGAATGAGGGCAGCGACAAACTGATGTATTTCCCTGACGGCTGCTATCTCATGGATCCCAAACGTCCTTATTTCGAGATTGTAGCCGGCATTCATAATATCTTCAAGATTGTACATATCGAGTATGTACGCCGTCTGAATTATATGGATCTGCCCACGGCTCACCGTTGGGGCATGCGCTATGTCATACGTTTAACATTCTAAACCACCGATCATCATCATGAACGAGAATATTTCTCAGACACTCAAATCCTCAGAGACCGACGACTGGTTGGACCTGCACATCATCCGTCCGATGTGCTTCTATTTCGTCAAGTTCTTCGCCTGGCTGGGCATCACGCCCAATGCTGTTACCATCCTCTCGATGTTTGTAGGCGCTGGCAGCAGCTTCTTTTTCGTCAGCGGATGTTTCTATTATGAAGGCACGAAAGGTCTCATCTATAACCTCATCGCCATCGCCTTACTGATGGTGGCAGACCTGCTCGACTGCACAGATGGACAATTGGCACGCTACACAGGACAAAAGAGCCGCCTGGGCCGTATCCTTGATGGTGTGGCTGGCTACACTTGGTTCCTGCCTATCTACCACGTGCTCGTCTACCGTTTCTATCTGCATCACAGCATCGAATTCGAGTGGTTTGGCATCGCCGATACCCAGCAGAATGCCATCATCGCCACCATTATTGTCTATATCTTAGGTTGGGTTTCCGGTCTTCTGGGCATGGGTGCACAGACCCGTATTGCCGATTACTACTATCAAGTGCACCTCTTTTTCCTGAAAGGAGAGAAGGGTAGCGAGCTTGACGACAGCCAGCGACAGAAGGAAATCTATGAACAGATGCCAGCTGACAGCAGTTGGATAGAGCGTGCTTTCCAGAAGTCCTACATCGACTATACACGTCAGCAGGAGAAGTCTACCCCGCAGTTCCAACGCCTCATCTCGTTGCTGCGTCAGAAATATGGCAGCGCCAGTAACATGCCAGCGGAAGTGCGTGAAGAACTGCATAGCAACTCACTCCCACTGATGAAGTGGAATGGCCTGTTGACCTTTAACTTCCGCTCTGCTTGGTTCTTCCTCTTCTGTCTACTCGACGTGCCCGTCTTGAATTTCCTTTTCGAGATTATCGTCATGAGTCTGTTGGCTTATTATATCAACCACCGTCATGAAGCCTTCTGCAAGCGTATTGCAGACAAGTTATAACGAAGGAGCGTCAACATGAAGTGGACCAAGCAACGACTCAACAATCTGTTCTTCCTACTCGGCATCGCCGCCGTCGTAGTGATGTTGCTGACGTTCGACGTCAGCTTCGTTGAGCTATGGCAGCACCTCTGTCATGCCGGATACTGGCTGATACCGATTGTGGGCATCTGGATTGTGGTCTACGGTTTGAACGCTTTCGCATGGAAAGCCATCATCGAGGGGAATATTGGTGGCAAGGCTCCCGTCAGCTTCTGGCGCATCTATAGGCTGACTATCACGGGCTATGCTTTGAACTACGCCACTCCTGTGGGTGGATTAGGTGGCGAACCCTACCGTATCATGGAACTATCAAAGGATATCGACAAGCAACATGCCACATCGAGCGTCATCCTCTATGCCATGATGCATTTCTTCGCCCATTTCTGGTTCTGGTTCCTGAGCATATTCATCTACTTAGGACTGGTATTGATTGGTGACTTACCCATCAGCACGGCCATCGGCATCACCCTCGGCATCATCGTGGTATTCTGTCTGATAGCCTTCTACCTCTTCCAAAAGGGTTATAGGAATGGTTTGGTGAAATATGTGTTAGGTGTCGTCAGCCATATTCCTGGTTTGAAGCGCTGGACGCTGAAATTCTGGGCACGCCACTCTGAAGCTATCCAGAATGTAGACCAACAGATAGCAGCCCTTTACAATCAAGATACAAAAGCCTTCTATAAGAGTTTGATACTCGAATATCTCTCTCGCGTGGTACAGAGTTCCGAGGTGATGTTCATGCTGCTGCTCTTCGGCATCGATTGTGGTGGAGGCCTGAGTGGTCTTACCATCACCTTCCTCCACAGCATCCTTATCGTATCGTTCACCACCCTTTTTGCCAACCTCATCGGTTTCCTACCCATGCAGTTGGGTGTTCAAGAGGGCGGTTTCGTACTCTCCATCGCTGCGTTGGGACTCTCCGCGGCGTTGGGCATCTTTGTGAGTATCATCTGCCGTGTGAGAGAGATCATCTGGATTATCATCGGCATAGCTCTTATGAAGATAAAAAAGTAAAATGGTAAAAAAGTAAAAAAATATAGCATTATGAATTTTCTCGACAGAAATGAATTTAACTTTGAGCCCAGCCAGAAAGTGGTGGAGGCTATCAAGAGTTTCGATCCGAAGACCCTGTGTTTCTATACCCGTATCTACGACGAGGGCAAGAAGAGTGTTATCTCAGTGCGCCTAAGCGAAATTTACGGCGTACCTGAGGAGCAAGTATTGCTTACCTATGGCGGCGAGGATATGTTGAAGAACGCCATCCACTATTTTCTCATGCTCGACGACAACAAGCGCATCCTCATTCCTGAGTTTTCGTGGTGGTATTACAACCGTGTGGCCAGCGAGTGTGGTGGTAGTTTTGAGATGTACCCCTTGCATGAAAAAGATGATACATTTGCCTACGATATTGACGAGGTAATTGAGTATACCAATCGTGTGCATCCCCGTATGTTGCTGTTGGCATCGCCCAACAACCCCACGGGAAACGGACTGACGCCTGAGGAGATTGGTACTATCATGGAGCATATCCCCTCAGACACAATGGTACTTATCGACGAGGCTTACGCCAGTTTCATTTCCAGCGATACCGATTACATCGCTCCCCTGGTGAATAAGTACGACAACCTCATCATCTCGCGCACACTCTCTAAGTTCTATGGTCTTCCCGGTCTCCGCTGTGGTTTCGGTTTCATCGGTAAGGGCCACGACCAGTTCCTGAGCTACGTCAACAAATACCTGGGCTACAACCGTTTCTCTGAGGCCGTGGCCTTGGCAGCCCTTGAGAGCGACGAGCACTATCGCCACGTGGCCGATGATATGGAATGGGGACGCCAGCTCTACAAGAAAGAACTCGGTTCACTGCCCGGCTTCAAGGTCTATAAGTCTGTGGCCAACTTCATACTGATCAAGTATCCCCTTGAGATCAAGGATGCCCTGATGCAAGCCCTGAAGATTCAGGATTATAAGATCAAGTTCATGAGCGACAAGGGTCTGGAGTCCTGCCTCCGTATCACCCTTGGCCGTAAGGAGCAGACACAGACCGTCGTCGATACCATCTTGAAAGTCTTCAATGGTAAATTGTAAATTGTCAAATTGTAAATCACAATGATTGGAGTGATTCTTGCTGCGGGCATGGCCAAGCGCCTTCGCCCACTTACTGATACAAAGCCGAAGTGCCTGCTGAAAGTCGGTGAGCGCACACTCTTGGAGCGCACCGTCGCTGCGATGGCTGCTACAGGCATCAGTGAGTTCGTCGTCGTCACTGGCTATCGCGCTGACCAGATCCGCGACTTCCTGGATAATCTAGATGGTCTTGAGTCTCTAGGAAAACCCAAGTTCACCTATCTCCACAATGCCGATTACGAGCATAATAACAACATTTATTCCCTCTGGATGGCGGGCGAAAAGGTCCGTGGTCAGGAATTCCTGCTTATGGATAGCGATATCCTCTGCGATCCTGCCGCCGTACTCCGTATCGCCAGCGAGAAGGAAGCAGCCCTCGCCGTCAATCGTCATGAGTTAGGTGAAGAAGAGATGAAAGTCGTGGTTGATGACCAGATGCGCATTACTGAAATCTGCAAGACCTGTCGTCCTGAGGATGCTATGGGCGAGTCCGTAGGTATCGAGAAGATGACGGCCGCCTACAGCGAGGCTCTCTTCCGCGAACTCGACCAGATGATTCTCAACGAAAGTCTCATCGATATCTTCTATGAGCGTGCCTTTGAGCGTCTCATCCCGCAGGGTCACACCTTCCGCGTCATCGATACCACTGATTATTTCTCCTACGAACTTGACACTCCTGAGGACTTCCACCGCGCCCAGGAGCTCATGCCTGCAGAACTGCTGTAGCAATTACTTCATCTTAATACACATCTTGGTGAGGTCGTCGCTAGGCTCGGCATCACCCACACAGAAATACAACAAGTTGTCGAGCAAGGCATAGGCATACAGGTCGCCACCTACCTCTCTGGCAGGCGGCAGCATACGCTTCTGAATCTCTCTGGCAATACGCAGTTCACTCTCGATGCGCTCCTTGGCCTTCGTGGTCTCCTCCAGCCGGGCACACTTGTTCTGCATATGAACCAACTTTTCAGCACGCTGCAGAGCCAGTTGCCACTGCTTGCGGTTCTTGGCCTGATACACGTTGATGAGTTCGCCAAATTTTCATAACTGTTATTTTGACAATATCTCAAGAAGTTCTTTCATACCCTCAGAGGCACCCTTTTGTATCTGTTGTACACGCGAACCAGCACTGATGGGATTGGGATCGATGAGGTAGACAGGAACACCAGGACGGGCATACTGCAGCAGTCCGGCAGCAGGATATACCACTAGCGAAGTACCGATGATAATCAAAATATCCGCCTCCATCACCTCCTCAGCAGCTATAGTGATATTGGGCACTGCCTCACCAAAGAACACAATATAGGGTCGCAGCAGCGAACCGTCGCCGGCCTTCGTACCTGGCTCAATCTCGCAGTTCTCGGGCGTGAGCTGCTGGATATAGCGCGGATCATCGACATCGCGGCTGGAACATACCTTCATCAACTCGCCATGCAGATGGATTACCTTCGTAGAACCCGCCATCTCATGGAGATTGTCCACATTCTGCGTCACCACGGTGACATCGTAATCCTTCTCCAATTGTGCCACCAGCTTATGACCCTCGTTGGGTTTCACGTTCCAGCATTTCTTACGGAGCATGTTATAGAAATTGGTCACAAGCGTAGGGTCTTCCAACCACCCCTCATGGGTGGCCACTTTCTGCACGGGATAGTTCTCCCACAACCCATCGGCATCACGGAAAGTCTTCAATCCGCTCTCCACCGACATGCCGGCACCGGTCAAAACTACGATCTTTTTCATAGAAAAAATGCTTTTAGTTGGTGCAAAGGTACGGAAAAAATTAAAAAATGAAAGAAATAAAGGATTAAAAAATGAAAAAAAAGTAGGGTTTTCACTTTTTTATTGTACCTTTGCAGCCGATTTTCGAAAGTTATACATTATTATTATAGAGAAAAATGGATAAATTGAGTTATGCCTTAGGCCTGGGCATTGGCCAGCAATTGTCGCAGATGGGTGCCAATGACATCAGTGCCGAGGATTTTGCACAGGCCATCAAGGATGTGCTCCATGGTCATGAACTGAAGGTTTCACACCGTGAGGCCCAGACCATCGTTCAGGACTATTTCCAGAAACAGGAACAGAAGCTCCAGGCTCAGCGTGCCGAGGCCGGCAAGGCCCATAAGGAGGCAGGCGAGAAATATCTGGCTGAGAACGCCAAGAAAGAGGGTGTTATCACCCTGCCCAGCGGTCTACAGTATCAGGTGCTGAAAGAGGGTAATGGCAAGAAGCCCACGGCAAAGGATACCGTGCAGTGTCACTATGAGGGTTTCCTCATCGACGGTACTGTGTTTGACAGCAGTATCCAGCGCGGCGAGCCCGCCACCTTCCCCCTGCAGCAAGTCATCGCAGGTTGGACAGAAGGTCTGCAGCTGATGCAGGAGGGCGCCAAGTACCGCTTCTTCATCCCCTATCGTCTGGCTTATGGCGAGGGTGGCGCAGGCAGTTCAATTCCTCCCTTCGCAGCGCTGATCTTCGATGTTGAGTTAATACAAGTAGTTTAATATAAAATTCAAGGAATTATGAAGAAATTAATGTTTGTAGCCGCAATGGCTATGTCAGCAGCTATTTTCACGGGCTGCGGCAATTCTACTCCGAAGGCCAACCTGAAGAGTGATGTTGACACACTGAGCTATGTCTTCGGTATGGCTCGTACACAAGGTCTGAAAGAGTATCTTTCTCAGACAGGTGTTGACACTACTTACATGGCCGATTTCATCAAGGGTCTGAACGAGGGTGCAAACTCTGGCGACGACAAGAAGAAGGCAGCCTACTACGCAGGTATCCAGATTGGTCAGCAGATTGCTAACCAGTGGGTGAGCGGCATGAACCGCGAGCTCTTCGGCGACGATTCTACCAAGACTATCTCTCTGAAGAACCTTATGGCTGGTTTCGTCAGCGGTATCAAGGCTAATGGTCTGATGACCGTCGACTCTGCCAACGTGATTGCTCAGTCTCTCATGCAGACCATCAAGGCCAAGGAGTTGGAGAAGACCTATGGCAGCAACAAGGAGGCTGGTGAGAAGTTCCTCGCTGCCAATGCCAAGAAGGACGGTGTGAAGACACTGCCTAGCGGCGTACAGTACAAGGTGATCAAGGAAGGTAACGGTGCCATCCCCGCTGACACATCACTCGTAAAGGTTCACTACGAGGGTAAGACCGTCGAGGGTAAGGTGTTCGATAGCAGCTACGAGCGTGGCGAGCCCATCAACCTGCGTTGTAACCAGACCATCAAGGGTTGGACCGACGCTATGGTTCACATGCCTGCTGGTTCTGTTTGGGAGGTTTACATTCCTCAGGATCTCGCCTATGGTGAGCGCGAGCAGGGCGACATCAAGCCTTTCTCTGCTCTGATCTTCAAAATTGAGTTGCTTGAGGTTAATCCTAAGAAGTAATGAAGAAGACCATCATATTGGCACTCGCCCTCGTGGCGGGTGCCTCTTTGTATACACCCGCCACTGCCCAGAAGAAAACGGTAGCGAAGAAGGCTCCTGCAAAGAAAGAAGCCGTGGTGAAAGAACAGCCCGTGAAACTTGCCAACAGCAGCGACTCAGTGAGCTACGCCGGCGGCATGAGCATCACCAACGGTTTGATACCCTTCCTCGTACAACAGCAGAATGTCGACACCGCCTATATGGCTGATTTCGTCAAAGGATTCCAGATGATCACCAATGGTGGCAGCGATCCAAAGATGAAGGCCTATGCTGCTGGTATGGACATCGCCAAGCAGGTCATGGAACGTATGATTCCCGAGATCACCAAGGAGTTTCAGGATGCCCCCGACTCCATCGTCACCAACCTGTTCTACAAAGGTTTCACCGATGCCCTGTTGAAGGACTCCAGTGTATTCAAGCAGGATGTGGCCGAGCAGTACTTCAAGGACAAGCAGATATCCAACAAGGCCGCCAAAGACGAGAAACTCTATGGTGCCAACCGCGATGCTGGTCGTAAGTTCCTGGCTGAGAATGCCAAGAAGGAGGGTGTGATCACCCTGCCCAGCGGACTGCAGTACAAGGTGTTGGTCCAGGGCAACGGTCCAGTGCCTAATGTCGATGAGAAGGTACAGGTAAACTATGAGGGTCGTTTGGTCGATGGCACCGTCTTCGATGCCTCTGCCAAGCATGGTGAAAAGCCGATAGAGTTCCGCCCCAGTCAGGTTATCAAAGGCTGGCAGGAGGCATTGACCATAATGCCTGTGGGCTCGAAATGGCAACTCTTCATCCCTTATGAGTTAGGCTACGGGGACCGCGATACTGGTCAGATCAAGCCTTACAGTGCCTTGATTTTCGATGTAGAATTGGTAAGTATCGACAGACCGCAGCCAGAACCTCAGGAGCCTGAGGAAGCACCTGCCAAGAAGTCGAAAAAAGACAAGAAATCTAAGAAATAAGCAAGTGTGTCACGAAAGTGGCACACTTTTTTCATTTTTTCTCCCAAAAAAGTTGCATTATTCAATTAATTTGTTTACTTTTGCTGACAAATTGTAAACTATCGCATCGAATTATGGAGAAAATTGACAATCTCGACAGGAAAATCCTGAGCATTCTCTCGAAGAATGCACGTATCCCATTCAAGGATGTAGCCGCTGAATGTAACGTATCACGCGCCGCCATCCACCAACGTGTACAACACCTGATTGAGGCCGACGTCATCACCGGCAGCGGCTTCGATGTCAACCCCAAGAGTCTGGGCTACAGCACCTGCACCTACGTGGGTATCACCCTCGAGAAGGGTAGCATGTACAAGAATGTGGTGGAGCGTCTGCAGCACATCCCCGAGGTGGTGGAGTGCCATTTCACCACAGGTCCATACACCATGATGGTGAAGCTCTACGCCCGCGACAACGAACAACTCATGGAACTCCTCAACGGACAGTTGCAGAGCATCCCCGGCGTGGTGGCTACAGAAACACTGATTTCCCTCGAACAGAGCATTAAACGGGAAATTCCCGTATCCATCTAAAAGGTTACATCCGCTATGACTGACAGATTCGACCTGCAGGCCCATCTTCGCAATGTCTATGCCAAGTATCCGGCCGCACAGCGACAGCCCATCATCGGCATCACCGGCAACTACGAAGACCTGACCTGCAAACTGGGACAGGGTTATTACAAGTCGGTGGTGGCAGCAGGAGGCGTACCCATCGTCATCCCCCCCGTGGCTGACACCAATACCCTCGTCAACACCCTCGACCATATCGATGCACTCATCCTCAGTGGTGGTGGCGATTTCAATCCCCTCTATGGCGGTGAGGAGCCTTCCAATCGTCTGCACGACATCAATTCTGAGCGCGACCTACCCGAACTGATGCTCACTCAGATGGCCTATAACCGTCAGATGCCTATCCTCGGCATCTGTCGCGGCATTCAGACACTGGCGATGGCCCTCGGAGGTCGCGTGTGGCAGGATATTAATGAGAAGACCGTTACCAAGCACTCGCAGGAGGCTGCCCGCAGCGAGGTCACTCACTCGGTGAACATCGAGGAAGATTCGCTCCTCCATCAGATGTACCAAGAGGACAAGATGTATGTCAACAGCTTCCATCATCAGGCCGTGCGCGAAACGGGACCAAAGTTCCGCGTTACTGCCAAGTCGCCAGACAACATCATCGAGGCTATGGAGAGTAACGAATTCAAACCCATCGTCGGCGTGCAGTGGCATCCGGAATGCCTCGAAGAGGGTATGCCCCTGTTCCACTGGCTCATCAAGGAGGCGCTGGCCTATCACCACGCTCACGAGGTGCACAATCGCGTACTCACCCTTGACACCCACTGCGACACCCCCATGTTCTTCCCTCAGGGCATCCATTTCGACCAACGCGACCCCAAGATTCTCGTCGACCTCCATAAGATGAACGAAGGTCGTCAGGACGCCACCATCATGGTGGCCTACCTGCCCCAGCCCAAGATGGGCGAGACCTTCTCCTCATTAGTCGATTTCGATGTGGCGGGTCCTACGGAATATGCCGACCTCATCTTCGACAAGATTGAAGAGATTGTCAACCAGAACAAAGCTTACCTGAGCATCGCCCGCACTCCCGGCGACCTCTACGAGGATAAACGCAACCGCCGTAAGTCCATCATGCTTGGCATCGAGAACGGTCTGGCTCTCAACGGCCAGTTGCAGACTCTGCAACATTTCGCTCAGCGCGGTATCGTTTACATGACACTCTGCCACAATGGCGACAACGATCTCTGCGACTCTGCCCGTGGCTGTAATACACATGGTGGTGTGAGCCGTTTCGGCGAACAGGTCATCCGTGAGATGAACCGCCTGGGCATCATGGTCGACCTGAGCCACGCCTCAGAAAAGAGTTTCTACGATGCCCTCGACATCAGCAGTACGCCTATCGTGTGCAGCCATTCCAGTTGTAAGGCTCTCTGCGACCATCCTCGCAACCTCACCGATGACCAGATGCGCGCCCTTGCCTCCAAGGGTGGTGTGGCACAAACCACGCTCTACCCCGGTTTCCTCAAGAAAGAGGGAGAGGCCACCATCATGGATGCCATTGATCATCTGGAGCATGCCATCAAGATCATGGGCATCGACCACGTAGGCCTCGGCACTGATTTCGACGGTGACGGTGGTATCATCGGTCTTGCTGACTCCAGCGAGCTCATTAACTTCACCCGTCAGCTGCTCGCCCGTCGTTACAGCGAGCGTGACATCCAGAAAATCTGGGGCGGCAACTTCCTCCGCGTCATGTCAGTTGTTCAAAAAGTGAATAATTAATAGTGAATAGTAAAAAATGAAAAATAGCAATAGGTATTTAAGAAAAAGTTTGTTTTGGATGGTGATAATACTATTCACTATTCACTGTTCACTATTCACTGCCTCTTGCGGCCTCCGCAAGCAGGCTACAGACTCCGAGACACAGACCGCCATCGGTCCCGCCTTCAATGCTGATAGCGCCTATCTCTTCTGTCAGCAGCAGTGCGACTTCGGTCCCCGCACCATGAACAGTCCCGCCCACGACCTTTGTGAACAGTGGATCATCAATAAGTTCAAGGGTTACGGCATGACTGTCATCCCCCAGAAATGCGAGTTGAAAGGCTACGACGGCACCACCCTCCATGCCACAAATATCATTGCCAGCTACCGTCCAGAACTCACCGACCGCATCTTGCTCTGTGCCCACTGGGATTGTCGTCCCTGGGCTGATAACGACCCCGACGAGTCCAACTGGCACAAGCCCGTCCTCGCTGCCAACGATGCCGCCTCCGGTGTCGCCGTCATGCTCGAAATCGCCCGTTTGATTTCATCTGTCGATGCTAAAAAGACCACGGCACCAGCCGACTCTTCCATCTTCCATCTTCCATCTTCCATCGGCATCGACTTCCTCTGCTTCGACGCTGAAGACTACGGTTTCCCCCAATGGGAGACCACCGAAGACCCCGGCAACACCTGGGCCCTCGGCGCCCAATACTGGGCTGCTAACCCCCACGTTTCAGGTTACAAGGCCCGTTACGGCATCCTCCTCGACATGGTAGGCGGACAAGGGGCGCAGTTCTATCAGGAAATCATGTCGAAACATTACGCCCGCCATATTGTCGACAAGGTATGGCAAGCCGCTGCTGTTGTAGGCTATGGCAGTAGCTTCCCTATGGCAGAGGGTAATGCCATCACCGACGACCATATCCCCGTAAATACCGTTGCCAACATCCCCTGCATCGACATCATCCCCTACTATCCTAATTGCGAGCAGAGCAGTTTCGGCCCCACCTGGCATACCATCAACGACGATATGGCCCACCTCGACAAGAACACACTTCTCGCCGTAGGTCAGACCATTATCCAGGTACTATTTTCAGAAAAGTAATATAAACTCAGTCGTGCAATATCATCGCCGATTGAGGAGCCACAAGGGCTTGCGAACCAGATAGAAGGTTGGTGGAAGCCTCGTTGATCTCGCCATTCTGACAGACGATGGTGTAGAGAGCCTCTGGCAGATCGACGCACACTTGCTCACGGTTAGCATTAAGGATAACAACGATGTTACGCCAATCGTCGCGGCCCGCATAGTCTTTCAGACGGAAGGCCACCACACCCTTGGGGGCATCGAGAAACTCCAGATGCTTGCGCACCAGATGGGCATCGCCGAGGCGGAAGGCAGGATGATGCTTACGGAGGGCGATGAGATCCTGATAATACTTGAACACCTGCGGATAACGCTGCAGGTTCTGCCAATCGAGCTGGTTGATACTATCAGGCGACTCGAAGGAGTTGTGCACGCCCTTCTTGCTACGCAACAGTTCTTCGCCAGAGAGCATGAAGGGTACACCTTGTGAGGTAAAGACGGCCGTTTGTGCCAGGAGGTCGAGACGGATCAGTTCTTCGTCTGTGATGCCAGGAATACTGGCTTTCAAACGATCTACCAAGCACATATCATCATGACAACTGACGTAGGACATCATCTGCGTAGGCTCTGTGGCCCAAGGTGTTTTACTGTAATTGACCTTCGACATATCCACCTGCGGATGGGCGATAGCACCCACGATACCAAACTTCAGGCTCTCGGTCTCAACGCCTTTATCGAGCCAGGCAGACTTCTTATCATCATCGAAGGGGCCGCGCAGCGCATCGCGAATCTCATCGGAGAAAGCAGCGATACGGGGCATCTGCGAGATATTCGCCTTCACACCCAACTGTTCTGTGGGCAGCGCACACTGGTCTGCACTCCAACCCTCGCCATATATAAATATGGTGGGATCGATGGCATCGACAGCCTTGCGGATCTCGTTCATCGTCTCAATATCGTGACAGCCCATCAGGTCGAAACGGAACCCGTCGATATGATATTCGTTGATCCAGTATTTCACAGACTCTATCATGAACTTCCGCATCATCGGCTGCTCAGAGGCCGTCTCATTGCCACAGCCAGAACCGTTGGAATAAGTGCCATCATCACGATTTTTGATGGTCTTTCCTGAAACTTTGATTTCAGACCTACGAGGATAGTTGCCCTTAACCGTCTTACGATAATAATAATCAGGATATGTACGTTGGAAACCACTCTCTTCTATATTAAAAGTATGATTATAGACAACATCAAGAATCACACGGATCCCTGCCTTATGAAGTGCCTGAACCATCTGTTTGAACTCACGGATACGGCATTGAGGATCCATTACATCTGTTGCATAACTGCCTTCAGGGACATTATAATTCAACGGATCATACCCCCAATTATATTGCGGTACATCTGGTTTTGACTCGTCAACAGATGCATAATCAAACGACGGCAAGATATGGACAGCATTCACGCCCAATGCCTTCAGATGGTCGATAGCCCAAGGTTCCGTCAATGCCAGAAACTTACCAGGATATTTGGCATCAGGGCGCGCGATAGAGAAATCACGATGATGCATCTCATAAACCACCTGATCAGCCGGCGATTTCAGTTCCGGCCGCTTGTCATTTTCCCATCCTTCAGGGTCTGTTTCTTTCATATCGAGAATATATCCACGCCGACCATTTACACCAACGGCTTTGGCAAAGACACCTGGTGTCTCACCATACAACGCATTATACTTTACACCACCCAAACATACAAAAGTCAATGGGCCTATTTCACAATGATCAGCCATTTCAAAGGCATAATAACGGCCTTTCAAGTCACCTTTCACCTGCTTCATCCAGACACCATTTCTCTGATGCTTCAACCGATAGGCCTTACTGTTTTTCATCTTTCCATCTACAGTCTTATAGATAAGGACAGCAACAATCTTTGCATCTTCTGGTGCAAAGAGTTTGAACGTCGTAGCCTCCGGGGTGTAGGTCACCTCGTCGAAATTAAAGCCCTGAGCCTTAGTCATTACTGTAGTCATTGCCAATAGAATTGCGAATAAGATTCTTCTCATTTTCGATGAATATTTACGATTTTCGCTACAAAGTTAATAAAAAAAGTGAAAAGTGAATAGTGAATCGTGAATAATTTTGTATCTTTGCGCTGTGCAATCGATAGAAAATGATGATGAAACGATTACTGACTATCATATTGCTGCTGCTACCAATAGTCCTTTGTGCACAGCAAGTGGACATAGAATCACGCTACAAGCAGATTGACGAGGCCATTGCCGAGTCGCCTCGCTATGTGGCCCAGCGCGAAGCCAAGATCACGGCAGCGCGCAACGCTTACGAGCAGACCAACGGACAGCAGAAATACGAAGAGAGTTATCGGTTGTATGAGCTCTACCGCCCCTTTGTAAGCGACTCTGCCATCTATTTCCTCCGTCAGTGCATCACATTGGCAGAAGAGTTAGGCGACCATAACAGCTCCGTACGCTGTCGTTCGCTGTTAGCCATCCGATGTTCGAACACCGGCCTTTACGACGAGGCGCTGAATATCCTTGATTCCATTAATCTTGGCAGTGGTCTCGACAAACTAGTGCTCGGCACCTATTACGAGGCCTATAATAATGTATATGGTGAACTGAGCTATTACACCCGTCTCGACGATATGCGCCAGCTATATCAGCGGAAGGAGCAACACTATAAGCAACTGATGTTCGAGTATCTGCCCGCCACCAGCGAATCGTGTTTCCTGCGCAGAGAACAGGCCGCCCAAGCAGAGGGTAAGCTGAAAGAGGCAATGGCCATCAACGACGAATGGATGAAAACGGTGGAGCCAGGCAGTCATCCCTACGCCCTTGTGGCCCTCTACCGCTATATCGAATACAAGTTGCAGGGCGACACCACCCAGATGATGTACTGGTTGACGGAGTCAGTGCTGGCCGATATCCGTAATGCCGCGATGGACCAAGGGTCAATGTGGGAGCTGGCCAACGAATTGATGCTGAGTGACGATGTTGACCGTGCCTCGCGCTACATCAGCTATACCAGCGACTGTGCCAACCGTTATGGCTCACGTCAGCGCAACTGGCAGATAGCCCCGTTACTGACACACATCGCCAATGAATATAAGTCGCAGAGTGAGCGCACCACCTCGCAGTTGTGGGGAACGCTAATCGTCATCAGTATATTAGCCTTGCTATTGCTGGGCGCCCTCTTCTTCGTGCATCGCCGCAACACCCAGTTGCACGCTGCCCGTAACGACCTAAAGACCTCGAACGACGAGCTGGCCTCAGCCAATCGCCTATTAGCAACCCAAAAGGATGAACTGTCACAACTCAACTCTCAACTTTCAACTCTCAACTCTCAACTATCGGAGAGTAACCGTGTGAAAGAGGAGTACATCGGTCGCTTCATGAGTCTTTGTGCACAGTATATCAACAAACTCGATAACTATCGCAAGATGGTAAACAAGAAGATGAAGAACAAGGAACTCGACGAATTGTTCCAGATATCAAAATCTACAGAATTGAAGGAGAAGGAACTGGAGGAGCTCTACGAGAACTTCGATACTGTATTCCTGCACCTCTTCCCCAACTTCATCGACGACTTCAACGCTCTCTTACAGCCAGAGATGCAGATTCATCCTAAGGAGGAGAACCGGTTGACGACGGATATTCGTATCTTTGCTCTGATAAGATTGGGATTCGAGGATTCATCGAAAATAGCCGAGTTCCTGCACTACTCCGTGAACACCATCTACAACTACCGTGCCCGCATCAAAAACGGCGCCCTTGGCAACCGCGAGCAATTCGAAAATCGGGTAAAAACCCTGTAAAAAGGCGATAATTGTAAAAAATACACCTCTATATTTCGTCCACTCTTTTTGACTGCTTGCAAAAATGTAAGTTGCTTATTACTAGTCATTTAACTATTTGAAGACCTAAAAAAAATCCACTTTTTGCATTCACCTTCAAAAAATGTATTGTCATTTTGCTTAATTTTGCACCGTCGAAGATGATAAACCGACAATCAACATTACATTATTATAATTTTAACTAACAAAGTATGAAAAAAAGCAGGTATTTATGGTTGTTATTGGCACTGATGGTGTCAATGGTAACACGAGCCCAAGGTATCTTGGGAACTGTGACAGACGAGAACGGGGAGCCCGTCATTGGAGCTTCCGTCGTCGAGAAAGGTAATCCTCAGAACGGTAGTATCACCGACTTTGACGGTAATTTCAACGTCAAAGTAAGCGAGGGTACAACAATTGTGATCAGCTACATCGGCTATCTTACTCAGGAACTGAGAGCCACCCCCGGCATGAAGGTCGTGCTGAAGGAAGACGCCCAGACGCTGCAGGATGTGGTGGTGATCGGCTACGGTGTGCAGAAGAAGAGCGTGGTGACAGCCTCTATCGCAAAGGTCTCTGCTGATGATCTGGAAGGTAAGACCCGTCTACGTGCCGATGATGCCCTGAAGGGTATGGCTGCAGGTGTGAACGTAACATCAGCCAACGGTCAGCCCGGATCGCAGTCGATGATCCGCGTGCGTGGTACAGGTACTATCAACGATACCAATCCGCTGTATATCATCGACGGTATGCCCGCTGACCAGTACGGACTGGAGAGCGTGAATCCCAACGATATCGAGAGTATCGAGGTGCTGAAAGATGCGGCTTCAGGTGCTATCTACGGAGCCCGTGCTGCCAATGGTGTGATCCTGGTTACCACCAAGAAAGGTAAGATTGGTAAGGCTCAGATCAACTATAACTTCAGCTATGGCTGGCAGAGCGCCTGGAGGAAAAGAGACGTGACCAGCGCTACCGACTATGCCATCCTTCAGAACGAGAAGTATGTGAACGGTGGACAGGCACCCCTGTATGCCGACACCTATAACCTCGTGGATGCCAACGGCGAGAAGATCGTCGGTTTCGGTACCGACTGGCAGGAACTGTTGTTCAACGACAATGCCCCTGTGGTACAGCACGATGTATCGGTAAGTGGCGCCAGCGAGAAAGTGAACTACTATCTCTCACTGGGTTACTACACACAGGATGGTATCGTGGGTGGCAACTACGGCCGTTCAAACTACGACCGTCTGACACTGCGTTCAAACAACCAGTTCAATATCTTCGACGACTCAAAGGAGCGTAATTTCCTGAACAAACTCGATATCAGCGCCAACCTTTCTTATATGCGTACACACAGCACAGGCGTGGATGCCAACTCTACCTGGGGCTCACCGCTGGGTTCAGCTCTCTACCTGGCTCCCACACTGCCCGTGACACTGAAGGGTGCAGTAGGTCAGGAAATGATTGACCGTTACAGCGCTTACGACCTCTATCGTGACGCCAATGGTGATCCTTATACCATCCCCAACTTTGTGGGCAGCTATCAGGAGCAGAACAACCCCATCGCTATGATGCAGGGCAACCCCTCACGTGGCTGGAGCCATAAGTTCATGCCTAAGTTCGCTATCGACCTGCAGCTGTGGGACAATCTGAAATACCACTTCACCTGGAGTGCTGAACAGAGTTTCTGGGGCAGCGACGCTGCAACCGTTTCCAAGTACTACCTCTCTGGTAACAACAACTCCGACCACACACAGGCCAGTTCTGAGAAGGCCAACAGCACACAGTGGCAGATTGAGAACACGCTGACCTATGATAAGGAGTTCGGTCGTCACTCTATCGGTGTGGTATTAGGCCAGAGTGCTCTAAAGTACAAAGGTGACTATCTGGGAGCATCCCACTGGAATCTCATCAATATCAATAAGCCCTATGTTGACTATACCACTGGTGGCAGCATCGAGACCACAACCGATGCCGACGGTAACATCACAGGCGTGAAGAGTCTGGTAAGCGGTTGGGCTGGTCCTTATGTGGAGCACCACCTGGCTTCACTCTTCGCACGTCTGAGCTACAACTATGACGAGCGCTATATGTTCCAGGGAACGATTCGTCGTGACGGTTCAAGCCGTTTCGGATCAAACAACAAATACGGTGTATTCCCCTCCTTCTCACTGGGTTGGAACATCATGAACGAAAAGTTTATGGAGAACACCCGCGACTGGCTGTCGAATTTGAAACTGCGCGCCAGCTGGGGTAAGAACGGTAATGAGAATATCGGTGATTTTCGCTACACCGTACTCACCACTACTGGTGGCACCAGCAACTACTACTTCGGTCGTCAGGCTGTGATGACCTATGGATCGAAAGCCAACGGACTGGCTAACGAGAACCTGAAATGGGAGGAATCAGAGCAGACCGACCTGGGTATCGACCTCGGACTGTGGAACAACAAGCTGACCTTCACCGTCGACTACTATATCAAAAAGACCAACGGTATGCTGATGACCATGCCTATCCCCTCATACGTGGGTGAGACAAAGCCTATCGGTAACGTAGGTGATATGGAGAACAGTGGCGTCGAATTCGAGCTGAGTTACAAGTGGAACATCGGTGATGCCCACTTCGCCATCAAGGGCAATGCCTCTTATCTGAAGAACAAACTGAAGAACCTGGGTAACGACACCGGTTTCCTGAACTATGGCATCTCACAGTTCAGCGATGGTGGTACACGTGCCGAGAATGGTCAGCCCTTCCCCTACTTCTATGGTTACAAGACGGCCGGTGTGCTGCAGAACCAGGCAGAGGCTGATGCTTATAATGCTAAATACGGTGAAAACTCTCATCCTGGCGACCTGATCTTCGTAGATACCAATGAAGACGGTGTGATCACCAGCGATGACCGTACGAAGATTGGTAAGCCGACACCCGACTGGAACTTCGGTCTGAATTTCAATGCCGATTGGAAGGGCTTCGATTTCAATGTCTTCTTCCAGGGCGTCAGTGGTGCTGACATCTTCGATGCTACCTGGCGTCAGGATATCGCATCAGGTAACTATCCCACTTGGGTGCTGGATCGCTGGACTGGCGAGGGCACATCAAACAAGTTGCCTCTGCTGAAACTGGGTGACTCTAAAAACTGGGTATGCAGCGACATCTATGTACAGGACGGCAGCTATCTGCGTCTGAAGAACATCGCACTGGGTTATACCCTGCCTCGCAACCTCACCAAAAAGGTGAACATCGACCGCTTCCGCGTTTATGTCCGTGCAGAGAATCTCTTCACTTGGACCAAGTACTGGGGATTTGATCCTGAAATCGGTTCGGGTAGCACATCGATGGGTGTAGACTACGGTGTATATCCACAGGCCCGCATCTTTACTGTAGGATTCAACCTCTCACTTTAACAATGGATAATTGAGAATTGATAATTGATAATTAAGAAAGAAAGATTATGAATACCAAGATAAATAATAAGAATTGGGTAAAGGTCTTTATGGCAGGAGTATTCTCTTACCTCTTACCTCTCACCTCTTACCTCTTCACTTCGTGTAGCGACGACTTCCTGGAGGTACAGAATCCCACTGGAGAGCCCCTGGAGGAATATTATATGACCGATGAGCATCTGTCGGAGGCCTGTGTCTCTGCCTACGCTCCCCTGCACTGGCCCGATTGGGACGGAACAGCCTATAACGACCTCACCTGCGACGCTGAGATCCTTGGCGACGACTTCTGGGTAGGTGGTGCAAGTATCTCTGACAACCAGCACTGGCACAAGCTCTTCAACTTCGAGGGCGATGGCAACAACACGCTGGGAACCCTTTGGGGTGACTTCTATAGTGGCATCAAGCGTTGCAACGACGTGATCAAGTATTGTTCTTGGGGTGGTGGCAGCGAGAAGAACCGCAAGTCATGTGAGATGCAGGCCCGTCTGCTTCGCGTGTACTATTATAATATTCTATGGCACTACTATGGCAATGTGCCTTTCTATCTGGAGAACCTCTCAGAGCCTTACACAGCCCCGCAGCTGAGTGCTGATGAGATCTATAATAAGCTGTTGCCCGAACTCGAGGAGATTATCGCTTCTAACGTACTGCCCATGCGCTGGGAGACTGCTGAGAGCGGTCGCGTTTCACAAGCGATGGCCTACATGCTCTTTGCAGAGATGGTGATGTACCAAAACGACGCTGCACGTTATCCAACAGCCCTCAGTTATATGAAGCAGATCATCAGCGACTCTCAGTACACGCTGAATCCTGATTTCAAGGATCTGTTCGACGAGAGTGGTGAGTGGTGCGCTGAAAGCATCTTCGAGATCAACTACGAGGACGATAATGGTCAGCGCGACTGGGGTACCCCATTGCATGCTGGTGGTACCGTATTCCCCACCCTCTGCTCGCCCAACGGATGGGCTGGTGGCGAAGGCTGGGACAGCGGTAACGATGGTTGGGGATTCCTGCCCATGCGTGTGGAAGCCTACAATATGTATGCCGATTATGACTTGCGTCGCGATGTCACCTGCTGGGATGTTCGTGGCTACACCTATACCGAGCGTTATCAGGACACCCATATCTGGCACGGTAAATATCGTCCACAGAGCGCCAACAATCAGGACTGTCCTTCTTCGAAGAACTTGAACTACAACAACAACAAGCGCATCTACCGTTATGCAGAGACCCTGCTCAATGCTGCTGAGCTGCTGCTCCAGACAGGTGGCAGTGCTGCTGAGGCAACAGGTTATGTAAACGAGGTTCGTGCCCGTGCTGGACTGGAGAATCTCTCGAGCGTCACTATTGACGACATCCTCAACGAGCGTCATCTGGAGTTCTGCGGTGAGGGTAAGCGCTACTTCGACTTGGTACGTGCTGAGGGCATCAGCGGTGCCACACAGAAGGCCAGCGCCGTTCTCAAGCCCGATACTTATGGTTATCGCACTAACACCTGGACACCCAGCAAGAAGCATATTCCTCTGTCACAGAGCGAGCTCGATGCTGACCCCACACTCAAGCAGAACAACTATTGATAATGCATAATTAATAATTCATAATTCATAATAAAATGAAACAGATTTTTTCAATTATAAAAGGGATGCGCAGCCAATTATACATTATGCATTATGCATTATGCATTTCAGCAGCCGCACTGCTGATGACTGCCTGCTCGCCCGATGAGTTCAGCGGCGCAGACCCCAATGGTATTCCGTCATTGAGCGGTGTTGATTTCAACATCAGCGTTGATCAGGAGACCAACCAGATGATTGCCACCTTCACGCCACAGCCTGGCACATACCCCGTGTGGAAAATCAATAATGCCACCTACTCTACCCTGCAGGAAGTGGGTTATCAGAACCCTGAGGCTGGTGATTATGTCATCGAGATGATGCTGGGTAACCGCAATGGTTTCAGTCAGGGAAGTATCAAGAAGACCTTCACCTTCAACGAGACCAAGATCGACTACAGTGCTGATTTCCGTCGCATCTGCGACAAGGAGTGGCGCTTTGCCAACAAGGAAGTGGCCCACCTGGCTTGCGGTCCTGCCGGAACAGACGGTACAGAGTGGTGGAAAGCCGCTGCCGACGACAAGAAGGACTTCGGTATGTATGATGACCGTATCACCTTCACTGCCGACAACCGCAAGGGCGGTACTTTCACCTACAATGCTGGTGAGGACGGTCTGACTTATGTGAACACAGGTACCACCAAATGGGGATCAGAGGCCGCAGACTTCGATGCCACTATTGGCAACCAGACTTCAACATGGAGCTTTGAGGTTTACGATTGGACAGATGCCGCTGGCGAAACAACCAAACAGACCTATATTCAGATGGCTCCTAACACCGCATTCCCCTACATCTCCAGCGATGCACAGTACGAGAATCCTAAGTTCCGTATCGAGCAGCTGACAGCTAAGAAACTGGTGCTTATCTATGAGACGCCTGATCGTAGCATCGCCTGGCGCTTTATCTTCACCTCTGAGGAGGCTGAGAAGGAGTGGAACGGTTTTGATGCCAATAGCCAGTTCAATCTGTGGAAGGGCATTACACCTGAGATGACATTCTACTACAATCCTGATCCAGGTTGGGGCAATGAGCAGACAGCAGCCTTTGCTGCCCTCTTCCAGGGAGGCGACAACGACTATATGATAACCGTTCCTCAGGAGTGCTTCTCCGAGTGGCAGGCTCAGGTACACTTCCATACCAACCTTGTGGCTTCTGCTGCCATCAACTACGACTTCTCTTGTATCTTCACCAGCGATCGTGATATCGAAGGTGTGGTGGTGAAGCTGACCAACGAGGATGACTCTGAGGCGATTATCGATGAGCACAACATCAACCTGAAGGCAGGTGAGGAATATATCTTCTGGGTCAGCGACGTGCCTGGTAAGGATCTGAATCCTGTGAAGCTCGTAATGGACTTCGGACATGTCACTGGCGAAACCAACATCAACGTCTCTAATATCGTGCTGAAGAACCATGCTGATGATGACGGTACCGTTCCTCCCAATGGCGACAATCCAGACAATCCTGATGCACCTGTGATGGACTGGGATTACAATTCAGGCGCTAACCTCTGGAAGGCCGTTGACGACGGAACCCTGTTCGATGCCTTTGGCTATTGGTTTGCTGACAACAATTGGAGTCAGATTGCCAACGACGAGGCTACTCACAGTGGCGACACCTACGAGATTACGCTTCCTGAAGGCATGGGCGGCAGCCAGTGGCAGGGACAATTCCATATCGACACCAAGCTCACAGCCAGTGCTTCTAAGGCTTACAACTTCTACTTCGTCATGGAGGCCGACAACGATTGTCCTCAGGTGACCATCAAGCTTACTGACTCTGGCGATACCAACTTCTTCTGTGAAGGACGTCATGACATCAAGGCCGATGAGCCGTTCATCTTCAAACTGGAAGGCGCCACGCTGAAAGAAGGCACCGATGCATCTGCCATCCGTCTGTTCTTCGACTTCGGTGGTTCACCAGCAGGTACTCATGTCAAGATCAGCAAGATCTACTTCGAGGAGGCTGTCAGCATCAACTACGACGATGCCAACAACCTCTGGAAGGGCGTTGACGATGGTTCTGTAGGCAGCACATTCGGCTATTGGTTTGCCAACGACAGTTGGAGCGAGATTGCCCACAACGATTGTGTACACAATGGCGACACCTACGAGATCGTACTTCCTGAAGGCATGGGCGGCAGCCAGTGGCAGGGCCAGTTCCATATCGACACCGACCTCACCGCCTCAGCAGCCAAGCAGTATCACTTCCAGCTGGTTATGGAGGCTGACAACGACTGCCCAGGTGTGACCATCAAACTGACTGATGCTGGTGACACGAACTTCTTCTGCGAGGGCCGTCACGACATCACTGCCGACGAGCCATTCGTATACGCCCTGAAGAATGCCACGTTGAAAGAAGGCACCGACGCATCTGCCATCCGTCTGTTCTTCGACTTCGGAGGCTCTCCAGCAGGTACCAAGGTTAAGATTAGTAAGATTGTCTTTAAAGAGGCACAATAAATGAAACGATTCATGTTTAATACATTTTTGATCTCTCTTGCCGTAGCCCTTTGGGGCTGCGGTGGGAGCGACAACGACGACCCACAACCGACCACTAGCATCACGGTATCCCAGGAAAGTATCAGCGTACCCGTAGCAGGCGGTACCTACACTATCAGCGTCACCACAACCGGTAAGGAGTGGAATGCGTATGCCGACCAGGACTTCATTTCGGTAGATGCTAAGAATACGGTAGCCCAGTCGGGCACGCTGACGGTCACGGTTCCTGCTAATCCGACGACCAGTGTCCGTACTGGCACCGTAACGGTCATGTCGGGTGTGGCACGCAAGGCCATCAGCATCTCCCAAGCTGCTGCAGAGAAATCGCCCTATAATGCCCCTGAGGGTTACCAATTGGTTTGGCAGGATGAGTTTGAGACTGGCACTGAACTGAATCAGAACGACTGGACCCACGAGGTAAAGAACTCAGGCTGGGTGAACAATGAACTGCAGAACTACGTGAACCATAAGACGCCAGAAGGCCGATTGGTCACTCAAATCAAAAACGGTGCCTTGCATATCACCGCCCTAAAGGAGAACGGTAAGGTTTATTCGGGTCGTGTGTATGCGAAAGTGAAGGAAGGCTGGAAGTACGGCTATATCGAGGCCAGCATCAAACTGCCAAAGGGCAAAGGCACGTGGCCCGCCTTCTGGATGATGCCCGTGAACTTCCGTTCATGGCCCGCTGATGGCGAGATCGACATCATGGAAGAGGTGGGCTACCATCCCGACTATGTATCGTCGAGTCTGCACGCCACTGACCACGTCCATAGCAACGGTACGCAGGTCACTCACGAGATGAAGTGTGCTGGAGCCGAGGGTGAGTTCCATACCTATGCCATCCTCTGGACGGCGCAGAACATCACCACCTATGTCGATGGTAAGGTACAGCTCTCTTACGACAACAAAGGAAAGGGTCGCAGCGACTGGCCTTACGAGGATCCCTTCTACATCATCTTCAACCTCGCTTGGGGTGGTGACTGGGGTGGTGCCCAGGGTGTTGACGAGAGTGCCCTTCCTGTCACAATGGAAGTAGACTATATTCGAGTGTTTCAAAAGAAATAAATAACCATGAAATATTTCTTTTCTGCATGTGTGGCGGGCTTGGTTAGCCTGAGTCCGCTACAAGCTCAGGAGCTACCAACGTATCTCAACGAGGATATGCCTCTGGAGCAGCGCATCGACGATGCCCTCGCAAGGATGACCCTCGACGAGAAGATTGCCGTGATCCATGCGCAGTCGAAGTTCTCCTCGCCTGGTGTAAAGCGCCTGGGATTCCCCGATCTGTGGACTGACGACGGTCCTCATGGCGTGCGTCCGGATGTGCTCTGGGACGAATGGGAACAGGCTGGTCAGACCAACGACTCGTGTGTGGCCTTCCCTGCCCTCACCTGTCTGGCTGCCACCTGGAACCCCGATCTCGCCCGTCTCTATGGCGAGAGTCTGGGCGAAGAAGCCCTCTATCGCAACAAGAGCGTGATGCTGGGTCCTGGTGTGAACATCTTCCGCACCCCACTCAATGGCCGCAACTTCGAGTATATGGGCGAAGATCCTTGGCTGGCTTCACGCATGGTAGTGCCTTACGTTCAGGGACTGCAGTCGAAGGGTGTCGCTGCCTGTGTGAAGCACTATGCGCTGAACAACGATGAGGAATACCGTCATCAGGTGAATGTCATCGTCAGCGACCGAGCCCTGCATGAAATCTATCTGCCCGCCTTCAAGGCCGCTGTGCAGGAAGGTGGTGCGTGGGCTATCATGGGCGCCTACAATCTATATAAAGACCAACACAACTGCCACAATGATATCATGCTCAACAAGATCCTGAAGCAGGACTGGGGCTTCGATGGTGTAGTTATCTCCGACTGGGGAGGCTGTCACGATACCGACGAGGCTGTGCGCAATGGTCTCGACCTCGAGTTCGGTACCTGGACGGATGGTCTGACGATGGGTAAGACCAATGCCTACGATGCTTACTATCTGGCAGCAGCTTACAAACAGGCCATCCAACAAGGAAAATATACCACGAAGGAACTCGACGAGAAAGTGCGTCGTGTACTGCGCCTGTTCTATCGCACCACGATGAATCGCCACAAGCCCATGGGTTTCCTCTGCTCAGAGAGCCATTACGACGCAGCGCTGAAGATTGCCCAGGAAGGCATCGTGCTGCTGAAGAATGATGTGGTGAAGAAAAACAAAGCCCCACTGCTGCCCCTTGATCTCACGAAGATGAAGAAGATTCTCGTGGTAGGTGAGAACGCCATCAAGATGATGACCGTTGGCGGAGGCTCCTCCTCCCTCAAGGCCCAGAAAGAAACCCTACCTCTCGATGGCCTCCAACAAATGGTAAATGGTAAATTGTCAAATGGTAAATTAGCCTACGCTCGTGGTTACGTCGGCGATACCGTCCAGAGCTACAACGGCGTCACTGTAGGCCGTTCGCTCTACGAGACCCGCACTCAGGCCGAACTCACAGCTGAGGCTGTAGAAAAGGCTCGCGAGGCTGATGTCGTTATCTTTTTCGGTGGCCTCAACAAGAGCAACCATCAGGACTGCGAAGGTCACGACCGTCTGAGCTACGACTTGCCCTACGCCCAGAACGAGGTGATCGAGGCCATCCTGAAAGTCAATCCTCGTCTGGTCTATGTCAATATCTCCGGTAACCCCGCTGCCCTCCCCTGGATTGCAAAGGTTCCTGCCGTTGTTCAGGCTTGGTTCATCGGCTCTGAGGCTGGCGAGGCCATTGCTTCCGTGCTGACTGGCGAAACGAATCCCTCTGGCAAGCTGCCCTTCACGTGGTACACCTCTCTCGATCAGTGTGGTGCCCACGCCACAGGCGCCTATCCCGGCACTTGGCGCGCAGACCACAAGATCATCGATGAGGAATACAAGGAAGGTCTCTTCGTAGGCTATCGCTGGATCGACAAATTGTCAAACGGCAAATCGTCAAATGGTAAAATAAACACTCCTCTTTTCCCCTTTGGCTACGGTCTGAGCTACACCACTTTCAAGCTGGGCAAGGCCACTGCCGACAAGCAGGAGTTGACGGCTAACGACAAAATTACCTTCACCATCCCCGTCACGAATACGGGAGCTGTGGCTGGTGCAGAGACCATCCAACTCTATGTCAGCGACCTCGAGGCAAGTGTCGAGCGCCCCGTCAAGGAACTCAAAGCCTTCCGCAAGGTCTTCCTCCAGCCCGGTGAGACCAAGCAGGTATCGCTTACCATTGACCGCTCTGCCCTCAGCTTCTACAACGACCAGACTGGTCAGTGGACCGCTGAACCTGGCGATTTCAAAGCCCTCATCGGCACATCATCAAGAAACATCATAAGTGATTATAAGTTTAGATTAAAGTAGTTAATTAGTTAGTTAGTAATTGTTTTTTCATCGTAAATTCAATGCAAAGAAGCCGGACTCTGTGAAGACTCCGGCTTTCTTATTATTCTTAATCCTACCAAAATCTCCAGAAAAAGGGAAACAGGGAAACGGGGAGTCGGTATGGTTTGGTGTACGAGGAAAAGATAAGATTATTAATAATGTATTTAAATTAATAATCGTATCATTAATACTTTTATTAACTTTCCCCGTTCTATACCAAAACCACCCCGATTCCCTTTTTCCCCGTTTCCACGTTTCTTCCTCATTGATAATGAGAATAGTGCAACCACATAGATTGAACTATTCATGCTATAGGAAAGCTGTATTCTCGCTTTTTATTACAAAATTGCAATACTTTGCGTCGCGCCTAAAAAAGTGCGTTTTCGAGCCTCCCTAGGAAACACTCATTCTCAGCCTATATATTTTTTGTTCCCTGCCTAGGCTGCAAAAACTCCCTAGCATACCATTCTTTTTTGAATCTGATTTCTCTATTGGAAATTATCTTACACCCTCGCAATAATACCCTCTAATTCTCTCAATACTTGCCACTTATCCGCAAATAAGCGCCACTTATTTTTCGGTTTTTTATAACTTTCAGTCTCACAATAGTCTCCATTGTATTAAAATTTAACCTAAAGATAACATGCGAAATGGTGGGGAGTTCTGAAGATTGTTGTAACTTTGCAGGCGAAAGAGAAGTTATCAACCCCAAAAATAGCTATAATGAATAAGCAATTCTGGATCACGTTTAAGCAGTTTATGCTCTATCTCCTGCTGAGTCAGGGCATCATGGCCGCAGGAGCGATCGCAACAGTTATCAAAGGAGGTATGAATGGCATAAAAGGAGATGCCTTGATGGATTATATTTTCTCCTCGAAGATTACCCTCTGGTCGATAGTGCTGGGCTATGTAGCTACAATAGCCGTATTCCTGAGCAGGCGCTATGTGAAGATCAAGACGGGACGTATAGAGCACGACAGGCTCTGGAAGACGATAGGCGCAGCATCGTTGATAGCCTTTGGGTGGATGTTTATGGAAACGGGCATTCTGCAGCTGATCGACGCTGATAAGCTCTTTGCCGACGAGATAGAGGAGCTGGAGAAGTTCGCAAAGATCATGACGGGTCCTTTGGGAGCCCTCGCTGTAGGCATACTGGGGCCGATATCCGAAGAAATTGGCTTCCGTGGTGTGCTGATGGGCGGTCTGCTCAGGATGCGCTGCGGAGCCTGGCCTGCCATCGTGATATCAGCCCTCGTCTTTGCCTTTTTCCACGGCACACAGATACAGCTGTTGGGCACGACAGTATTCGGCATCATCGCAGGATGGCTCTACTGGCGTACAAGAAGCCTCATCCCAAGCATGATCATCCATATGGTGAACAATTCCACGGCCTGTGTGCTCGAGATGGTAGCCCCCGACTATGAACCAGGCAAGCTAGCCAGCGTGGCGTTTATCGTGGCCTTCCTGCCGATACTGATCTACGGACTGAAGTGGTTTAAGGATTACGGCTATCAGTCGCGAAGAATCACTGCCGTCTAAACAGAAGCGGGGCACCCAATGGGCGTCCCGCTTCTGTTTACTTGGCAATCAGACTGATGGCGAAGCCACCACCGGGAGCCTCCTGGAGTTTGAGGGTCTGGCCAGCCTTTACCACCTTCTTGGTGATGGTGTAGGCCTGCGGATTGGTCTCGTAGTGAGCATCCTTCGCATCGGCATAGATAGTGCAGTCGTACTTACGGCCCTTGTCGAGGAAGTCGAGCTTGATCACAGCCGTATGGCCATTCTCATCGCACTTGCCACCAATGAACCAGTTGTCGGTACCCTTAGCCTTACGGGCCACGGTGATATAGTCGGCAGGCTCGGCCTCGAGATAACGGCTGTCGTCCCAGTCGCAAGCCACATCGCGGATGAACTGGAAGGCATCGTCGAACTTCTCGTAGTTCTCAGGCAGGTCGGCAGCCATCTGCAGAGGTGAGTACATCGTGAGATAGAGCGCCAGAGAGCCTGCGATGGTGATACGAGCCCACGATGTGTTGTTGCTCCACTCTGAGAGTCTGGTGACGAAGATACCTGGAGTATAGTCCATCGGACCACCCTGCAGACGTGTGAACGGCAGGATGCAGGTATGATCTGGACGCGAACCACCAAAGGCCTCGTACTCCGTACCACGGGCACTCTCGTTGCCTACGAGGTTGGGATAGGTGCGACAGAGACCTGTAGGACGTGTGGCCTCATGGGCATTCACCATGATATGATGTTTGGCTGCCTCTTTCACCACATAGAGATAGTGGTTGTTCATGGACTGCGAGTAGTGGTGGTCGCCACGAGGGATGATATCGCCCACATAACCCGTCTTCACAGCATCGTAGCCATATTTGTTCATCAACTCATAAGCCTCCTTGATGTGGCGCTCGTAGTTCTGAGAAGATGAAGAAGTCTCATGGTGCATCAGCAACTTCACACCCTTGGAGTGCGCATAGTCGTTAAGCATCTTGATGTCGAAATCGGGATAAGGTGTCACGAAATCAAAGACATCACGTTTCCACATGTTGGCCCAGTCTTCCCAGCCAACGTTCCAACCCTCAACCAGCACCTCATCAAGACCATTCTTGGCAGCGAAGTCGATATAGCGCTTCACGTTTTCGTTGTTCGCCTTATGAGTGCCATTGGGTTTCACCTTCGTCCAGTCAATCTGATCGAGCTTGATACTGGGGTAATCGTTGGTATAGTGCCAGGAGCCACGACCCACAATCATCTCCCACCACACACCACAATATTTTGTGGGATGAATCCAACTCACATCCTCAAGAGCGCAAGGCTCGTTGAGATTGAGGATGAGGTTAGACGAGAGCATATCACGGGCATCATCGCTCACCATCACCGTGCGCCAAGGAGTCTCGCAAGGTGTCTGCATGGCACCCTTCAGGCCTGTGGCATCAGGTGTAAGGTGACTCACAAAGGTGAAGGGCTTGGGAACAGGCCATTCCGAGGGGGTGGGATTAGGCGTATAGGCATTGCTGCCACCACCAAGTTTGGTGGTGAGGGCTTTGGTCTGGGCATCAACGAGTTCGAGGTGCATGGTGGCATAATCCGCACAAGCAGCCTCATGGATATTGATATAGAGTCCGTCGTCACTCTTCATCTGTAACGAGGTCTGCACACCCGTCTCAGAGAAGACTGCCACAGAAGAGTTGTCCCAATTGACAGCTTGCTTCATACGACTGCGGATCTCAGAAAGTCTGCATTCCTGAGTCTCCTGCTCCTGGGTGTCGTAGTCGCCAGGCAACCACCAAGCCGTATGGTCACCCGCCATCGCAAACTCACTGCGCTCCTCCTTGATAAGGAAGTAGTTGAGCTCTTGCTGCTGAGGGAACTCATAGCGGAAACCGATACCATCGTCATAGACACGGAAACGGATGATGATCTGACGGTTGTGCTGACGTGGAGCCGGACGACGTCCCTCCGGTGTCGATGGCATCCCTTCGAGCCACTGCTGCGAGAGCGTCACAGCCAGTTCGTTGTAATGATTGCGAATGGTGGCCGTTTCGCCCCAGACGGGCTTCCAGGTCTCATCGAAGCTGGAGGTCTCCTCCTTCTCGATCTTAAATCCTGCCATGAGGTCATGCTCCTTCAATCCCATTGAGGCGTGCTTGTCCTTAGCCAGTTCCAAACCCAGGAACGAAGGTTTGACCACCGCCCTACCTTTATACGACATCTCGTAGACGGGTCGTCCATCGGGATCGACAGAGAATGTCAGTTCAACATTGCCATTCGGCGACTTAACGCTCATACCAATGCATAATGCATAATGCATAATGCATAATAGGGCTACGCTTAATCTTCTACATTTCATTTTCTCAACATTTTAATATTATGCATTATGCATTATTAATTATGCATTATTTTCGTCCACTCTGGACGATAAGGGTGCTGATTTCGTTGTTCAGTTCATCGGCCTTTAACAGCTGTTCGATGGTGAGATGCATGCGATAACGCCAGTAATGACGAGGATTGGCGGGGATATTGATACGCTCGGCATTCTCATCAGGCAGACGCAGTTTCTCGTCGATGCTCAACCAATCCTGGAAGGAGATGAGACAAAGCATCGAGGGCGAGGTAAGGTGACGACTGACGATATCCTTTGCCAGCCAGCCAGGCAACGGACGGGGTGCAGCACCACCACGACGCAATGTTGTGTTGTAATAAGTCTGCGAGCGCTCCTCGTCCTCATCCCACCACTGACGCAAGGTGGCCATATCGTGGGTAGAGATGGTATCGACAGAACGGTAGGGGTTGTGCGACAACTTGCCAAAGCGTGTGGTAGGATCCTTCGGCATCGACTGGATCTCGAGGGAGAGGATACGCAGTTCGTTCATTACCCAAGGCACGCAGTCGGGCACCATACCTAAGTCTTCAGCACATACCAGCATGCGTGTGGCCTGTACCAACTTCGGCAGCTTCTTCATCGCCTCAGTATACCAGAACTGGTTGTTGCGACGGTAGAAGTAATCGTTGTAGAGCTGGTTGAAGCAGTATTTCTGCTCTTCACTGAGCTGTTCGTAAGCCTCCTGATACTGCACAGCGATACGTGGGTGCCAGCGGTCGCTGCGCTTGTGATCAACCAGGAACAGGCCCTCGTTGAACGCCACGCCGTAGGCCTCGATCTCCTCGCGACTCAAACCAAGAGCCGGTGAGAACTGCCCCATCAAACCAGACTTATAAGGTACGGGAATCTCCCAGATGCGGAAGAAACCTAATACGTGGTCGATACGATAGGCATCGAAGAATTCAGCCATCTTACGGAAGCGACGCACCCACCAAGAGCAACCGTCCTTAAGCATCTCGTCCCAATTGTAGGTGGGGAAGCCCCAGTTCTGACCATCAGCAGAGAAAGCATCGGGTGGTGCACCAGCCTGACCATTGAGGTTGAAGTATTTCGGCTCTACCCAGGCCTCAACGCCATCGCGACTGATGCCGATGGGGATATCACCTTTTAAGATTACACGATGGGCACGGGCATAAGCATGAGCCTCACGCATCTGTGCATCGAGGTTGTACTGCACATAATACCAGAACTGCAGTTCCTTCTTGCCCTTGAACGTAGACTTCTGGGTGCTCTGCAGCGTTGCATCTTTAGGCCACTCTGAGAAGGTGGCTGTGCCGTAGAGATCGCGGAAATAGCAGAAGGCGGCATAGGGCACCAACCAATCCTTGTTCTGCTCGAAGAATTTCTTGAAGCTCTCACGACGTTGCACAGCAGCCCACTCCTGTGCAAAGATCTCACGCAGATAATCGAGTTTGGCAGTAAACATCCGCTCGTAGTCGATCTGAGGCAGAGCGTTCAGTTCCTGACGCAGCGCCTCGAAAGCATTACGTTTGGCCTCATCCTTGAGAGCAGGCAACTGACGGAAGTCGGTATACTGCGGATGGAGGGCGTAGATGCTGATGCTGTTGTAGGGATAGCTGTCTTGCCAGGTATGTGTCATATTGGTATCGGTGATAGGCAACACCTGCAGGATGCGCTGTTTGGTCTTCGCACACCAGTCGACCATCATTTTCAGATCACCAAAGTCACCCACGCCAAAACTACCCTCGCTGCGGAGTGAGAAGATAGGAATCACCGTACCTGCAGCCTTCCACGGGTAGACGGGGAAATAAGCCTGCGTCAGCTCATAGACCACAACCTCCCCCAATTCGATCTCAGGCAAAGTGATGGTGCGGTTGATGCCGTTCTCCCATAGGGGTGTCACATCCACCACCTCATCGAGCGCCACGAACTTAAACTCAAAGGTCTGAGGCAGTTTATCAGCATTGAGGCTGATGACCCACTCGTTGCTCTCGTGCTCAGTCATGCTCAGGGCACGCTTAGCCTCCCAGTTGCCTAAGGCCTCACCACCACCGATAAGAGCCAGTCGCTCGTTTCCACGCAGTTGCGGCGCACGAACCTTCAGGCGTATGGTCCTGCCATATTCCTCCTGTTCGCTCATGGTTCGCTTACGAGCAGCCACACACTCCGTAATGGCCGATGAATACATATAGCTATCCTCGGGAATGTCGATCCAGTGGTCGTAGATGGTATATCGGATACCCCTGATGGCAGCAAACTCCAGACGATGGGGCTCTGTCAGCCACTCATGACGCGTCTCCTGATCACCACGATACACACTATAATAGTAGTCGATACAGACATTCGACTTCATGCTCTTGCTCAACTCACAGTTCCAGTGAAGACCATCGAGCGTAGACATCTTGTGCTGCTCTTGCTTCTTCTCCGAAAGGATGTTCAGTACCAGTTCTTCTCCAAACGTGGTCTGATACTCAAGGTTAAATTGTAACTTCATAGACAAATCGTTTTATTCTTGTAGTGCAACCGTTTGCACTTATTTCTTCTTAAAATAATCGTTGTAGACCTTAATGCCAAAAACGATGGCACTGCATGTTGTGGTAATGAGATTGGTGATGAACAGCGCCCAAAGGGGACTTGGCTCATGCAGTATACCCTGGAGCATAAAGCAGGCACTACCGATACCCATCATCAGGAATGTAGGCAGAGCAATACCTTCGGTATCGCGGGTACGGATCGTATAAATGGCCTGAGGCAGATAGCCTAAAATCATCGTGATGCTGGCCACCCAACCACAAACTTCAAAAAACAAGCTTTGTTCCATCGTTAGTCACTTTCTACTTTTTCACCTTAATCACAAATACACAGGCAGAAGCGATGAGGAAACTGACGCCTGCTACCAACATCATCGATGACTGATGGTGGCCGATAAGCGAGAGGATGGCACCACCACAAATAGCAGCAACGATCTGCGGGATACAGATGGTACCGTTGAACAATCCCAGGTAGGCTCCCATGTGACCATAGCCCTGGAGAGCGTTTGTCACAAAGGTGAACGGCATCGCCAGCATCGCAGCCCAGGCACAACCGATCATCAGGAAGGGTACGAATTGCAGATACTGATCGTGGATATAAGGTACCATCATAAAGCCAATAGCACCAATCACCAGACTCAGCGAATAAGCCAACTTCGTGTTCTTGAACTGTGGGAGCAATGCAGCCCAGATAACAGAACCTACAGCCTGCACAGCAAAGAGGATACCCACCCAGTTGCCAGCCTCCTGGAAGGCCTCGCTGGCGGGATCAGTGGTATTCCACACCACTTCGGCAATGGCGCCTGTGGTATAGTTCCACATATAAAGCATCGCTGCCCAGCTGAAGAACTGCACCAAGCCAACCTTCCAGAAAGTAGAGGGAGCATTTTTAAGGAGAGTAATCCAATTGCCGCTAGATTCACTAGCCTCACTAGATTGGCTGGCACCATTATACTCCTCATACTCCTGCGGATTCCACTCCTTTACCTTCGATGTGGTATAGATGACACACAGAATGAGGATGGCCGCACCAATATAGAACGACCAGATGACCGAATCTGGCACCACACCCTTTTCTGCCACATTGCTGATGCCGATAAACGTAAAGACGAATGGGAACACATAACCCATCACGCTACCTGCATTGCAGAGGAACGACTGGATACTGTAGGCCTTGGCTTTCTGCTTCTCATTGACCATATCGCCCACCAGCATCTTAAACGGCTGCATGGCCATGTTGATACTCGTATCGAGGAACATTAGGGCAATAAGTCCGAACATCATAGCCGCTCCGACGGTAAGTCCCAAAGAACCGGAATTCGGCAACAGGCACATCACCAATACGGCCACTGCTGCTCCCACGAACAGATAAGGGATACGACGACCGAAGCGGGTCCAGGTCTTATCGCTCAAGGTTCCGACAATCGGTTGCACAAGAATACCCATCAACGGGGGCAGGATCCAGAAATAACTGAGGTTATGCGGATCAGCACCCAGCGTGGCGAAGATACGTGAGATATTCGCACTCTGCAGGGCATAGGCTATCTGCACGCCAAAGAATCCGAAACTCAGATTCCACAAATTCCAAAAACTTAAATCAGGCTTTTGCTTCATATTTTCAATGCATAATTAATAATGCATAATGCATAATTATTGTTTACTTGTTTTAACTATTGACATCAAGAGTTTAAGCAGTTCTTGGCAGTCTTGCAACATACTATCTGCCTGCTGCTCAGTAATATAACCAGTATCACGTAACAATTCTATCCAAAATTCAGATTCACTTGCTTCTTTAAGAGATATACTCATCTTTGCTGTAAAATCAGCCTTAGAGATACCTCTTGTAGCTTCTTTTATATTTGCACCAACACTTGTACCACTTCGCAACAATTGCTTACCTATTGTATAGTCATGCCTTTCATCACACAAAAACTTATATAATCTTACGCATCTTACTGCGAAAGAATAACTCTTTGCTATTATAATATTTTCTTCCTTTGTTTTCATTATATTATGCATTATGCATTATTAATTATGCATTATTTCGTTGTTCCCCTGATAATCAGGCGGGTACGGACGATACGCTTCTCAACCTTTTCGATTGGAGAGTGGCCCTCCACCTTGTCGATCAGAATCTCAGCTGCCTCCTCGCCAACCAGAAGGCCTCGCTGCTCAACCGTTGTCAGCATGGGGTCACAAGCGATGGCCCGCTGCCCATTGGTAAAGCCACAGATACTGATGTCTTCAGGCACCTTGAAACCAGCACGCTTTGCAGTATAGAGAATACCGATGGCCGTATCATCGTTGACGGCAAAGAAACCGTCAGGGCGATGATCAAGTGCTAATATTTCCGGCGTAATCGACTCAGCCTCAGTACGGTTATCACAGATACGCACGATCGACTCGTCAACAGCCAAACCATGCTTCAACAGCGCATCCTTATAACCATTATAACGGTTCTTCGAGATCTCTAGCTGCATCGGTCCTCCATAGAAGGCAATACGCTCACAACCAGTTTCTATCAGGTGGGTGACGGCATTATAGGCCCCCATATAATCATCAACCACCACACGGCTGGCATTCACGCCCGTACATATTCTATCATAAAACACCAACGGGATACCGGCATCTATCAGTTTCTGATAATGGTCGTAGTTGCGCGTATCTTTCGACTGAGACACAATCACGCCGCAGACCTTGCTACGATGGAAGTTCTCACAGATACGCACCTCGCGCTCATATTCCTCATTGCTCAGTGCCACCATGATATTATAACCGCGAGCTGCAGCTGCAGCCTCAATACCCGTTAAGATGGAAGAGAAATAATAATGCGTCAATTCAGGCACGATCACGCCAATGATACGAAGGGGCATCACCTTGCTATGGCGCAACGCCTCACCCACCGCATTAGGATAAAAATTATGTTCGCGCGCATAAGCCTGAATAGCCTTACGACGCTCCTCGCTGATGCGGGGAGAATCCTTCAGCGCACGCGACACCGTAGCCACGGAAATTCCAAACTCCCGAGCGATATCCTTCATTGTCAGTGGACCATTCTTCTCCATCACGTTTTTAGTTTTCGATGCAAAGATACGACTTTTCACTCTTCACTATTCACTTTTCAGCCCCAAAGTTGATATATATCAATGCAAACGTTTGCATTGCTCTAATAACGATTTTAAACAAAAAAAAGTATAACGAGCGTAAAAGATTCCTATCTTTGCACCGTCGGAATACGGCTATCAACAAACGAAACGATATTTAAAGTATTATAATAACTCTAATTAAATGTAATGATGAAGCAGGTAAACATTCAGTTCCCGCTTAGGATGCTCGGCCTTTTGTTAGGCCTGTTCCTATCGGTAGGCGCCTTTGCTCAGATTGACGTCAAAGGCCATGTGAAAGATGCTACAGGCGAACCCATTATCGGCGCAACGGTGCGTGTTGTCAACTCACAGGCAGCTACCATCACCGACTTCGACGGTAACTTCGTGCTGAAAGCTAATCAGGATGACAACATTACCATTTCGTACATTGGTTATCAGACAGCAACCGTAAAGGCAGCTCCCACAGTAGAGGTGACGCTGCAAGACGATGCTGCCATGCTAAACGAAGTGGTGGTCATCGGTTATGGTGCTGTGAAGAAGAGTGACTTGACTGGTGCTGTGACAGCCTTGAAACCCGATTCCAAGAACAAAGGTCTCGTGGTGAACCCACAGGACATGCTCGCAGGTAAGGTGGCAGGTGTCAACATTACCAGTTACGATGGTGCTCCTGGCGCAGGTGCTCAGATTCGCGTTCGTGGTGGTTCTTCTCTGAACGCCTCAAACGACCCTCTGATTGTGATCGATGGTATTGCTATGGATAATGAAGGTGTGAAAGGTCTTACCAACCCGTTGTCAATGGTAAATCCTCAGGACATCGAGTCGTTCAACATTCTGAAAGACGCTTCTGCAACCGCCATCTATGGTAGCCGTGGTTCTAACGGTGTCATCATCATCACCACCAAGAAGGGTCGCGCAAACGCAAAACCGCAGATTTCTTACGCAGGTAATGTTTCTGTAGGTGTCCGTCAGAAGTCCTTGGAGGTCATGAATGGCGATGAGTATCGCGAGTTTATTACCAAGATGTATGGAGCAGGTAGCATCCCCGTTTCTGCACTTGGTACTGCCAACACCGACTGGCAGGATGAAATTTATCAGACAGCCATCAGTGCTGATCACAATCTGACCGTCTCTGGTGCATTCAAGAGTCTTCCTTATCGTGTGTCTGTTGGCTATACCAGCCAGGAGGGTATCTTGAAGACGTCAAAGTTTGATCGTATCACTGCTGCATTGAACCTCAACCCCTCGCTGCTGAACGACCACCTGACACTCAACCTGAACGCCAAGGGTATGTTTGCAAAGACCAAGTATGCAGACACAGGAGCAGTTAGTGCAGCCGTCTATTTCGATCCCACACAGGATCCTTATAACTATACTTCAAGCTACCATAAAGAAATGCTGGGCGCCGATCTCGATCGTACACTCAGTAATTTCGGTGGATATTTCCAGTGGCCCGTTGTCGCTGACTATGAGGGCGACAAGGCTTGGCCTTACACATACAATGGTGTGGCCAGCATGCCTAACCCGCTGGCATTACTCTATAACCGCAATGAGCATGCTAACAGCCGTTCATTTGTGGGTAGCGCAGACATCGACTATAAGGTTCATGGTTTTGAGGACCTGCGCCTCCACCTGACCGCAGGTGCCGATATCTCAGAAGGTAGACAATTTACTGAGAACGCCCGCTCATATACAGGTTCTATCTACTACGGCAGCAACGGCCGTGATAAGATTCTGAAGCGCAATCTGCAGCTCTCTACTTATGCACAGTATTACAAGGACTTTGCCAAGATTCATCACTTCGACATCATGGGAGGTTACGAGTGGCAGCACTTCTGGCGCGATCAGAAGAACGATTATGTGAGCACCTATCCCAGCACCAGCGTTAACGCAGGTCAGGAGCGTCCTCACACACCTTACCATTTCCAGACAGACAGCTATCTGGTGTCATTCTTCGGACGTGCTAACTACACATTGCTCGACCGTTACATGCTCACCGCTACTGTTCGTCATGATGGTTCTTCACGCTTCAAGGATCACTGGGCAACATTCCCCTCATTCGCTTTCGCATGGAAGATTAATGAGGAGCCCTTCCTCAAGAACGCTAAGGCTTTGAGCGATCTGAAGCTCCGTCTGGGTTATGGTCAAACTGGTCAGCAGGCTGGTGCCGTTCCCGATTACAGCTGGATTGCCACCTATTCTAAGAATACTGGCACAAGCAGTTACTACGATGTCTCTGGTGACGGTTCTCTCTATCGTCCGGACAACTATACTCCCAAATTGAAGTGGGAGACTACCACAACCTATAATATCGGACTCGACTGGGGTCTGTTTAACCAGCGCATCTCAGGTACTATCGACGTTTACAAGCGTAAGACAACCGACCTGCTGAACTATGCTCCCACTAAGGCACTGTCAGCATATCGTAACCAGGCATGGCAGAACATCGGTTCTCTGGAGAACAAGGGTGTCGAGGCCACCATTAGTTGGAAAGCCATCCAGAGCGAGAAATTCTTCTGGGTGATCGACTACAACTTCACTTACAATCATAACGAGATCACCGATCTGAGCGGTGTTTCTGAGGACGGTTCACCCGTTCCTAACACAGGTGTCAAGATTGGTACCGACCGTTATCTGCAATACCAGCAGGTTGGTAATCCTATCAATTCATTCTATGTATTCCAGCAGGCCTACGACGATAATGGCAAGCCCATCGAGAATGTCGTTGTCGACCGCAATGGTGACGGACAGATTACTCAGGCCGACAAGTACTTCTACAAGAGCCCCGCAGCTCCTGTTATCATGGGTCTTTCGTCTCGTATGGAATGGAAGAACTGGGATCTCGGTTTCGCCATGCGTGCCAGCATTGGCAACTATGTATACAACAACAACGAGCAGGGTATGGCTAATGTCAACCCCACTGAGGTTTGGAAGAGTTCTCTGCTCTATATGAACAACTACACTTATGAGGCTATTGCGCGCAACTGGCAGACTTACCAGATCACCTCTCAGCTCTCTGACTTCTATGTACACAATGCTTCATTCCTGAAGTGTGATAACATTACACTCGGTTATTCATTCAAGACGTATGATGACTATCTCAACGGTCGCGTCTACCTGACAGCCTCTAACGTATTCACCATCACGAAGTATGATGGTCTGGATCCTGAGGTGGCCAACGGTTTCGACAGCAACATGTATCCGCGTCCTATGACATTCATCCTTGGTGTGAATCTGAACTTCTAACATGTTACATTATTTTAAAAGGAAATTAGTCATGAAAAGATTATTTAAGCATATGATTCCCGCTGCAGGTCTTATCCTGTTGTTCGGAACAACTTCATGCACGAAGGACCTGGATGTTGAGCCGCTGGATCCCAATATGGATACCTCTGTGAGCTATGAAGGTCTATTCAACAAGTGCTATGCTACCATCGCTATGGCTGGTAATGGCGGTGCCAATGGCGACTGCGACATCGACGGTATCGATGGTGGTACATCAGGCTACATCCGTCAGATGTGGAATGCCAACGAGCTTCCTACTGATGAGGCTATCAACGGATGGGGTGACGATGGTATCGAACAGTCTTGCTTCAACACCTACGATGAGTCACACCCCATGTTGAACGGTTATTTCTCTCGTCTGACTACCAGTATCACATACTGCAACCAGTATCTTACTGAAGCGTCTGACTATAACGCACAGATGACAGCAGAAGTCCGCTTCCTGCGCTGTCTGCACTATTATTTGCTGATGGATGCCTTCGGACGTGTTCCCTTTGCTGAGACACTGGGCGATCCTGTTATCTATAGCCGTCAGGAGATCTTCGATTGGTTGGTTAAAGAACTCACGGAGAATGTGGAACCCAACTTGTCGGAAGCTAAGCCTAAGAAATCAAGTGATAGCGGTTATGGTCGTGTCGACAAGGCTGCTGCCTGGATTCTTCTGTCGCGTCTCTATCTGAACGCTGAGGTTTATACCGGAACTGCCAAGTGGAGCGAGGCTGCTACATGGGCCAAGAAGGTGATGGACTCTGCCTATCAGTTGAACACGACATCAGTCGGTGGCTGGAGTGCTTATCAGATGCTGTTTATGGGCGACAATGGTGAGACCAGTGCTGCCTACGAGGGCATCTTCCCCATCCTGCAGGATGGTATCCGCACTACCTCTTGGGGTACTACACAGTTCCTCTGTGCTGGTAGCTTCGATAGCGACATGCATGCTAATCCCAATGATCCAGATGCTACTAACGGTCTGTCTGGTCAGGTATGGGGTGGTAACCGCACACGTCCTAGTCTGATTCAGAAATTCTTCCCGAATCTGGATGCACCTCAGGTGCCTTCTTATGACATGCCGATGGCAGCTGGTGATGACCGTGCTATCTTCGATGGTGTTGGCAGAGAGATCAACAACCTCGATCGTGCAACCTTCAAGAACGGTTATGCTGTTGCCAAGTTCGTCAACTTCAAGACTGATGGTTCCAGCGGTCACGATGCAACCTTCATGGATGCCGACTTCTTCCTGTTCCGTAAAGCAGAGGCCTACCTGACCTATGCTGAGGCACAGGCTCGTATGAATGGTGGTGCCACCAACGCTGAGGGAGCTGCTGCCATCAATGACCTGCGTGCACGTGCTCATGCCACTACCAAGTCAAACTATGCACTCGACGAGATTCTCGACGAATGGTCACGTGAGTTCTACTTCGAAGGCCGTCGTCGCACCGACCTCATCCGCTTCGGTAAGTTTGGTGGAAATACAGACTATATCTGGCAGTGGAAGGGTGGTACCTATAATGGCCGCAACTTTGATGCCTATAAGAATATCTTTGCTATTCCGGCCTCTCAGTTGTCTACTTATGGCAATGAACAGAATCCAGGTTACTAATCATTAACAGAAAGGACTATACATTATGAAGAATATATTCAAATCGTCATTACTGCTTCTGTGTAGCGTGGCCCTGTTTACCGCCTGCGCCGATGACAATGACTCTAATCCTGTGCTGGGAAAGCCGACAACGTTCGTGCTGAATGCGCCAGCCTATTCTACTGTGCCAGTAGATCTGGCATCATCCACTGAGATTCCTTTCACTTGGTCTTCACCCGACTATGGATTCCCCATAGAGGCTGAATTCCAGTTAGAGGCTTCCATCGATGGCAACTTCACCGTCTCCGTTGAACAGGCTGATGCCGACGAGACTGGTGCTACTATCCCCAACTATGTAACACTGCCTATCATCTTCACAGGCGGTAAGGGTTCCATTCCTTGCAGCACCTTGGCAGTAGCCCTCAATAAGATGGGCAATTGGGAGGAAGGCAATGCTCCTGCCACACAGACCATGGTGGTTCGCGCATCTGCAAAGACGAAGAATAGTGGGGCTGTTCCCATCTACTCTAACACTGTAACCATCGTCGTTGTTCCGAGCAACCAGCCTGCTCCTGCACTGTATCCGTTATACATCTATGAGATTGGTAACGAGAGTGGCTGGTCAAAGGCTCACGAGCTCTGCAGTCCTGCTCAGGACGGTATCTATCAGGGCTTCTATTGGCTCGATGGCGGCTTCAAGTTCAAGCCCAATGCCGACAACTGGGATGGTGACTGGGGACAGGATCCTTCTGGTGCCTATGGTACCCTCGTCGTTGACGGTGAGGAGGATTGTAATGATCCTGGCAAGAGCTTCCCCGATAAGGCACAGCCCGCAGGTTTCTATCAGGTGAATGTCGACCTCGTTGAGATGACTTGGAACATTGTTCCTATCACGAGCATTAGTATCATCGGTGGCTTCAACGATTGGGCTGGCGATGTAGAGATGACCTACAATATAGATGAAGGTTGTTGGGAGTGCACTACTGGCGAGGTGGAAGGCGAGTATAAGTTCCGTGCTAACCATGATTGGGCCATCAACTGGGGTGGTTCAGAGGATGACCTGACACAGGACGGTGCTAACTTGAACAGCAACGGTGGTACTCACACCTATAAGCTCTACATCTCTTATGCAGGCAACCATCACGTAGTTATCGAGTAATTATTTAACGACGAAGAATTATGAAGAAAGTATTATATGCAATAGGTTTGGCCCTGCTTGCAGTGAGCTGTACCGAAGATTATACCGACTGGGCCAATCCGTTCAAGAACGACCCAGAAGCAGCTAAGAGCATGTCCATGAGCATCAGTCCCGTTGCAACCATCGACCTGGCAACGGTGACCACTGAGACTATCCAGATCTTCTCACCATCGATCGCCATCGATGATGAGGCAGAGACAACCTATCAGGCTACGATTTATGGAGAGACAGAAGGTGATGAAGCTGAATTCACAGTAGCTGCTGACGGTTCTGTACAGAAAGAGATCCTCGAAGGAGCTGTATATTCCCTCTATGGTCAGCGTCCTGTGACCCGTAACATTCCTATGGATGTTGTCGGCTACGTCAAAGTAGGTGGACAGACCTTTAAGGCTTTTGGCAGCACCACACTGAGTGTGATTCCCAATGCACCTGAGATTGAGGCTGCCTACTACCTGACAGGTAGCATCAACGGCTGGAACAACAGCGACACCACCTACAAACTGACCAACGACGGTAGTGATCCTTACGAGAACCCGACCTTCACCTGTCGTATCCCCGCTCCTGAGGATGGCAGCAACGTAGAGTTCAAGATGACACCGGAATCAGGTCTTGGTGGCGACTGGAGCAAGTGTCTCGCTGCTGGCGATGAAGGCAAGTTCAAATACAACAACGATGGTGGCAATCTCGTCATCCAGGCTGTTGAGGGCGCTTCGTTCTACGATCTCACCTTCAACATGCTCGACCAGACCTGGTCGTACAAGGCTCTCATGGTGAACATCGAGAAGGCCTACTACCTCACTGGAACCATCAACGGCTGGAACAACAGCGATACCACTTATAAGCTGACCAACGACGGCCGCGATCCTTATGAGAATCCTACCTTCACCTGCCGTATCCCCGCTCCTGAGGATGGCAGCAACGTGGAATTCAAGATGACACCAGAGTCTGGTTTGGGTGGCGACTGGAGCAAGTGTCTGGCAGCAGGCAGTGGCGCACAGGGCACCTTCGCTTACAACAACGATGGTGGTAACCTCGTAATCCAGGCTGTCGAGGGCGCTAAGTACTATGACCTCACCTTCAACATGATGGAGCTCACATGGTCATACAAGGCCATCTCCTTCGAACCGTTTGTCTATTTCATCGGTGCTACTGATGGTTGGTCACAATCTGATCAAAAACTGGCCCTCGCTAATGAGGACGGTGTCTATACGGGCTACCTCTATGTGGCCGATCCGAATGGATGGGGCGTGGAGTTTAAGTTCCAGAAGGTACCTGGCGACTGGGGCGATGACAGCCAGTTGAACAGCAACAACCTTGCAGAAATCACCGGTGATTTCGCCAAAGGTGGCGACAACATCGTGGCAGCTGGTGGCGTAGGTGTTTATTACGTGACCCTCGACCTGGCCAAAAAGACACTGAACGGTATGAAGATTACCAACATGAACCTCGTAGGCGACTTCAATGGATGGAATCCTGGCGACGATGCTCAGCAGATGACTTGGGATGCAGAGAACTTCTGCTACGTCATCACAGGTGCTGGCGTCACTGCTAACGGTTGGAAGTTCACCACTAACAACAGTTGGGATGTGAACCTCGGCGGTACCATCAGCGACCTCGTGGCCAATGGCGACAACCTCAGCGTAACAGGTACAACCATCAAGTTGTATCCTACCCGCAAGACTTCTGATAAGATCTACTGCACAGTAGAATAATTTCAGATGTTTATCAAGACAGGCGGGCTGTTGAAATAACAGCCCGCCTGTTTGTTTTTATTACTATCAATCACTTTGTGACGAAGTCCTTGATCTTTGCGATGTATTCCGCCTTGTGCTCCTTATAGGACAAGGCATGTTCGGCACCCTCAGCTATCCAGAGTTCTTTCGCACCTGGTTTCACCTCGTAGAGTGGATAGACCATCTCTGAAGGTACAAACGTATCAGTATTGCCATGAATGAACAACATGGGATAATGACACTTCTTGACCTGTTCCAAGGCCGATGCCTCGCCAAAACTCCAGCCATAGCGGAGACGACAAAGCAGACTCGTGGAATACATCAGCGGGAAAGCTGGTAAACCGAACTGCTCCTTCAATTGACCTGCGAATTCGTTCCAAACAGAGGTGTAACCGCAATCCTCGACAAAGTGCAAGTCCTTGATACCATCGGGCATTTGCTCCCCTGAAAGCATCATCGTGGTGGCAGCACCCATTGAGACACCATGCACTACCATCGTGTCCGCCTGGAACGTTTTCAACCATTGCATGACATCAAGCTTGTCCTTCCATCCCATCTGTATCGCCTCGCCCTCGCTCTCACCACAGGCATGCAACTCTGGCATTACGACATTATAACCCAACTCATGCTCGTAGATACGTGCCAGCCAGAAGAACTTGATAGCACAATCACGCCAGCCATGAATCACAAGAGCCGTACGAGTACTGCCCCTATCGACAAAGAAAGCATGATGCTTTTCGCCTGTCGACATAGTTAGAAATGTATCTCGCAAGGCACCAATGCTTCGCAGACTATCCACCCACTCCTGGCTTTCAGGATAGGCCTCAAACTGCTGGCGATAACACGAATCAGTATCCATCCGATTCGGATCGGGAGCCAGCGAATAATTGAGCATATAGAAACTACCGCCAATCAAGGCAATTACGAATATGGCCACGATAACGACCAATGTCCACAATACTTTCTTCATCTTCTACCTTATTTTTACGGCGCAAAGGTACGAATATTATTTTGAATATGCAAATTGCGCAACCGTTTGCACACTGTGAATCAAACATTTATAGTCCGTAAGAGCACCACCAAACGGCTTTTTGTGTAACTTTGCACCAGATATCAACAATCACAAATAACATCAACGATTATGCATAGATTATACACCACGATTATCGCCCTTATCGCCACCATCAGCATGATGGCTCAGGGCTGGCCTGCCAACTATGGCGGTGTGATGCTGCAAGGATTCTATTGGGATTCGTATGACGATAGCCAATGGACTGCCCTTGAGGCGCAGGCTAACGACCTCGCCAGCAGTTTCAGTCTCGTTTGGATTCCACAGAGCGGTAACTGTGGTGGCAATTCCATGGGATACGATGACCTGTGGTGGTTTAACAACTACAACAGTTCCTTTGGTAATGAGGCAGAACTGCGCTCAATGATCAACACCTTTAAGGCAAAGGGCATCGGTACTATAGCCGATGTGGTGATCAACCATCGTAAGAATGTCAGCAATTGGGTGGACTTCCCCAAGGAGACCTATAAGGGTGTGACCTACGAAATGAAGTCGACGGATATCTGTGCCAACGATGATGGCGGTGAGACTAAGAAATGGGCCACGCAGAACGGCTACTCTCTCAGCCCGAATAATGACACTGGCGAAGGTTGGGGAGGTATGCGCGACCTGGATCACAAAAGCGAGAACGTGCAGACAATTGTCAAGGCCTATCTCGATTTCCTGCTCAACGATCTCGGTTACGCAGGTTTCCGCTATGATATGGTGAAAGGCTACAGCGCATCGTATACGAAGTTGTATAATGAAGACAGCAAGCCAACATTCTCTGTAGGCGAGTACTGGGACGGCAATGCTGCAACCGTAAAGAACTGGATCAGTGGCACTGAGAAGACTAGCGCAGCCTTCGACTTCCCCTTCCGCTATACTGTACGCAATGCGCTCAGAGGAAGTTCCAACGACAACAACAGCAACAACTGGAAGCAGAAACCCGACTATCGTTTGCTTTCATCCACAAGCATCTTGACAGACGCCAGCTTCCGCCAGTATGCTGTCACTTTCGTAGAGAATCATGATACGGAATATCGTGGTGCAGATGCTCAGCAGGATCCCATCCGTAAGGACACCCTGGCCGCCAATGCTTTCCTGCTGGCGATGCCGGGCACACCTTGCGTTTTCCTAAAACATTGGCAAGCATACAAGTCAGAAATCAAGGCGATGATCGAGGCCCGTAAACAGGCAGGTATCACCAACACATCGACTTACTCGAACTTCAGAAGTACCAACGACTATTTTGCAAACATCATCAAGGTTGATAATGCGAACCGTCTGTTGGTAGTGGTTGGCGACGAGAAGCAGGTTGAACCCAGTAACAGCCAGTGGACGAAGATCCTCTCAGGCTATCATTACGCCTATTATCTCACCAATGATGCAGAAACCGCTTGGGCCAACAAAGGCAGCGGCGACTTCATGGAGGCTTTTGATGTGACACTGACGGCCGTATCAAAGACTGCTGATGCCAAAGTCGTTTACACCTTAGACGGCACTGAGCCTTCTGCCACCAACGGCACTCAAGTCGCCAGCGGTAGCAGCATCAAGATAGAAGGCGAAAAGGATGTGACGCTGAAGGTGGGACTGCTCATCGGTTCTGCCGTTAGCGGCATCATCACACGTACATTTACATATAAGGCAGAAGAACAACTGCCAGCAGCCGTCTGCACAGTGAATGAAGGTGAGGTCTGCGCATTCTTCGAAGCACCCGATAGCTGGACGAAAAAGATCTACTGCTGGGCATGGCATAAATCTCCTGATGAGAACTTCACCTCTGCCAATGGAGGTTGGCCTGGTGTGGCTTGCACCTTGCTGGGTGTTGCCGAGAATGGTAACAAAGTGTGGAAATGGACCTGGGACGGTACCAAGGAGAGTAACACTTCTTTGACTCAGCCAGGCATGATCATCTTTAGCAATCATGGTTCTCCACAGACTGCGGATCTGAAATTCCAAAATGGTGGCTATTACAATGAAAAAGGACTCGTAAAGACGATTCCTCCTACAAGTATCCATGCCATCAACTCCACCAACGACATTGATGGAAAGGTCTATACCCTCGACGGACGACTGGTACGCACGAATGGCAATGTGGACAACCTGCCGAAGGGTGTCTACATCATGAACGGAAAGAAATACATACTTAAATAATTAGTTACTCTTTTTAAAAACGGAGCGGACGACAAACCAACAGTGCATCAAGAAAGTGCTGATGCGTCCGTAATGACTCTCCATCACCTTGTAGCGCTCCAAAAGCGACTCTCGGTGGTGGAGCGTTGTTTCTCCCTCCTGCGTATAGTTGGCCACCACCCTATGCAGATTCAGCAACGGCACATTCTCCTTGGCCGCAGCCTTCATGATACGGATGCACCAATCAACATCGGCTGAGTAAAGGTATTTCTGATTATAAGGTGTGGCGATAGCAAAATCGGTACGGGCATAGAACGCCTGATGACAGACAAGCATACCGTGACGGAAGGATTTCCAAGTGAGATTTTCTGGAGGAGCGAGACGGCGATGATGCAGGAAACGACCCTCACCATCGACGATATCCGTATCACCATAGAGCACTGCTGGAAGTTGAGAATTGAGAGTTGAGAGTTGAGAGTTGATAGATGAGGCGATATCGGAGACAGGAAGAAAATCTCCCGCATTCAGGAAACAGACATAATCACCGTCCAAAGAACGCAGGCCCTTATTCATCGCATCATAGATACCCTTATCAGGCTCTGACATCAACATGACCTTATGACCGTTTTCTGCGGCATTCGAGCGTTCAATATAAGCATTCACCATCTCGATAGTCCCATCTGTCGAAGCACCGTCGATAATCAGGTGCGTAATCTCAGGATAGTCCTGCGTGAGCACACTGTCGAGCGTACGCTGCAGAACCTTCGCAGCCTGATAGGTGATGGTGACGTAGGTAATCTTGATCATAATCCGTAGTGCTTAAAGGCCATCGCCTGTTGATAGACTTCGAGATATTTCACGGACACACTCTGCTGCGAATAACACTGCATTACCTTATGCACAGACTGCTGACTGAGCGACTCATAGTCGGCCTCCTTCAACACCCACGCGATACCCTTGGCCAGATCTTCCGCATCGCGATAAGCAGCCACATAACCGTTTTTCAGATGATCGATCTCCTCAGGGATGCCACCCACCTTAAAGGCCACACAAGGCACACCACAGGCCATTGCCTCCATGATGGTATTGGGGAGATTCTCTGAGAGCGACGGCAAGACAAACACATCAGCCGCATTATAGACATCGACAATCCGCTGCTCCTCATTGACATAACCCAGCGGATACGCCTTCATCGGCAACTGTTCAACGACCTCTTCCGCATGACCTCCAAGGATCATCACTTCATATTGTCCACCTAAACTCTTACAGGCCTCAACGAGATACGACATCCCCTTATTCTCATTCGTCACCCGTTGCGAGGCAAAGAGAATCAGTTTCTTATCGAGTGGCAGACCCAGTCGCTGGCGGGCTTCCTCTTTATTACCTTTCTTATAGATATGCGTGTCGATGGGATTGGGAATACTCGTAATCTTCTGACCGTTGAGCAGTGCACTCGTCTTCGCCTCCGACTCCAGCCATCGGCTACAAGCCACATAATAGATATTCTCATCGGCCTGCATCTGCTGTTTCTTCTGCCAGATGCGCGACGCTAGATCGTTGCTACCCCCACCACCAGGCAAGTATTTACAATTAGCACAACGGTTCACAAAATAATGACAGCCAAGCGTCAAATGACAGATGCCAGTAGCCGGCCATATATCGTGCATCGTCCATACCACGGGCTTCCCGCTTCTCAAGATCTTACAGATCCCGTTCAACGAGAGCATACCCTGATTGATCCAATGCAGATGAATCACATCCGCCTCCTGGAACTCACGCAATTTGGTGATGTCAGAACCCGTATTGGCGATATCGATCTCGAAAAGATGTTTACGGGAGAAGTGCAGACGACAGAAAATAACCAACCGTTCCCAGAGGAAATGCCAATGGAGCATGGGCGATTTGGGGAGTCCGACGACAGTGAGGCTATCGCTTTCCTTATCACGCACCAACATCTTCGCCTTCACGCCATTGTTGTTGAGCGCCTTCATCAGACGACTGGCCGCTACAGCAGCTCCTCCCGTCCGTTCACTCGTATTGACTATCAGAACCCTCATGCAGCCTTCTCCTTGGCCAGACGTTTGGCCTCCTTCTCTTTGCGTTTCTGTTCTTTCTTCAGTTCCTTCTCCTTACGTTTCTGTTCTTTTTCCAATTCCTTGGCCTTACGCTTCTGCTCTTTTTCGAGTTCCTTCTCACGCTTCTTCTGTTCCTTCTGCAACTTCTTTAGCTCCTTGGCACTCTGTTTGGCGGCCTCCTTCTCACTGGCAGCCTCCTCCTTCACCTTCGTAGCCTCCTCGAGTTTCTCACGCAACATCTTCTTATCGAAAGTAAACACGTGTCCGAACATACCCAGCGAGAGGATCTGATCCTTACCCTTCAGACGAACATGCGTCGTATTCAGAATAAAGTAATTGTCCACCTTCAACTTCGAGTTGAGGGCTGTCTCTACAGTCTTCAGCACCACACCCTTGCCGAGATTCGTCAACACATTGTCGCCGAAGCCGCGTTCGTCTACTTCTTCATCAACGAATTCCGTAATCGCTTCCATCATGGCCTCCTTGTGAGCCTGTTTGTCGGGCACCATCTGCGTCATCAGCACCAATAGGAGCAGAATAATCGCCACAATCAATAGTTTTTTCATCTTACTATACCTTATTTATAAATGATGGTGCAAAGATACATTAAGTTTGCAAAAAAAACAAGAAAATGGTATATATATTTAGTGTTTTCGCACACAATCGCTTGATTTATATCAAGAATAAAGGGGTATTATTACACTTAATACACCACTTTTCTTGCAAAAAACGAAATTTCGTTGTAATTTTGCAGCGTCAAAAGGTTAATAGATTGTTTTAGGTTAGTAGTAATATTTATAGTTTTAGGTTTTTAGTTATTGGTAAAAGAAAGTTTTCAGCTGTGGATAACAGGAGGTCGCTGTGAAGCTCCCTTTTAAACTTTCAAATTTTTAGCTCTTGTGAGCTGGAAATTTCTTTTAGAGAAAAGGATTTTTAGTTAAACATAGGCTTTTTTAATGCCGCTGCTCGTGAGAGTTGCGGCATTTCTTTTTTATTTCAGAAAAAAGTCCTATCTTTGCACCATCAATCCAAAAAGACAAGACATGGGCAAAGAGACAAAACAAATACTCCTCACGATCGGTGCGATGATCACCCAACAGGCGACTGCTGCCGAAAAGCCAGAGCAACAGGCGACACCCGAGCGTCCGAACATCATCTTCATCCTGGCAGATGATATGGGCTATGGCGATCTGTCGTGCTATGGAAACCGATATATCAAGACCCCGAATATCGACCGTCTGGCAGCTACGGGCACAAGTTTCACACAAGCATATGCCGGTAGTGGTATCAGCTCCCCCTCGCGCTGTTCGCTGATGACGGGACGCAATAGCGGCAATACCCGCATCCGCGACAACCAATGTTATGCGGGAGGTCTCACGGGTCTGAAAATCAATCCTAAGGGCGACACCACCATCGTACGTCGCGCTAACCTCCTGCCACAAGATACCACCATCGCAAAGGTCATCGGCACCGCAGGCTATCGCACTTGTCTGGTGAACAAATGGCATCTCGACGGTTACGACCCAGGCTCTGCACCCAACCATCGCGGCTTCGACGAGTTCTATGGCTGGACCATCTCCACCGTCCACAGCAATTCTCCTTATTACTATCCTTATTACCGACTCTGGGGCGACAGCCTCATCCATATCGAGGAGAACGCCCACGATGCCCATGTGCGACATAATACCGAGATCTCCACCGATGATGCCATCGCCTTCATCCATCGCAACAAAAACAATCCCTTCTTCCTCTTCCTCGGCTACGACGCACCTCACGAGCCCTATAACATCGACGATACCTCGTGGTACGATGAGCACGGTGAATGGTCGATGAACACGAAGCGCTACGCAGCTCTCGTTACCCACATGGATTATCATATCGGACGTCTCTTGGGCGCCCTCGACAACTTAGGTCTGCGAGAGAACACCCTGATCATCTTTGCTTCCGACAATGGCGCTGCGGTGATGGCACCCATCAGCGAACTGAATTGTCACGCAGGACTCAAGGGCCGGAAGGGTCAGCTTTATGAAGGGGGCATCAAAGTGCCGCTGATCGTGAATCAGCCTGGTCGCGTACCAGCCAGACAAATCAGCAATCAGGTGTACTTCCCTGACTTTATGCCCACCCTTGCCGCACTGACGGGTAGCGAGAAAGCCGTTCCCCAGACCGACGGCATCGACATCTCCCCTCTGTTCTTTGGCGGTGAGGTGGATACCGACCACCGCTATCTCTATTGGGAATTTCCTGGCAAGCAGCGTGCCCTCCGCTTCGGCGACTGGAAATGTGTGACGGTGAAGAAAGATGCACCTCTGGAACTCTACCGCATCACCGATGACCCAAAGGAGGAACACAACCTCGCCAAGGATTATCCGGAGATGGTGAAGGAGTTCGACGCCATCATGCACCGCATGCACAAACCCTCAGAGAACTACCCAATACCAGAAGACAAAAAGCAGTGAATATCGCTATTCCCTTTGGAAGTCCGCTTTATGTGATGTTGAAGCCCACAGGCTCCCGCTGCAACCTCGCTTGTCGTTATTGCTACTATCTGGAAAAGACGAAACTCTATCCCCAACAAGAGCCCCTTAGCGAAGAACTTCTCGAAACTTTCATCCGACAATATATCGAGGCACAGACGATGCCCCAGGTCTTATTCACCTGGCACGGGGGAGAACCGCTGCTGCTACCGCTTTCTTTCTACCAGCGGGCCCTTACATTGCAACAACGCTATGCCCGCGGACGCCAGATAGACAATTGCATCCAAACCAACGGCACCTTGCTCACGGACGAATGGTGTGAGTTCCTGCGTGAGAACCGCTTCTTAGTAGGCATCTCCATCGACGGCCCTCAGACTTTCCACGATGCCTATCGCAACCATTCCTTCGAAAAAGTGATGCGGGGCATCCGACTCTTGCAGCAGCACCACGTCGAATGGAACGCAATGGCGACGGTGAACCATCTGAATGCCGATCATCCCGCAGATTTCTACCGTTTCTTCAAGGACATCGGCTGTCAGTATCTCCAATTCACCCCCGTCGTATCACAGAGGGACGGTTCTTTTGTTACACCGACTAGCGATGTAACAAAAGAACCGTCCCTCTGTGATACCTCTGTGACACCTGAACAATGGGGCCGCTTCCTCTGTGGTGTCTACGACGAATGGAAACGCGAAGACATCGGTCAGATCTTCGTACAGCTTTTCGATGCCACGCTGGCCAATTGGACGGGTGAACCTCCGGGCATCTGTTCGATGTCACCCACTTGTGGAAGGGCGGCAGCGATGGAAGCCAATGGCGATGTCTACAGTTGCGACCACTTTGTCTTTCCCGAATACCGCTTAGGCAACATCCGCCAGCAATCCCTCACAGAACTGCTCTACGGCGAGCGCCAACAACAGTTCGGACGCAACAAAAGTGCCACCCTCCCCCGTCAGTGCAGGGAATGCAAGTATCTCTTCGCTTGTCACGGGGAATGTCCCAAGAACCGTTTCACAAAAGATCAATACGGCGAACCCGGATTAAACTACCTCTGCGCAGGTTACCACCAGTTCTTCAACCACGTGGCTGAAGACATGGACTTTATGAAGGCAGAGCTCGATGCGGGTCGCTCGCCTGCCAATCTGATGTATCGTTAATCTTTCTCTATCAGCACCACAGCATAAGCACTGATACCCTCTTCACGACCTGTGAAGCCGAGTTTCTCTGTGGTGGTTGCCTTGATAGAGATATCGTCTTCCTCACACCCGATGACCTCCGCCATACAAGCCTTCATTGCAGGGATATGGGGATTCATCTTCGGACGCTCGGCACAGATCGTCGCATCGATATTCCCCACGCGATAACCCTTCGTGGCGATCAACTCTACGGTCTTGCGCAGGATGATCTTACTGTCCATCCCATCGGTCTCTGCCGATGTATCGGGAAAGTGATAGCCGATATCACGCATGTTCGCAGCTCCCAGCAACGCATCGCAGATAGCGTGCAAAAGCACGTCGGCATCGCTATGTCCCAGCAGTCCCTTGCTGTGTTCCAGTTTGATACCGCCCATCCACAAATCGCGGCCCTCCACCAACTGGTGGACATCGAATCCAAAGCCTACTCTTATCTTCATTTGAACAAATCTTTGATGCCATCCATATCGAAGGCGAGGGTGAAACGCAAGGTCTGATCCAAGGGGTTCGTACGGGCCGTAGAAATGACATAACCTACATCCAGCGAGAACACATTCATGCGGAAGCCACCACCAACGGTGAAATATTTCAGGTTACCCTTCGACTCTGCCTGATGGTGATAACCCGCACGCAACGAGAACTGATCGTGGTACACATACTCAGCACCCACGCTCCACTGCACCTCCTCCAATTCCTCCTTGAAGCCGCCAGGGGCATCGCTGAAACTCTTGAAGACACCACTGATGGAACTCACGTCGGCATACTCCCTGCGCACACGGTCCTGATAGTCGGTATTCGACTCGCCTTCCTCCTGACGGGGAACCGTGGGCACCAACAACTTATTGGCATCGGCGGAGATCGAGAAACGGTTGTACTCATCCACAGGCACCATCAGCGACAGACCCAGACGCATGTTCGCCGGCAGGAACTGTGACTCCTCATCGCCATAGAACGAAATCTTACTACCGATATTCGAGATGTTCATACCCAGTCCCAGCTGACACTCACGACTGCCCAGCATCACATATTTATTATAATACATCGCCAAGTCGGCAGCAAAGGCCGAAGCGGGTTTCGAATCCTCACTATAATCATAGCGCAGATCGCTGTAGATCCATCGGATAGCGGCTGCGAGCGAGAAACTCTCACTCAGCATCATCGAGTAAGCTAGGTCGATTGACATCTCATAAGGTCTTACCGTCATATCACTGACACCATAGTCCGTATATACCTCTCCCAACGAGAAATAGCGCAACGAACCCGACAGCGCACTATAGTCGCCGATACGATAGTAACCTGCGAGATACGCCAAGTCGATATCGTTCACCAACTGTCGCAGCCAGGGGGTATAGTTCAGTGCAACACCCGCACGACTGATACAGAACGGATACTTTGCGGGATTCCAGTATTGCGAGGTGACATCCGGATCGGTGGCCACACCCACGTCACCCATACCCGCACCACGTGCGTCAGGGGCGATGGTCTGCGAGATCACAGCGTGCTCAACGGGGTTGAACATCGTCGTCTTGTCGTCATCTTGGGCCGTTGCAGTGAATAGTGAATAGTGAATAGTGAATAGTATCACTACCGCTCTCAGTATCCACATATTTCTAATAAACAATCTATTCATACTTTCTAATAACGTTTTCGTGCATTTATTTATTGCCTGTGATAATGATTTTCTTGGCCTGCGACACCTCACTGCCACCATCGCTGCTCACGGTGATGCGGTAGATATACACACCCGTCATCAACGGTCGTCCGCCACTGATGCTCACGTCCCAGTCCATCGTATACACATTCCCCGAGCTCACACCGCTCTCCCGATGTCGCCACAGCTGACGCCCGGAGGTATCATAGAGATCCAATTGCACATCGAGTTGCGTACCCACACGGTCGTGGGTGATGACAAAGGTGGCGAGATTGCTGCTGGGATTGCGCTTACAGTCGATGGTGATGCTGCCGGGCTCGCCCTTCACCACCTCGAAGGTCAGCTCTGAGGTCGACGAGTTGTTCAACACGTCCCAGGCCCTGAACAACAGCTTGTGCTTGCCTTCTTCCAGTTCCGGAATACTGAATGCCACCTGACCACTGCGATAATCACCGAAGTCGTAGGCGAAATAGCTGTTGAGGTTGTAGGTCTTCGACATATCACCGTCGATCACCAGTTCCAGATCGTGTCCCACACTACTGCCCGAGGCGTTGATACCACTGTCGTCATATAGCTCCGCCACGAAATAGGGCGTTGCATTCACCCGTCCGCCATTCGTAAACGACGCGCTGTTCAGATAGCAATAGATACTCGGACCGATGGAGTCGTTCATCACCGCACTGCTGCCGTTGAGGATAAAGCGGTCACACTCGCCGTGTGCCTCCGATTGCTTATTGCCGTTGACGGCATAGAGTGTCATCAGTCCCGAACCCTCGGTATAGCTGATATCCTTGGGCACAGCGAAGGTAAACGTAAACTGTCCGTTGCGCACGCTGTCGGAACCGTGATAGAGCGTCTTCGTACGGTCGTTATAGACGAAGGCCGTATCAGCACCCTCGCTGGTGGTATTGCTCAATCGACAGGTGATGGTCTCCTCGGCATCGCGGATAGTAGCGGTTACCACACCGGTGAAACCCTCAGCGGTCGTCTCTCCCGAGGTGATATGTCCCGATACCTCCACCACACTGCCTGCCGACAGTCGGATAGGCTCTCCGGAAGCCACGCTCTGCCCACCGATCTTGTCGATGGAGATACCCATCTGCGGAGTGGCCAGCGCGAGGGCGGGATCGCCCAATAACGTATATTGCAATTTATTAGGCGAGGTATCCTTTCCCTGACTCACGAGATCACACTTCGCGCGGCGCACAGCCTCACCGATCGTCATCCGTCGCCCTTGCTCGTCGGTTCCCAGCACATGCTTCATAAACACCAGGTTCATCTGCTCGTTATAGTTGGCATACACCGTTCTTGTGGTTCCGAAGAAGGCGATGGCACCGCCCTTGTCATTAAACATCGCGGTCTCACCGATATTCTCCTCCTGACCGTCAAAGGGCATGATGTCGCACGAGGCGGTGAGCCACAACGGCAGTCGCAGCGAGGTCGCCTCAGCGAAGTCAGGTGTCTGCAACACCAGTTCGTGCGAGATGGCGTAGGCAGCGCCGTGTCCGGAATAGTTCATCACCAAGGCACCATCAGCCATCTGTTGTTTGATCAGTCGCGTCACATCGGGGAAGCTGTTTCCCGTCGATGAGGTGGTACGCTGGTAGGCATCCCAGTAGATCTTCTGCACATTATAACCGGGATAGGTATTCTCCACAAGGGTGGCCACACGGTCGGCAGTCGCCATGTGCGAGTTGTTGTTGCCGTCGTCACCCATCATACAGATGGTATTCTGCCAGGGACCCGCCAGTTCATTATTGGCATAGCTGATGGTCTTGTCCACAAGCACCTTCGCCTCTTCGAGACTGCGGGCGGAGAAACGTCCCACCGCCACATCGGGCTTACCCAGATAAGCTTTGGTACTCGTACCCTCCTCTATCTGTTCCCCATCGTCGAGCAGGGCGTAGAAATCGTCGCTCACATAACAATACACATGACTGAACGAGTTCTCACTCTCAAAACACAGCAGGAAATCATTGGGATCACAACTGCTCCAATCCGCCGTCAGCATGCGGTTGTCGTAGGCACCATCGCCAAAGAGCAACAGGTATCGGGGCATCTCGGCATCCGTCTGCGCACGGTCGTAGAGCATCTTCATATAACGTCGGTAGGCCGAGGCATCAGGCGTGCCGCTGCTGAACTCATGATAGAGCTCGTCGGCAGGGATGATACGCACCGAGAGACCGTCGCGCTCTTCGTGTAACTGTTTGATACGCTCCGCCTGATCCAGCCATTTCAACGAGGTAGGCACGATGATCACCATATCCACCGCGGTATCAGCGTGGTGGTCCTGATTCAGGAACCGGTATTCGAACGCGGGTTCTGCAAAGGCCGTCGTCGAGAGACTGGGCATCGGCTTCGGGGTATCACTGGTCAGCGCCAGATAGTCCAGACGCAGGTTCTTACCACTTGTCTGGGTGATGGTCACCGTATTGTCGCCAACCTTCAGATTCTTCAGACGATAGGTCCACGTACGGGCAGCAGCCTCGGTATAGGCATCAAGCGTGGCTGTCGCACTCAGCGTCTCTATCACCGAGTCGTTCACCGTCACCGTCGCCTCAAAACTGCCGTCGTAACTCAGCACCACCGTCAGCGAACCGCCTGTACTGTTGCTCGTCAACGTGTAACTCTGCAGGCTGCCGATCTTATAAAGGGTCTTATCATAGAGGTTCCTACCGCCGTGATACCAGGCGAAGTCGTCCACTTCATAGAGCGAGTGATAGTCGTTGTTCGAGGGGTAATAGGTGGCTGCAAAGGTCGCACTGTCCAAGGTCAGCGCCTCATCATCATTGGCCGTCAACAGATAACAGCCCACATTAGAATAAGGATTGCGCGTGCGCGTGAGGGCATCCTTCGCCGCCCACGTCACAGGCCCCACACCATAGAACAGCCGTCGTCCGCCCACAGTGATCGTCGGCACCTCCTGCACATCATCGGTAGCAGCCAGATAGTCGCCCGTCAACTGTTCGGGTTGCAGGGCACCGCCATAGCCGTAGATCTTCACCTTCGAGGGATCCGTAAAGCCCGCTTTCTTCAGCAGAGCGTCGGAGAGATGATAGATCCCGCTCTCAGGGATACTGATCTTCGCCCACAAACCCTCTCTCAGCACGGAGTGCGCAGCATATCTTTCGCTCTCTCCTGCCCTCCTCACATTTCTACTGACTCCTGACTCCTGTCTCCTGACTCCTTTCTCCTGTCTCCTGACGCCTAACTTAAAGCTCACCAGCTTCTGATACTTCCCCTCGCGATACACCAACGGCACAAACGACACATCGAGCACACCTTGTTTCCTCGACACACCGATGGTCTGCGTGATCTCAGGCAGTTCTCCCAGCGGCTCACCGCTGATCTGCTGATAGCGCGCAATCTCGGCTTTCGTCATCTCCACAAACTCAGGATACTCGATGCTCACGGTATAGGTGTAATCGGCATAATGGGGACCTAAGGCCTTCTGCCAGGTATAGACAGGCAACAACGAATCGATTCTGACCTCATCAGCGGTCAGATCCACAAACCCCTGTGCCCTCACAACCAGATGACAGCACAAGAGCAGCACGCTCAGTAAACCTATCTTGCGAATATTCACAAGATAATAACGTACGCGCACACGGTTTTATTGTATCAAAGGGGATTACTTGCAGTTAAACTCCAGCACTTTCCGCTCTTCGAGCCAGCCTTCCAGATGGTCGTCGATATGCACGGGCCCTACTCCGGCGGGGGTTCCCGTATACAACAGATCGCCCGTTTTCAACGTAAAAAACTGCGAGATATAGGCAATGATCTCGTCCACCTTGTAGAGCATGTCCGAGGTACAGCCTTCCTGCACCGTCTGGCCGTTGATGTCCAGATGGAAATGGATGCGCTGGATATCCAGGAACTTCTCCTTCGGCACCCATTCGCCGATGGCGGCAGAACCGTCGAAGCCCTTGCAGATGGTCCAGGGCTGTCCGGCCTCCGAGGCCTTGCGCTGCAGGTCGCGGGCGGTGAAGTCGATACCTACGGTCACGGCATCGTAATATCGGTGGGCAAAGCGCACGGGGATGTTCTTACCCAACCGGCAGATGCGCACCACCACCTCCGTCTCGTAGTCGATACGTCCCCACTGATCGGGGATAAAGAAGGGCTTCCCCTGATTCAGGATCGCCGAATCGGCCTTTGTGAATATCACGGGCTCATCGGGACGCTTCACGGTCCCGTGCAGTTCCTCATTATGGGCGGCATAGTTCATGCCGATGGCAAATATCTTCATGTTCTTTGGTAAATCACGATTTGGTTTCCATCGTAGTTGTCACTCTTCGTCACCACGGCATTGGCGGGTATCTGCGGTGCGCGTGTACCACCGCCAACAGTCATCTGCGTGTTGGTTTCCACACGGATCTCGTCCCAGAGGCCCTGTACCAGGAACGAGCGCAGCGTCTGTGCGCCACCCTCCACGATCAGCGACTGGATATGATGGGCATACAGGCTCTCCATGTTCAACGGATGGGCGTGGTCTATCACCAGGCGCTTGGGATTCGGTCCCTTCCAGTCTCTCACCGTCAGCTGTGGGTGGTCGCGCTCTTCCGTCACACGTCCCACAAGGATGGCATCGGCCTCAGCACGCATTTTGTGCGAGAGCATCTTTGTGAAGGCGTTGGATATCTGCACAGGCTTATAATCATCGTCGATAAAGCCGTTGGCAGTCTGCGCCCACTTCAGGATGATATAGGGCCGCTGCTCACGGTGATAGGTCAGAAAACAACGGTTCAGTGCCTGACACTCTGCCTCGAGCACACCCACCGTCACATCGATACCGGCATCCTGCAGTTTCTTGATACCGCGCCCCTGCACCTCGGCAAAGGCATCGATACATCCCACCACCACGCGCCTGACACCTCTTTCTATGATCAGATCGGCACAGGGGGGCGTCTTACCGTAGTGCGAACAGGGCTCCAGCGACACGTAGAGCGTGGCGTCTTTCAGCAGCGGCTCGTCCTCCGCACGCACCGAGGCAAAGGCGTTCACCTCGGCATGGGCCTTACCGCAACGCACGTGGTAACCCTCACCGATCACGCGTCCGTCACTGCTCACAATCACCGCCCCCACCATCGGATTGGGCTTCGCATTCTGTTGTCCGTTCCTGGCCAACTGTATGCACCGTCGCATATATTTCTCGTCTGTCGTCATCTTACTGCACATAGGAAGAGGTTATTTTCTGCAAAAATACTCATTTCTCCCCACGAACGGAGGGGATATCGACAATTTTTTGACCCATTAGATTATTTTAACTATAATTTCTTGCTTTTATATACAAAATGGTCTAAATTTGCACACGTGATTAAAATTACATGGTTGAAATCCATGAAAGGTCAAAACACACTTCGTGAAACCGAAAGGTTAGGATAAAATTGGAAAATGAAAATGTAAGTAGAAGCCTCGACGCTGTGAAGCATTGAGGCTTTTCTATGCAAAAGCATTTCCCCTTTCGAAAAGTGAGTGTTCAATACCGGAATAAAAACGCCTATCGTTAAATGTTGTTAAATATTTGGGCAAAATGATTGTTTTATTTCCATTTTAGATAACTTTGTAGCGGAAAATGTAGAGAATATCTATTCAACCCGACCGAAGAAAGTCAAAAATTTACAAATTTATATATTAAAAATCTTTTAAAAATTTACACGTATGAAGAAGTATTTCATTTCTGGCGTATTAGCTATTGCTATCAGCGCAGTGTTTACTGGTTGCTCTAAGAGCACAGACTTGTATGATGAAGGTGCTCAGCAGCAAGCCGAGAATGCCAAGAAGCAAGCTCAGGTTACTGAGTTGTTCGCAACTTATCAGACCGAATTCGTAAAGACATTTGGTGCTATCAAGCCCGGTCACAAGTGGGGGTTTGAGAACCGTTCTACGCGTGCCGCAGCTACAGAAAACTACGGAAATTATGAGTTGCCCAAAGAAATCAAGAACAGTGACGGAAAGAATTTCGATAAGACTTTCAATAAAGCAAGTGGTGCATTGCAGTCTGTGCCTTATGGCGAATATTTTGTGCAGCATGTTTTCAAGCAGACCGGCTTTGGCGAGGGAGGCAGCGGCAGCATGTCACAGCATCAGCAGATGGCTCAGCTTCAGGCTTTCAATTATAACACTGGCGAATGGGAGGATGTAACAAACTTCGTAGGTGGTAAAAACACACATCATATGACTGACCCTGATGGAACGAAGATGACCAAGGGTGTCACTCTGATGGTAAACATGGGAACACCCACATCTAATCAGCCGCAGTTCAGATGGATTGCAAAACATAATGCAAACGTTGGCGGCGATTATGTTTGCACCAACTATGTCATCAAGAAGATCAATGGCGAATATTATCTGGGTCTTGGCTATGTAAAAAAGGGTGATACACAAGGTGATGACACCAAATACGATGCCTGGATTATCAAGCTCGTAAAGGCCGAGGGCAGACCCCCGTTTGCTGAGCGCGGTCGCATTATGTGCGAGGACCTTGGAAATATTGGTGACTTCGACTTCAACGACGTGGTATTCGACGCTACTATCATGAACGACGGTAGTATCAACATTGAGATTCTTGCTGCTGGTGGTACACTGCCCATTACTGTAGCTGGAAGACCCGTTACCCTGGGTACAATGATGAACACGGGTGAAAACTGGACCGATGCAACACAGTCATTCACTATCCCCGCAGCTGAGGCAGCCGAAAATGGATGGACAACCTTGCTGAGCATCCCTGTTAAGGTAACGGGCAAGGATGGCATTGAATACGAACTGGAAGCACGTGATGGTCAGGCTCCTGGTAAGTTCTGCACATATATTGGTCTCCCCTGGGTTGACGAGTATGTTAATATTAACCTCGCTTACGAAGGTTTCAGCACTTGGGTTGGAACTGAAAAACCTCAGACATGGTGGGAGAATCGAGAGAACGTGATCTACACCGACCTTGATCTGACAAACAACTAGAAAAAACCCTAATATAGCATATAAAAAGCATTTAAGATTTTTAGTGGTTATAGATGATTCCCCGGTGCTGTGAAGCATCGGGGAATTTTCCATTTGTAGGGTTGATGATTACCTACAGTCGAAGAGGATCTTGCGGCGATTGTCTTTGGGGCGGACGGCGAAGTGAATCCAATACGTGGTGCCGCGCTTCTCTTGGATGAGTTCATCGAATACCCAGCGATTCTCATCGGCGGTGTCGAGCAAAAGACATGCATAGCGTATCATCTGCTCCGGACCCAGGCATTTGATATCTACGGCGCAGCCCGTCAGATGATTCGAGCCCTTCGCCCCACCGCACTTCTGATTGACTTCCTCCGAGCGATACCCGGAAGAAATGATGACAGGGATGTCATATCTACTGTCTCCTGACTCCTGACTCCTGTCTCCATACAACCTATTATACCTTTCCCTCAGAATCTCCAGCCAACCGCAGATCCTGCGAAGGTTCTCGATCGCCTCATGCGATGGGATATTGCCGTTTAAGGGATGGTAACTCGTTTTGGTTAACTCTCCCAATGTAAAGTGAGGCGAGAGCTTGGTTTGTTTATTCATTTCTACTTCATTCATTTTCTTTTCTTTTTATTAACGTTAATAGGTGTACTTTTAGGAAAGGCGATGCTATACGCCCTGTCGAGAGCTTTCAGATCCACTTTCCGCATGCCAATGCCGAGGCGTACGGCAACGATGGCCCGCAGCAGTTCACGGTGCCGACGGGGATAGAGCGAGGGCAGCGGCAGCTCATCCCACCCACAAGCCGACTCGTCATCGACCACGGTCTTGCTGCACACCTCCCAGATAAAGTCATCGTTTGCTTCAACGCCGAACCACGTTTTCAGCACCCTGCGAATACAGAATCGCTTATACTGACCTCCGAGGAGGCGCCTCGTGCGCTCCAGCATCCGCCAGAGCTGCACGAAGCATTCTTGGGTATTCTTTATCTCAATCATTACTCCGAAATCAATTTTGACCAAATGACCATGACCAAATGACCGCGTTACAACTTACGATAGTTCCCATCCTCTTCCAGCACCACCAATCCTTGTTTTCGCCAGTTCTTCAGCATCATTCGAACCGTATTATGGTTCACGTTGGCACCCTTTACGGCCACCGAATGCTGCATCGCCTGCTCGAACGAGAACTGGATATCCAGTCGCTCAAAGATAGAGTCGTTTCTGCCGCGCTTCTGTCGCTCGCCACTCCGGCAGCCCGCATATTCGCGACTCGTGAAAGCGTTCTCAATGCGGTCGCGGAAGAAGTAGAGCGCGTTCTCCAACAGCGAGTCGGCTATCACATCATAGGCCTCCATCATTGTGGGTGTCTGCGCTTTCAACAACATCTCCTTCCACAGGTTTGGCTGCTGCTTCAACTTTGTCTCGGCACCGTTCAGCCCGTGCTTCTGGATCAACGTCTCGCATACCTTGCAGAGCATCAGGCAGCACGTCATCCTTTGCGCCGTGACGCACACGCGGAAGCGCTGACGGGCACGGGTACGGTCGTCGTTCTTCATCGTTTCCAGACGGATGCGCTCCACCCACTCCCTACCCTTTGCCTCCAACTTCGGCAACACCACCTCGCCGTACATCAATGGCAACAGGTGGGCTATCTGCTGGATGCGCTCGCGCTGGCGGTCGGTCAGCACATAGGGCTTGTCTTCCAGCGGTGCAAAGGTATTGTCGGGCGTGCGGGCGACGGCAATACGGCTCTGAAAACCATCGGTGTAGTTGGATACCACGCGATACAAAGCATCCGGAGTTCCGCACATCGTGACATTCCACAACAGCCTTTCGATATGCACGTTCACCGCATCGGCTGATCGAGCCTCACGCTCATACTTGGTTCCATCGTAGCTCTGGCGCAGCATCACCGAGAAATCGCTCATTGTCGACTTCCATTTCTGCGCCACCGTGTCGGCCTCGGGGGTGAATGAGAAGGCGTGCTTGCCCTCCGTATTGGCCAGTCGCTCGGCGAGGTTGGCAACGGTGTTGTTCAGCGTCAGACAGCGCACGGGCAACTTCGGTTCCTCGGGCTGTTCCTTCTTGTTCTTCGCCGCCCGTTTCTTGGCGCGCCACTCGTCCTCCTGCATCTGATACATCTTGTCCAGCGCCGCCACCTCACTCATCCAGGCCTCCACCACGGGGTCTATACCACCCTTACCGCTAGCAAAGTCACCTGCGATATAAGAGATAAGATTCAGACCCTTCTTCTGCCCATGAACATCGAGCGTCACACCCGTTGCCAGCGTGCCGATACAAGGACAGATGGCCGTCACGATAGGCATCATCAGCTGCGGACCCACGGCGTCGATGGATTCGCGAACGCCCTGAGGCATTCGCTTAATGGAAAATTGAGAATTGATAATTGACAATTGTTCATCGCCCTCACCATCATTATCCATTATCCATTTTCCATTATCCATTGAGCACGCATTCAACACATTCCTCAGCCTTATCGGAAATCCATTGAACTCCGAAGCAAGGGCGCTCTTGATCTTCGCACGCTTCTCTTCCAGCGGAAAGCCGTCGTAGCAGGGAATCACTTGGTCGAGCCACTCGAAGCTTCGGCCGCAGATATGCCTTAGGTCGCAGGCCAGCTGATAGGTCAGCGTATCCCTATCACCCTGCGTAGGTTCAAAGCCCCGGTTGTTCACCTCCCAGTACTTCGCGATAATAACCGAAAAAGGAATGCCGTGATAGTTATCGGGATATTTTCCGGCATCGGACTTTACGGGTGAATCATGGGGACTGGCATCCATCTGTGCTCTGCTCGCAGGGCACTGTGGTGCCTGTCCCCTGTGATTCGCCTTCGGCGCAGCCGAAACATCAAAGATACCGTCGTCGAGATAGATCAGCTCGGCTTCCGTCGTGGTGAAGAACACGCGGGTGATGTCCTTCGCCTGGGCGTCGTAGGCCACATCCAGCAGTTCAGAAGCCCATTTCAGATTGCCCACTTGGTCCAGATCTGTGCGACGACCGAACACCAGATGATAGCCCCGGCCGCGGGCACTCTCTTCCAGCATCAGCAGCCCCAGCTCTGCCTTCTTGCTAAGTATCCGCTCGCGAACTGCGGGCATCTCTTCGGCCGTCAGATAGTCGATGTCCATGCCCACCGACATCGAGGCCGTCTTCGAGCCTTTCAGACTCCCGTCGGCATTCGGCAGACACGAGTAGTTCATCTGCACCAGTTTTGATTTCAGGCCTTCATCACCAGCACGGATCCGTGCTATCAGCTGCTTCTGCTCGCCGCCGTTCCTCAGTACCAGAAACTCTTCTCTGTTGTGGATGGGGCGCATCATCTTCACCCCATCCTTCAAATAAATCGTGTGTACACTCATAGGTTAGAAATTAGGATAACCAAGTTTAGCATTCAGGAATCGCACGCCGTCGAGGGTCCATGTCATGTAAACCTTCACTTTCTTTGTGCCTTTCAAACTATAGGATATGTACGTGCGCAAGCGTACCAGGTTGCGGTTGGCCAGATCGTCACTGATGTTCCAATGCCCATCGCGACGGTACTGGATGCCCATGTCGCGCAGTATGGCATTAAAATCGTAGGTGGTCATGTTAAACGTCTTGGCCACCTGCGTCGCCGTCAACGTGTCCTCGGCCTCGGCGTTCACCACTCTCAGTCCCTCGCCGATAATCTCGTCAGCCAGTGCCAGCACCTCCTTCGCCGGCAGGAGGGCACACTGGGGACTGGCACCCATGTGATGTCGCACCGCGATGTCACAGGGTGTGCCTGTCCCCATGTGTGCTCTCTCCAGTTCCTCCCACCTGATGACCAGCTTCGCCCTCGCCTCATCGTTGAACTTCGTGGCGATGTAGAGGCACTCGGTCTTGGTCAGCTGATAGCAAGGTCGGAGTTCACCTTTCTTGTCCTGATATTCAACCAGCGCAAATTTGCGCCCGTTGACTTTCAACCATGCTGGCTCCATGTTTCGGATAGCCTTCATTACGTCTTTGTGTTGTTTACCTGTCAGCTCGGCAATCTCGAGCGACGTCATTGTTTGTTGTTGATAAATACTATTTGTTTTCATTTGTTCGTTGAAATTTACGAGCCTTGGAAAAGCGAAGATTGTTTGAGCTCATTTCATCCGGATACTTCTCCGCTCGTCTTTCAACTCAGGGTTAATTATGCATTATGCATTATGAATTATGCATTTTAACGAGTTCAGTTACCAGGATTTCCTGAAACGTCTGTCCCTGATACTCGTGGGTAGAGAAACGAAGCGTGGCCAGAACCACATCACCTTCGTCGAACCTGCACGCCGCCAGACTGCCTAGCATGGCGCACACAAACTCGTTTTCAAACTTGCCGCCCAGTTCCTTCAGCACAATGTTGCACTTCTGAATCTGACCAGCCTCAGCCTTAGCTGACTGTACGCTGAAGGCCTCGCCCTGGCGTACCACTTTTAAGATTTTTGTTTCCATTGTTTTTTGTTTAAGATATAAATAATGTTCGCACAGGCCTACCTGCCGCGTAGATTGTATCAACATGTCAAAGAACGACTTCGCCTCAAAGAGCGATTGTGATTGAATCACGCTGCAAAATTAGGTAAACCATGAAACTGTGCAAAACTGAGCGCATAAACCGAAAAAAATTTTTCATTTTTTCGGCTCACGTTGATAACTAACTGAAAAACAATAGAATAAAAAAAAGGCCGACATCCATTTTTTATGGATATCGTCCTGTATTTAACGTCTGGTTTACGCCAGACGAATTTCGGTTTATGAAAACGTTACTCCTTCCGGGGTACGAAGCGGTCAAGCAGTGGCTGAACATGTTCCCACTTCTTCGATTTCCGCTTATAACTGGGGCGCCCCTTGTCTATGTTCTGATAATAGTCGCGGGTGTCGAAGAACATCTCGTTCAATGCCGGCGAACCCAGTGTCGACACGAAGAAGCGATGCTCGGCGAAATAGCCTATCAAATTCTGCCACACCACACGCAGATTACCCGTCTGTTCCAACATCGACCAGAGTGTTTCCGACATCTCATGATCCTCGTCCGTCAACTCATACATACCCACGCCCAGCGCATTGTACAGCATCTCAAGGATGTTTTCGTCGGTTGCCGGAGCCACCCACTCACCATAGCCTACCAACTCTGCCAACTTCTCAAGAATTTGGTGACGCGAGGCAGGCAGCTCGTCTAGACGCACCCCGCGCCGTTTTTTCATCTCCTGCATTTCCTGCTGAACCAGGTCAACTTTGTACATATACTTGAAAAAAGACGTGCGGAGCACCGATGCGTTCTTGTCTTTACGATGGGTATAGAAATAGATGCCCGTCTTAAGGGGAATCACCGTCAGCATGCCATCGCGATAGTCACAGATTTTGTGCAGACAGTGGTAATACTTGTGAACATCTTTTGCCGTCACTGGCGCATTGCTCTCTGTCACCTGAAAGACGACCTCATTGGGATAGTGCCTAGCGCTAGACATATTGGCCACGAGTTCGGCGAACATGCCTTTCTTAAAAAGATTCAGCAGTTTGACCGCACGATATTCCACCATATCCTCCATCGAGGGCAGGCCCAGACACACTTTCTCACGCCATTGATCATAATGTGTCTTGGCACGACGACGTACATTGCTCTTATTGAATTCCTTCTGCAGGTCGTTGAACAGCTTGATATAGTCCTCGTCAGAGCGGTGACGGTCGAGTGCGGAGGAGATGGCGTACAGCGTATCCACCAATTCGTCCAGCCCTTTGTTGAGTTGTGCACAGACATCTTCCTCGTCGGCTTTCACTGACTTCAGCTCCACGGGCAGCAGCGACTGGATGTTATCGGCCTGCACGGCGTAGTCAATGCCCTCGTCGGCCTCGAGCCATATCTCACGTTTCACCCTCTCCAGCACTTCATTCTTGAGCATCGCCATCAGTTCTTCCAAATCGGCCACATATCCCACCAGATGCTTGAGGCGTCCCGCCAAGGGCCGTCTCTCCTTCAAACCGGCTATTTCCGCAGTCAGATCGGTTATTATCTTGTTGTATTCCAGAGGCTTCATTATCCTTAATTGTTGTTTTTAAATGGTAAACACCTGATCATAGTGTCCAGCTTGCAAAGGTAATAAAAAGAAATGAGCCGGCGAAATGCCAGCCCATATTCTTTCCATAAATATCGTTAAATGCCTCAGGAATCTCACAAAGGATTCGGTCCCTTTTGTGAGATTTATTGAGCGCTATTTGCCTCTTTCTTATCCAAATACTTAATAATGGCAGTTCCAATAATTGCAACTAATGCCAAAGTTCCTGCTATAATCAAAGTGTTCATTTTCTTGTTCCTTTCTTTGGTTGCAAAGATATGCTTTTTTCTCTTAACTTCCAAATCTTTAGACAATTATTTCGATATCAGCCATCGAAAAGCCCCGCTGCCGATTAGTTCAGCAGCGAGGCTTGATGTAGTTTCAACGACTCAGGGGACCTGTCCCCGTGAGTTCAGCTTCACCTGTTGCGTGCGTTTGACGGTGCAGCAGGCTTGGCTTTCACCTTGAACGCACCTTCCTTGCCGTCTTTCGAGCGGAAGTATGCGAGGGCATCGATGGAGCCATCGGCATTCTTGGTGAGCTTGAATACAGCCTTCTCAATGTTCTCCGAGGTGAATTCTATCACGTTGCTCTCGTTGTAGCCGGCTGACGGGTCGATGAAGGCACCGAGGTTAATGGACAACCCACTGCCATCAGACCAGTATATCTCCTCACCGAACATATCCTCCGTGAAGCCATAGATAGTTCCCCAGGCAGTCGTGTAATAGACGGGATCCTCCTTGAACCAATAGAGCGAATTAGTCTTGTTGCCCTCATTGTCTTCGTAAGTAGTCCACACCATCTCGTCGTCCGGGCCGTCAAGCTTTGTGACCTTATCGTCAATCACGTAAGTATTGTCATCCAGCTTCTTAGCTTTCTTCAGGTCATTGTCCTTGATGTCATCATCGCCGCCGCCACCTTTGATGGTGATATGGGCGATGGAGGCTCCTAACCACTTCATCTGCTTGTATTCCAAAGTAGGCTGGGCGCCCACTTTACCCTCGGTTGCATTCTCGTCTGGAGTGAAGGTGACGGTCAGTTTCCCTTCGGCAGCCGCAACGTCCCCTTCTGTGATCTCCAGGGGAGATACCGTTCCACCTTCTGCAATGAATTCAACATTAGGCATAATGTGATGATTAATAAGTTCACCATTCCAATAGTGATTAATCTGGTATTGAATGGTGGCGGTCTGACCTTTCTCTATCTCTACTTCGGGTGTTAGGCATTGAATCTCGTATTTGTGTAAATTGAGGCTAAATTTTCCTACAATAGGTTCCATATTCGGGTTGCCCCCTATCACTTCTGCTATCACTTCGCCTGGTTTCTCTTCACTTATCTGTTTAATTTTGCACTTAACACATCCATTCTTGTCAATATACTGATAGGTCTCAACGGCATTGTTTGCTGACGAGCCGTCGGCATTATTCATATCTACGAATAGACCATTCTTGCAGGTTAGTTTCACGAGCATCGCACCTTTGGAAGGATTCTCGTCACCAATCCAGTCCCAATCAAAAACTTTGAATTCCAATTCACGCACGTCACCCTCAATCACATCTTGTACATCATAATTATCACCGGAAGGCTTCACAGAAGCTGGCATCGAGAATAATCTCTTCGTGCCTGGAACACTTTTATCGATCTTATATTTATCTTTATTTATTTCCAACCACATAAAAGCCTTATTCTCAGTAGTGGCTTCAAGATTCATTGCAGAATACTTGTTGTCCACCTTCCTTCCGTAACCCCCAACGTTGATTACCTGCTTTGGCTGTAACTGGAACTCTCTTTCTCCATCATAAAAAATATAATGGTAAGAAGGATAGCAGCTCGCTTCCACCTCCATATACTGATCGGCATTGATGTCTGCCACCTGCAGGCTCGGCTCAGTCAAATTGTCGTACACGGTCTTGCACTCAAAATTGGACCCAGGCTCATCATGATTATCCCCTTTGTATATGTAGCCGTACTTCACTGTGCTGAGGGCCGTCACACCTGCTGTCATGTCAACGATGCCGTTGGACCTGAAACTGTATTCACAATCAATATCAAAAAACATTCTCATCCTCAACGGAATCTTCTTCTCACCAATCTTGAAATTGAAATCGCGCCAGATAGCTACATCATTTAAACGTTTATCCCACGAATACTTATGATCTTCACACACAAAGTTGTGGCATTCCAACTCCATTTCGTTGTAGATTGTGCCTTCCGATGTCAGGCTATGCTCAACGACATCGCCCTTCCACACCTTCCACCACGGGCTTTTTTTAAACTCCAAGGTGGTCTTGCCACGAAGGTTGAACCTCATGAGGTGATGTTTCCATTTCAGATGCACGTTGGCATCCTTGTAAAGTTCTGTTCCTGTGGCACTAAGCTCGTACCAATTATCATCGTCATTTGGAGCTCTGGTGGCGCGGTTCTTTGGCTTCTCTGCATTGTAGATTTCCACAAACTTCTCGCCGTCGAACTCCTCAACCGACACGGGGTAGTAAACGGGGATGCCACCGTCAGCGGCTGCGGCACGTGCTTTGGCACTGGTCGATTCATTGCCAGTCATGTCGAAGTCGAGGGTGAACTTCTCGTCGCGGAACAGGTTGCCCATGTCGCCCTTTTCGGTCTTCAGGGTGACGGTCTTGCCTTCGGTCTTCGCCACTTCGTTGATGACGCGGATGGCCAGGCCACCGCCCTCTGTGGGCAGCAACACCACGTCGTATTCACCCATGATGGGCAAAGCGTTGGCAAAGGTAATCACAGCGTCGCCCGTTTCAGCGTCGAAACTGTCAAGACGATCCTTCTCCCAGTCAATGTCGATATAGCGAGAGTCTTCCTTACCGGCCTGCACGACATTCAGCGTGCTGGTGAGGGTGCCGTCCTTGGAGGTCAGCGTCACTTTGGCCGTGCGCTCCTCCACGCTGGGATTCATGGCTACCTTGACATACTGCAGGCCGTCCTTGGCCTCCGTGTCGAAGGTAATCCATGAGTCCGAGGTCGTCACATTGAAGTCGACGTTCGCTTTCACCTGTACTGCCAGATCCTCGCCTTCGCCACTTACCTTGACGGTCTCAGGATCGACGAACACGAAGTTGGGATTGCCCTGAATGCTCTTCACCACTTCGAAAGCATAAGGAATGGTCTTGCCATCCATATTGATGGTGAATCCCGGGGGTGTGGTCTGGAACTCCACGCTGATAATCTTGGACGGATCGTAGGGGACACGATTCCCGTCTTTATCGACCACGATAATAGTCTGTGCCATGGCGACGATGCTGAGCATCATCATCCATGTGAAAAGGAATAGCTTCTTCATTTGCGCTGAACTTTAATGGTGGTACTTCCGTCTTTGATGATATACGTCCCGAGGGGAAGTTCTGAGATGGACTTGATGCCCTTGCGGACGAGTTTGCCGCTGAGGTCGTAGGCATCGAAATGGTCAGAGAGTAGGTCAAGACCTGTTGTCTTCACGTCGCGAATGGCGGTGTCAACATTCTCAAACGTCAGTTTCAGCACATTCTCGATGGGCCATGACAGCGTTGTTGAAGGACTGTTGGACTGGAGATTGACATTGCCATCAGCATACGTCAGCTCCGGCATGTCGGCAAAGAGCACTTCACTCTTGTTACCGTCAGTGAGCCAGACGATGATCTTGGCGTCCTGTGCCCGCACTCCTATGGAGCAGAGCACGGTGAAAAGCAGCACCATCGCCGCCCTCACCAGTTGGTTAGTTTTCTGTTTCATACAATAGAGATTTATTAGATATTGTTGTTATGATTCTTTTTGTTTCAGGCTTGGGGGTGGAACTTGTTGTTCGAACATCTGGCGCAGGCCTTGCTCATAGGCATTGAGGGCATCATGGCCCTTGCGGGTGATGCGGCATACTGTGCGTGAAAGCCTGCCAAAACCTGTCTTTGAAACCTCGATGTAACCTGCCTCTTTGAGCGTGGTGATCTGTATGCTGACATTGCCTCGCGTGGAGTCGGTGATCTCACAGAGATAGGTAAAGTCAGCACTCTCCAAGCTGTCGAGGGCTACCATGATCTTCAATCGCAGCTCGCTATGGAGCAGGGAGTTGATGACGGGAAATTTGAATGGACTCATATTACTTGTAACTTTTACGGACATATCGGCGGAACAGGTGTCCCGGAATGATGAGGGCGATAGTGACGATGAGAGCAGTGATGAACAGCTGCCACGGCCAGAGGTCGCCCTGGAAGAAGAGAGGTACGGCAGAAAGCACCGAGGCGATGATGCCACAGATGGTCTTAGGCCGGAAATGGAGAATGATACCCGTCATGAAGCAGCCCATGCCACACATCAGGCCAATAAGTGGGAACAGGCACAACCGGTAGACGTTAGCCAGCCCCATAGCAAAACCGCCGACACAACAAGCAAAGCCGATGAACACCCACATCATCAGAATGACATTCTGTTCGAGGGTGCGGTGGCGCGTACGTTCGTAGTCCTCGTTGAGGAAATAGAGCATCAGCGGTGTGCCAATCAGCGGTATGCCCGCCCAAATCCAGCTGCACCAGTTCTCGTTCCATACCAGCAAGGCCACGAACTCCAATAGCAGCACTAGGACAGTGGGATAGCCCCAGGCCAGAAACATATTCTCGCCTGTCAGGTCTTTCTTTGACATGACTTCGCCACGTATCTGGGTAATAATGTCAAGTTCTTCTAGATTGTTCATAGACCTCATTATATTTATAGAATACTTTCTTGATAGTTAGCATAATAATTGGTATTTTAGGATGAATACTTCGTTATTTGGGATTAATAGCACAAAGATAAGGTTAATTTCTTAAACATAAAAGAAAACCGCCGTTATTTTAAGTTGTTTTAACAAATCAAATAGCAGGGTCGGTTACTACTGTGTTGTATCGTGGTCATTTGGTCAAGGTCATTTGGTCATTTTCGATTTCGGAACCTCGGTCATTTGCTCACTATATATAAATAAAATATTTATATTATAGTGGCGGTTTTGACAACATCCGTTTTCGATTTTGACCAAATGACCATGACCAAATGACCACGCAGAAATGAAAAATATCTGGCGGAGTATTCGTGAACCGCAATGAAATATTTGTACCTTTGTAGCGTCAATGAAATTAAACGAAATTTGCGGCCTGCCTGGGCAACAAAAATTGCCGGCGCGCGAGGCACGTGTTTCTTGGGCAAAGCCAAAAATAGAGTCGATTCGGCGACAAAGTAAAAACTTATTACACTAACCCTTAAACATTAAAAATTATGGCATTGAAAGTAAAAGCAGTTGAACGTAACATTAAGTTCACGAAAGACGAGAATGATCCTGGTGTGTGGCGCTATGTGATGTCACCTGACCTCTACATCGCACTGAACCAGGCGAAGGTGATCCGTGAGGCAGCTCTCCGCTCGGGTGTGAGCCAGGGTGTGATGAAGGCCTGCTGGGATGCAGCCGGTGAGGTGATCAAGGCTTGGGCGACCGAGGGACATTCGGTAGCATTGCCCGGACTGGGTTCGATGCGATTCGGCCTGCGCGCCAAGAGTGTGGCAAAGGTAGAGGACGTGAAGACCTCATTGATCTCAACCCGCCGCATCATCTTCACTCCTACTCAGGATTTGAAGGATGAGTTGGCCAATACTGCTATCCAGATTACCTGTTACGACCGTAACGGCAATCTTGTGAAGCGTGTGACCTCTGCCGATGCAGGTACCGTTGAGGACAACGAGGGTGATGAGAACACCAACACCGAGAACGGTGGTTCACAGAACGGCAGCCAGAACAGCGGTTCGCAGAATAGCGGCGAGCAAGGCAGCCAGCAGGGTGAGCAGGGCCAGCAGAACCAGCAGAGTGGCTATGCGCTGACCATCGCAACCAGTGGTAGCGGTTCCGCAACCGTCACTCATGATGGTAACGCTGTAACCTCCGGTTCTACTCTGAACGAGGACGATGAGGTGGAGATCAGCATTACGCCCGCTGAAGGTCAGGTGCCTACCGCATCCATCAACAGCTCTGCTATCGAGCTGACTGAGGACAATGGTGTCTACACCGGTAGCTTCGCTATGCCCGGACAGGCTTCTGCCCTCGTGATCAGCACGGGTGTTAGCGGCGAAGGCGGCGACGGTGGAGAAGGACTCGACAAGGACTAACGCTTCGCGAGTGAAGAGTGAAGAGTGAAGAGTGAAGAGGACACACAGGGGACAGGCACCAATGTGCCATTGGAAATAGCACACTGCGTGCCTGTCCCCATGTGTCACTCCGACGCCAACTAACATTCTAACGGAATAGCGTATGAAGAAAAGGATCATTGAGATTGCGGTGAAGGTTGTAGTAGCCGCGCTCACAGCCTTCCTGACGGCCATCACGACCACGAGTTGCATGGGCTACGGCCCCTTCTAAACAAGAAAAGCTTCCCGGTGTGGGAAGCTTTCTTTATGTGAGAGTGGGCGGGGAGGAAAATATACCTTATTATATTTTATATAGAGAATATTTGGAGGTTTCAAATAAAAGTGTTAACTTTGCACCGTGATTCAGAAATGAGTCGCCCGTAAAGGTTCGCTTAGCCGCGATTAATTGGGAACTGGAGTGTGAATCTCCGACTGTCCCGCAGCAGTGAACTCCATTATGGCTCCTAAGCATAAACGCCATTGAGTATTCTCGAGAAGGCGCTTGGGAGTGGAGGAAAGTCTGAAGACCAGCCTTTTTCGGAAATGATGCCGGAGCTCTCGATGGAAGGGCCGAGGTGAAAGCTTTGACACTCTCTTTAGTTAAACGTATGCCAGAAATACGTGTATTATTATATAAGTTTGTAAAAAGGGGTACGACCTGTCGTGAGACAATGTCACCCCTTTTATTGATTTCTTGACCTGAAAACAAGAAAATTAGTATTTTAAACTTTTTTTAGATTTGAAATGTTGGCGTTTTAAGATTATTTTGTATCTTTGCGCTCGGTTCCGATTTTCCAAAACGGACAACTTTTATTCTCGCCAAAAGAAAAAAGTTTCCCAAAACGGACAACCTAACATGAGAGAATCAAATAGAGAAAGAAATGATAAATCAACTTAAATTATAGTAATAACAATATGATGGAGATTAAAAACTTTACAATCACCAAGCGTGACGGGTCACAAGCCCAGTTCTCTTTAGACAAGATTATGAATGCCATCGTCAAGGCATTCGACAGTGTGAACGAACCAGCCGATCTCGGAACCATTTCCAAGATCATCAGCCATCTGGACATCCACGACGACATCACCGTGGAGAACATCCAGAACCAGGTAGAGGAGGCGCTGATGCGCGAAGGCTTCTACCACGTGGCCAAGTCGTTCATCCTGTACCGCCAGACACACACTGAAGACCGTGACACCCTGGAGAAGATGATGTTCCTCTCGGAATATACCGAATCGGTGAACGCTGCCACGGGTTCGAAATACGACGCTAATGCCAATGTGGAGCACAAGAACATCGCCACTTTGATCGGCGAGCTGCCCAAATCGAACTTTATCCGTTTGAACCGTCGTCTGCTGACCGACCGTATTAAAAAGATGTACGGTAAGGAACTGGCCGACGAATATATCAACAAGCTGACGCATCACTTCATTTACAAAAACGACGAGACATCACTGGCCAACTACTGTGCCTCGATCACGATGTATCCCTGGCTCATCGGCGGTACCACCAGCATCGGCGGCAACTCTACGGCTCCCACCAATCTGAAGTCGTTTGCAGGCGGTTTTGTGAACATGGTGTTCATGGTGAGCTCGATGCTCAGCGGCGCCTGTGCCACACCGGAGTTCCTGATGTACATGAACTACTTCATCGGTAAGGAGTATGGTCAGGACTACTGGAAGCGTCCCAACGACCAGGCAGACCTCTCGCTGAAGAAGCGCACCATCGACAAGGTGATCACCGACTACTTCGAGCAGATCGTCTACACGCTGAACCAGCCCACCGGTGCCCGTAACTATCAGGCCGTGTTCTGGAACATCGCCTATTACGACCGCTACTACTTCGAGTCAATCTTCGGCGACTTCTACTTCCCCGACGGTTCGAAGCCCGATTGGGACGGCCTCAGCTGGTTGCAGAAGCGCTTTATGAAGTGGTTCAACAAGGAGCGCACGAAGACATTGCTGACCTTCCCCGTGGAGACGATGGCACTGTTGACCGACGAGAACGGCGAGTGCAAGGATCCCGAGTGGGGACAGTTCACCGCAGAGATGTACAGCGAGGGTCACTCGTTCTTCACCTATATGAGCAACAATGCCGATTCGCTGTCGAGCTGCTGCCGTCTGCGCAACGAGATCACCGACAACGGTTTCAGCTATACCCTCGGTGCCGGTGGCGTGAGCACGGGTTCGAAGAGTGTGCTGACCATCAACCTGAACCGCTGTATCCAGTTTGCCGTGAACCACGAGCTCAATTATCTCGACTACCTCGGTTCTATCATCGACCTCTGCCACAAGGTGCAGCTGGCCTACAACGAGAACCTGAAGGAGCTGCAGGCACACGGTATGCTGCCGCTGTTTGATGCCGGATATATCAACATCGGCCGTCAGTATCTCACCATCGGTATCAATGGTCTGGTGGAGGCTGCGGAGTTCATGGGTCTGAAGATCACCCCGAACGACGACTACCTGCACTTCGTACAAGGCATCCTCGGACTGATTGAGAAGTACAACAAGCAGTATCGCACAAAGGACGTGATGTTCAACTGCGAGATGATCCCTGCCGAGAATGTGGGTGTGAAGCACGCCAAGTGGGACCGTGAGGACGGTTATGTGGTGCCTCGCGACTGCTACAACAGCTATTTCTACGTGGTAGAGGATGATTCGCTGAGCGTGATAGACAAGTTCAAGCTGCACGGCGCTCCCTATATCGAGCACCTCACCGGTGGTTCTGCCCTGCACATGAACCTCGAGGAGCACCTGTCGAAGGAGCAGTATATGAAGCTGTTGAAGGTAGCTGCCCAGGAGGGTTGTAACTACTTCACATTCAATATCCCCAACACCGTCTGCAACGACTGCGGCCATATCGACAAGCGCTACCTGAAGGAATGTCCGCACTGCCATTCGAAGAACGTGGACTATATGACGCGTATCATCGGCTATCTAAAGCGTGTGTCTAACTTCTCGCAGGCCCGTCAGGAGGAAGCCGCCCGCCGTTATTATGCGATGGCAGATAAGTAATGCTGAAGTACGTTAATACAGGCATAGTATTTCAGGAGATACCCGACGAAGTGACACTGGCAATTAATATTTCTAATTGCCCGTGTCACTGTCCTGGTTGTCATAGCCGTTACCTTTGGGAGGATGTCGGCCTGCCGCTGACCACTACCGCCATCGATGATTTCGTGGAGAAATACGGCACGAACCTTACGTGTATCGCCTTTATGGGTGGTGACAATGATCCGCGGGGTGTGGACCATCTGGCAGAGTATATCCACGAGGAGTATCCACAGCTGAGCGTGGCGTGGTACAGTGGGCGTACGGTGATCTCATCGAAGATTGACAAGCAGAACTTCGACTATATCAAGATCGGGCCGTATATCAAACACCTCGGTCCCCTGAAAAACCCCACAACCAACCAGCGCCTCTATCGCCGCACCGACGAAGGCGAATTCGAAGACATCACCTTCAGATTCTGGAAGAAATAATAAGACTGCGCACCCTTGCCGTCGATATGAAATACGAAACACTTTGGCACAGACTGGCGGACATTTATGATACAGACGAGGCAAAGGCCATCGTCAGGTGGATGCTGGACATCAGGTTCGGGCTCTCGCTGACGGATATTGTCTGCGGGAAGCTGGACGAGATGACGGAGGCAGAGTGTGAGACCTTGGAAGCGATGATGCAACGGTTGGAAGCGGGCGAGCCCGTGCAGTATGTAGTGGGCACAGCGGAGTTCTGCGGACGACGGTTTCATGTGGAGCCTGGGGTGCTGATTCCGAGGCCAGAAACGGGAGAGCTTTGTGAGTGGATGATTGCATCGGACAAACACGGACTAACACGGACTAACGATATAGCAGCTGAAAAAGCAGTCCGAGAAAGTCCGCGTCTGTCCGATGCAAATATTCTCGATGTGGGGACAGGAAGCGGATGTATCGCGATTACGCTGGCGCTGGAGATGCCTCAAGCAAAGGTGACGGCATGGGACATCTCCGATGATGCCCTCCGCATCGCAAAGAAGAATGCAGAAGCACTGGGTGCCGAGGTGACCTTCGAAAAACGAGATGCCTTGAATCACGGGGACAGGCACTCTGATCTCCGCTGCGCTACGATCATTGAGCCAGTCCCCATGATTCATCCTGTCCCCATGATTCAGCAGTGGGACGCGATCGTGAGCAATCCGCCGTATGTGTGTCAGAAGGAGGCTGCGACGATGGAGAGACATGTGCTGGAGCACGAACCGCACCTAGCATTGTTTGTGCCTGACGACGACCCGTTGCGCTTTTATCGCGCTATCGCCAAATATGGTCAGAAGACGCTGAAACCTAATGGTCTGCTCTATTTTGAACTGAACCCCCTCTATGCCAGCGAGACAGAGTCGATGGTTCGCGAGCTGGGCTATGCAGAGACAGGAATCAAACTGGATGTGTTTGGTAAACAACGATTCCTTAAAGCCTTCAACAAAGGTTAATGGACAATGGATAATGGATAATTGAAAATGACGGAACAAGAAGCATATCTGAAACTAGCAGCCCTCTGTGCCAATGCTGAGCATTGTCAGCATGAGATGTTGGAGAAGATGCGAAAGTGGGAAGTACCGGAAACGGTACAGGCCCGAGTGATGGCACGTCTTGTGAAAGAGCGCTATGTGGACGATGAACGTTATGCCCGTGCTTTCGTGAAGGACAAGATCCGTTACAACAAATGGGGTCGCAGGAAAGTGCAGCAGGGCCTCTGGATGAAACATATCAACGACGAGATCCAGAAGAAGGTGCTCGATGAGGTAGACGATGAGGAGTATCTGAAAGTACTGCGGCCGCTGCTGAAACAGAAAAACAAGAGTATCAAGGCAGAGAACGACTACGAGCGCAATCAGAAACTCGTACGCTTCGCCCTTGGACGCGGCTTTACCTTCGACATTATCAAGCAATGTATGGACGTAGACGACATAGACGAAGAAGACTATGATTAGTTTTTGGAGTCGATTGTTGGATCTTATTTCACCGCGGTTGTGTGTGGTCTGCGGCAACAGGTTGGCGGTGACAGAAGAGACCTTGTGCAGCAAGTGTTACTTGCACTTGCCACGCACGGACTTCGCAAACGACCTCTACGAGAACGTGATGGCGAAACTGTTCTGGGGTCAGATCAAGTTGGAGAAAGCCACCGCCCTGTTTTATTACGAACCGCACGCTGAGACCGCCCAGATACTCTACGAACTGAAATACAAAAACCACCCTGAGATCGGTGTGGTGATGGGAAGGATGATGGCCAAGGAACTGATGAAGAGTGGACTGTTTGAGGACATCGATGCCCTTGTGCCCGTGCCGTTGGCGAAGAAACGCGAACGTAAACGCGGCTATAACCAGAGTCTGGAATTGGCGAAGGGGGTGAGTGAGGTAACGGGATTACCCATCGCCAATCTGGTAATCAGACGCACGAAGTTTGTGGGGAGTCAGACCAAGCGTGGGCGATGGGAACGCAACGAGAACGTAGAACATGTGTTTGAACTTGTGGATGATAACATCAGCGACCAGCACCTGCTGTTGATCGACGATGTGGTGACCACAGGTGCCACCGTTATCGCCTGTGCCAAGGAAATGCAGAAGGCGAGCAACGTGAAAATCAGCGTGCTCGCCCTCGGCTTCGCAAAATCGTAGGGAACTTCTTCCCTCTTACATCTTACTTCTTCAATTCCTCAGCGATGATCTGTGCCAAGCGACGGGCACCCTTATCATCGGGATGAATGCCGTCGGAGAGCATCTTATCACCATCGTTGGCATAGAGGGTGTGGAGGTCGATGACTTTCAGACCGTATTTCGCAGCCACCTCTTTCTGGATGGGGATGATGCCATTGACAATCACAGAATCGTTGATATTCCACGTAGACTTGAAAGCGGGAATGGGTGTGCAGAGATAGATCTGCGGCTTTACAGGCTCAGCAGCCTGACCCTTCTTAGCTTTCTTTCCTTTCTTTGCAGGCTGAGCGAGCGAAGGACAAAGGGCGGTAATCATCTGCTCGAGGTCCTGACGGAACTCCGCATTGTACTTCCAGTTCTCGGGTTTCGAGTCGTTGGTGCCGAGTTTGATAATCACGATATCGGGCTTGAAGGCAAGCGCATCACGCCACGCCTGCTCGTTCATATAGGGATAGTCGCCCTTGTTGAGCATCGTTCGTGCGCTCACACCGAAGTTCTTCACACAATAGTCGTTGCCCAGGAGTCGTTGTAGCTGTGCAGGATAGCCATTACGCGGTGCGAGGTCGATGCCGTGACCATCGGTGATGCTGTTACCGATACAAGCCACACGGATGGCATCCTGCTTGGGCGCCTTCAACTGATCGAGCCATTTACCGAGGGTTGCGAGCATCTCGTTGTGATAGGCAAACCACTGTCCGAAACCATAGCCGTGACCACCCGTAGGATAGAGCAACAGCATACAGTCGTTGCCGGCATTACGCATGGCGGTATAGTAGGTCAGACCGTTGGTGAGCGGTGGCACGAGGTTATCATCGCCCGACATGATGATACAGGCAGGCGGTGTGATATGACGCTGCACAGCATTGTTGGTAGAGAACTCACGCACGATCTTCGGATCTTTCTGGTCCTCACCCAGGAAATTGCGGCACGACCACATATGCGACACCTTTTCGTCCATCGAAATAACGGGATAGAAGAGAATGGTGAAGTCAGGACGTACGTCATATTCAGAATGTGTAGAGATGACTGATGCCAAGTGACCACCAGCCGAGAAGCCCATGATACCTACATCGCGGGGGTTGATGCCCCAGACGGTTGCGGAGTCGCGAACGATACGGAATCCCTGCCATACATCGCTCATCGGAATCATACGGTTACCTTCCGGCAGACGATAGTTCACCACGAAATAGGCGATACCCTTCTGGTTGAGCCAATCGGCAGCCATCGTACCCTCATGGGTGTTTGACAACACGGAGTAGCCACCGCCAGGAATACCCACAATGGCTTTGCCCGAGGGTTTCGTGGGGAGGAAACACACCATTTGTGCCTTCCCGTCTTCCGTCAGATCAAGTGTAAACTTACGCGCAGTCTGGTCGGTCTTTCCGGGTTCCGCCATCCGCGGCATCTGCGCCTGCATCACGAGGGCTGCGCAGAACAAAGTAGTCAAAAATAAAATCCTTTTCATATTAGCAATTTTGAGTAATGAGTTGATAATCTGGGTGCAAAGATACAAAATATTCACTATTCACTATCCACTATTCACTATTTTTTTGTACCTTTGCACGCAAATTATACATTATATTATGGATATCAAGCATCAATTAGCCAAGAAACTGATGGATATCAAGGCCATCAAGTTGCAGCCGAACGACCCGTTTACATGGGCCTCGGGCTGGAAGTCACCCATCTATACCGACAACCGCAAGACACTGTCGTATACCGATGTGCGTTCGTTTGTAAAACTCGAACTCTGTCACGCTATCCAGGAGAACTTTCCTGAGGCCGAGGCGGTGGCTGGTGTTGCTACAGGCGCCATCGCACAAGGTGCCCTCGTGGCTGATCAATTAGGACTGCCTTTCAGCTATGTCCGTCCGAAACCGAAAGATCACGGTATGGGCAATCAGATAGAAGGTGAGATTGAGAAAGGTGCGAAGGTCGTCGTCGTTGAGGATCTGATCTCTACGGGAGGCAGTTCGCTGAAAGCTGTAGCTGCGCTGCGTGAATATGGTGTCGAGGTCGTAGGAATGGTGGCATCGTTCACCTACGGTTTCCCCGTAGCAGAGAAGGCATTTGAGGAGGCTGGTGTGAAACTCATCACACTGAGCAACTATGAGGCAGTGGTCGAAGAGGCCGCAAAGACCGGTTATATCAAGGAAGAGGACAAGGCCGTGCTCGCCGAATGGCGCAAGAGCCCGGAAACGTGGAAGCAGTAAGTAGTGAATAACGAATAGTGAATAGTTATGGGATTATTCGGAAGTGAAAGCAAATTCGAGAGTAGCGTCAAGCAGATACCCTACCCTCAGCAGGCTGTGTATGACAATATCAGCGACCTGCGCAACCTCGAGAAGGTACAGGATCGTGTGCCCGAGGATAAGGTGAACGACTTTAAGTATGACGAGGACACTGTGAGCCTCAACGTGGCTCCTGTGGGAGAATTGAAGCTGCGCATCTGCGACCGCGAGGAGCCGAAGTGCGTGAAGTTTGAGACCGTGCAGTCGCCCGTGCCCTTCAACCTCTGGATCCAGGTGCTGCCTGTGGATGAGCAGAACTCAAAGATGAAACTGACACTGAAAGCCGAGCTCAATCCCTTTATCAAGAGCATGGTTGAGAAACCTCTGCAGGACGGCCTCGAGAAGATTGCTGATGCCTTATCAAAAGTCCATTACGTATGAAACTGTGGGAGAAGAACTTTGAGATCAATAAGGAGATAGAGCGGTTTACGGTGGGAAGAGACCGTGAGATGGACCTCTATCTGGCGAAATACGATGTGCTGGGGTCGATGGCCCACATCACGATGTTGGAGAGCATCGGACTACTCGAAAAAGAGGAACTCACGGCGCTGTTGGCAGAGTTGCGGAACATCTACCATCTGGCAGAACGCGGAGAGTTCGTGATCGAGGACGATGTGGAGGATGTGCACTCGCAGGTGGAGATGCTACTCACGCGTAAACTCGGCGATATGGGTAAGAAGATCCACTCCGGTCGTTCACGCAACGATCAGGTGCTCGTAGACCTCAAGCTCTTTACCCGTCATGAACTGAAGGAGATCGCCGATGAGGTGAAGATCCTTTTCGACGAACTCATCCAAAAGAGCAATCAGTATAAGGATGTACTGATGCCCGGCTACACCCATCTGCAGATTGCGATGCCCTCTTCGTTCGGACTGTGGTTCGGCGCCTATGCCGAGAGTCTTACCGATGATATGCTCTTCCTGCAGGCTGCCTATAAGATGACGAACCGTAATCCGCTGGGCTCGGCAGCCGGCTATGGAAGCAGCTTCCCCCTGAACCGTACGATGACGACGGAGCTGCTGGGCTTCGATTCGATGGATTACAATGTGGTGTATGCCCAGATGGGCCGCGGCAAGATGGAGCGTAACGTGGGCTTCGCCATCGCCACCATCGCAGGCACCATCGCCAAGATGGCCTTCGACGCCTGTCTGTTTAACTCACAGAACTTCTCGTTTGTAAAGCTGCCGAAGGAGTGTACCACTGGTTCTTCGATTATGCCGCATAAGAAGAATCCAGACGTGTTTGAATTGATTCGTGCAAAGTGTAATAAACTGCAGAGTCTGCCTCAGCAAGTGACGCTGATCATGAACAACCTGCCTGTGGGTTACTTCCGTGACTTACAGATTATCAAGGAAGTGTTCCTGCCCGCCTTTGGTGAACTGAAGGATTGTTTGCAGATGGCTGCTTACATTATTAATAAAATAGAGGTGAACGAGCATATCCTCGATAACCCGATGTACGATCCGATGTTCTCTGTGGAGGAGGTGAATCGTCTGGCTGCCAACGGTATGCCCTTCCGCGATGCCTATAAAAAGGTGGGACTCGACATCGAGGCTGGCAACTTCAAGGCCAGTCACGATATCCACCACACCCACGAAGGCTCTATTGGCAATCTCTGCAACGACCAGATACAGGCTTTGATGCAGCAGACGCTCGATGGCTTTAACTTCGAACGAATGACGGCAGCAGAGCGCGCTCTGATTAGTGAATAGTGAATAGTTAATAGTGAATAGTCTTCCCAGATTATGCGTAAAGAGGAAATGGTGGCTCCTGATGGTGTCACTACTATTCACTATTCACTGTTCACTCTTCACTTCTTGCGAGGCTGAGGCGCCTGTGAGCAGAAAATACGTCTGTCGCTTTGTATTCAGCTATCGGGATCATTCTACCAGTCTGCTGTTTGCAGCTGCACAGAATCCTGGCACTTACGTATATGTGACTACCAAGGGCGACGGTAAGACCAGCGTGCGCCACGTGTATGTGAACAGTAATGATAGCAAGACGCCCCAGGAAGACAATGTGATCAGTACCGATATCGAAAACTACAGCAGCTACGTGCTTGGTGCCAGCAACAGCATCGGACTCTTTATTGGTACCACCAATTTCAACGGTCTCTGGGCCTACGACCGTGCTTGTCCGAATTGCAGCAGCCTGCAGGCCATGAACTGGACGGGTAACCGTCAGCAAGTGCTCTGTCCCCGCTGTCAGCGTACATATGAACTGGAAACGGGCGCCATCATCAGTGGTGATGAGGGCTCATCACTCATGCGCTATTATTGTTCTTTCGACGGTTCCATCCTTCGCGCCTGGAACTAAGTCGATATCCTACAGTTTTTTGTAATACCGGAGTGGAGCAAGACCTTCCTGCTCGGGATGAAGGATGCGGATAAAATCGTTGAGCAACCAGTCTGGACGGAAAGGCGTCTCCTCATAGAAAGAGCTCAACTCCACATTACAACCATAGACATTTTTCTCGCGGAAAGCCTTGAACTGGTTGTAGCCATGATGCTCAGCACGCAGTTCATCATAGGTGATATCGTGGTCGCTGCTATATCGGAAGAGCCAGACATCAGCCTCACCGGCCTTCTCCAAGACACTCTCGAAAGGCAATGACACAGAACCGCTGTGCTCATCACCAGCCCAGGGATGGTTACCACCCGCATCCTGAATCATCTGTCCGATGGTGCTCTTCCCCCCAGGCACATACCACACACTGCCTGTAATCTTGTCGAGCAACACCGTTTGGTTATTATTCTTGGCGAGGACCTTGAGGGTATTATAGTTTTTGTCGATGGCTTCAAAAAGACTATCCGCCTTTTGTTCGCAACCAAAAAGCAAACCATAGAAACGCAACCACTCTGCACGACCTAAAGGTGTCGTTTCCATATATTCCGCACACTCCACAATGGGGATATCGATATCCTCGAGTTTGCCGTAGCCGCCACTGTTCTCAAAGGGCGAAAGGAACAAGGCATCAGGGTGCTGGTCGATGATCTTCTCGATAACAGGACTCAGACCATCACCCACATCACTGATCTTACCCTCTTTCACCTGTTGTTGAATCCAGGGGATCTTTATGTATTTCAGATCGGCTACACCAGCAATACAGTCCTGTTTGCCAAAATCCATCAGCATGGCGCAGTGAACGGTTGAGAAGATCATGGAACGACTCAATGGTGTGCGGATAACGGTGGCGTTGGGGAGTGAAGAGTGAAGAGTGAAGAGTGAAGAATCGGCTGCCGCAGAAGTGGGGACGAGAAGATATTGGTGGAGTGTCATGCCCTCTTTCCAGGGATTCTTCAGCGTGACGACTGTATAACCATCGTAACGCACCACACTGAGTTGTGTGGCATACTTAAAAGCAAGGGTATCACCCACCGCCTGAACAGAGGAGGTCTGACCTCCCCTGCAGGCAGCGAGCAACGCTACTATCGTTGTTAGAAACAGAAATCTAACAATTCTCATCGATTACTTCTCGATAACAATGTCATCAATACAGATGTAAGTTGGTGTGGTAACACCCCAGTCATTCTTCTTTGTGCCATCGAAAGCGAACGAGAGACTCTTGATGTTCTTGAAGGCATCAACATCGCTCAGGTCACAGTACTTCCACTCCTTCACATAGTCACCGTCCTTAGCCAGATCGATCTCAAAGCGAGCACCACCGACACCCTCAGCAGGTGTGGGAGAGATAATGCACTTGAACCAATCCTCGGCCTCAAACTTACCAGGAGTCATACCGTCGCCATTGAGGATAGCATTCACCACCCAAGCAGAGTTAGTGTACCAGAAGCCTTTCACTGTAACAGCCTGATCGAAGTCGATGGTCTCACCATAGGGCTGAACCACGAGGAAGTTCTTGCCAGAAACGGCCTTACCTGTGCAGTTGTTGTACTGGTCGGGAGTCATGGTATCTTTGTTGAAAGTGGTAGCTGTGCGGTTAGAGATAGCAAAACCAGACCAGCTGCCCCATGACGGTGTGTAGTTCACAGGGAAGGTCACGCCTGCCTCAGTGTAAGAACAAGCGAAAGCCTCTGATCCATAGTTTTCGAACTTTGTACCATTTTCGTCACCACACCAGTAACCATCGGCATTGAGGTTTGCACTCTCAAAAGAGATGGTGGTGGTTGGTTTAACATAGACTGGAATGTCGTTTGTGCCACAAGAGACCAGCGACATCACAAAACCGCATACGATAGCGGCCATTGCAAAAAACTTTGTTGTTTTCATAACGCTTTTGATTTTAAAATGAAACATGTTTATTGAATGATAATTTTCTTTCTATTCTGTATATAGAAGCCCCTACGATTGGGCGAGACCTTACGACCCTGCAAGTCATGTGCGGTAGTCACTTCTTCCTTCTTCCATCTCACATCTTCCCTTATCCCCGTGGCCTGGCGGATGGCGTCGAGTGAGGCTTCCAGATGGATATCCTCAGCACTGATGATTTCAGTGGATGTCTCTCCCCACCAATTGGGAGCTGGACATTTCTGGTTAAGACCTGTGTACACACGCACAAAATCGATAAAATCGAGATTAACAGGCTGGCGTTCATCATCCACAGCCCAAGAGATATCAATACCACAGCCTTCATAATTATAAGAGGTAGCATCTGCATCGTCAGTGAAGTTGGGCAGGTTATCGGCATAACCATAGGCAAACCCCACAAGTACATAGTACCATGCGCTCCAATTGCTGTCAACCTCTTTGGAAAGATCCACCATATTATCAGGCAGACGGGTACCTTGGAAGGTAAGTCCATCAGGCAGCCATTCCGGGTAATACTCTTGTGTGTGCCAAGGCATAATACGATCGACGGTACCGCTATTTCCACGATTATCTGTCCAGGGGATATTACCCATGGGGTTTTTGTGGTATGTAACTTCGTAGCCATAGTCCACCTTTCCGACACTGTCTTTATCACAACTGCCACTGATCTCATACCAAGGGTCATCGGGCTTTCCATTACCATTAACATCCTTCGACACCATCACGATGCCCGCCTCGTTCATTCCACCGAAGACCAAGTTCTTCATCTCCTGATAGGCATTGCCCCAAATGGCGAAGTCACGTTGTCCTGGGAGGTTGGCGATGGAATGGTCGAAATGGAAAGTGATATAACCACCCCATCCTCCAAGTGCGATGATATGGGCATCAACATCTGTCGGTCCTTTGCCAGCAATACGCTCATTGCACTTACGGATCATATCTGCCTCGGTATCGCCCTCTTCGTATTCGGGAGCATCATTGACAAACTGTCCTGGTGCAGGACGGTATTCATCGACGGCCTGGATGTATTTCGAATGCTCAGACACATTGTCCATCCGCTGCGCGGATGCAGTGAATAGTGAACAGTGAATAGTGAATAGTATCACCACCCATCTCACTTTCACGTCATTGTATTTTCTCTTCATCTTCACTCTTTACTATTCACTATTCATTATTCACTATTCACTTTTATACACGAACGCTGCGTGGGCGGGGATATCGCCCGTCTTCACCTTCCAGTCGAAGGTACCATCGGGGAGGAAGTGCAGCAGTTCACCACTGGAAACATAGTTCTTGGCATCCATTAGATAGAAATCGCGATGGATGGGGTTCACGATAATGCCGTATGGCATGCGGATCTTGCTGATCTCTGGCGCCTGAGAGAGCTGAGTGCTGATAATCTCATGGGTGTGTACGTTGATAATGCCATAGGTAATGGTGTTCGTCATTGTCACCTCGCTCCACTGGCTTCCATAGAAATAGAGCGAATCGCCCACGATACAAAGATCGCTGACGGGCTGGTCCAGATGACCACCCACCATCATCTTACCCTTTGCATCTTTCGTCAACCAATAGATGGCTGGTTCATCATCCATATAGTTGCCTCTGGCTGTTACCCACAACTGATCGTATTTGTCTGCCCTGAGACGATGCAGATTAGGAGCAACGACAATCTTATCGGTCTCCTGCATGGTATTCAGATCAACCACACTCACCGTACTCTCATAGCCTTGGCCCGTCATTCCCTGATATCCACCACTGTTGGCCACAAAAAGCTGATTGCCAATGATTGCCACTTCCTCTGGCTGATAACCCACAGCACAAGAGTCTGTCTTCTGTAAGGTGAGGGTATCCACCTTATAGATGCTGCCAAGTGGACTGGAACCTGTATTCGCCACAGAACCCACATAGGAGGACACGTAGGCATAGCCATCCTTGAACGTTACATAACGACAGTTGGGGATATCCACCTTGCCTATCCTTACGGCATCTTCCACACGCGCCACCTCCACCTTATTCGAGCAGTTGATGACCAGCCAGAGACGAGAACCATAGATCTGACAATCGTTGCCCACATCACCCAACGACATCACTGTTGTGGGATTGCGCTCAGAATAGATATTACGCAGATAGTGGACGGTAGAGTCGCTGGCAGAGAGGTCGAGGTAGTCGAGGGTGGACTTGTTGGAACCCATATTCCCTTCATTCAACAGATACATACCCACAATCTCGCTCTTCACCGTCTTGCCGCCCGTATTGATATCCTCCATCGGCACCACCATCACATCGTTGCGACAGGCGGTGAGCATCAGCAGGGGCCATATGTAAAGCAAGACTCTTTTCATATCTCAACGCTTAAAGTGAGGGCATAGTTGCGGCCAGGCATGGGGTAATTGACAATCACCTCATAATCCTGGTCCAATACATTATTGACATCTGCCTTTGCCGTAAACCGTAAACTATTAACTGTAAACTGATACCTCAACGAGAGATCGCTGGTGTACCAAGGTTCCATGTGATTGTAGAGAATATTCTCCTGTTCGTCGTAGCGCTCACCAGCATAGATGAACGAATAGTTCAGATCCCAGTTCTTATAGCTCAGACCTACGATAGCAGAACCTGAGTGCCAAGGGATATAGGGTATCTGGTGTTTGTAATAGGAATCATTGGGGTCTGTCACATCTCGGGCATCCTGATAGGTGTATTGGGCACGCGTTGTCGCCACCAAATCCTTGCCTATCTGGAAATCGGCCTCAGCCTCGATATCGACACCCTTGATATGTACTTTGCCTAAATTGAGCATCGTCCAACGGAACTGCTGACCTTTGGGATAGGCCACAATCTTATCATGCACCGTATTGTAATAGGCATCGAAATGCATCTCTGCATGTCGAATGATACCGTGTTCGAAATGCTTGTTCAGCGCAAAGCCGGCATCGTATTGCAAAGCACTCTCGGGTACGAGGTTGGCATTGCCATGATCGGTATAGTAGAGATCGTTGAAGGTTGGCATGCGGAAACTCTTCTTCACATAGGCTCGCAGTGAGAAGAACGTACCCTTAAAAGGATAGATATTAACGAAAAGAGCTGGGGTAAATTTTGTGAGAGAATTGTTCGTATCCATCCCCGCAAACTCCCCCCGACGATGGGTCTTATCGTTGATAAAGGTTGCCAAGATAGAACCTTGCGCTTTCAGATGTTTGTAATCAACGGCTGTGGCGAGACTCACAAGGTTCGAGACACGAGTGGGGAAAGCGAAGTTGTAGGTATCGGCATTGAGTTTGTTCCATTTGAAATCATAACTCAACGAAGCACTCCAATTAGGGAGCAGTTCGAGAACATTGGCCGTAGAGAGGTATATCTCCTGCTGTTTATAGCGGTTATCCACAGGCAACTGCGTCGTGTCCTTATTCACATAGTGTGTATTATAATAAGCATACTTCGCCAGCCACCGTGTGCTGAAACCGTCACCGATGTTCTTATCAAATGCTGCTTGCACAAAAGTATTCAGATCCTGCTGACGCTCACCCCGTCGCCACACATTATTGACAATAGCACCAGGAATACCTCGGGCTGAGTTATAGAGATAACCCTTCATCTGCCAGCTACCTTGATAAAGCCGTCCAAAGAGATTGGCCTCGATACGTTCTGCGTGGATATCGCCATTCTGACGGACGGCTGTGGTATCCCAGGCTGTCTCGCCATTGGGATAGCGACGCTCGTAACGGAACTTGTATTTCCCGCTCGCAGTCAGAAAGCCTGCACTCACCGAGGAACTCACCGTCTCAGACAATTCCTGTTCCCAAAGTGTCGAGAATCGGAACATATCACTCGAACCATACTGCGTCTTGAACTTCAAATGAGTCTGCTCATTCTGCTCAAAATCCGGTGCTTTAGTACGGATATAAATAGCCCCTGCATGACTGAAATCAGAGGCTGGCTGGAAGATAGCGCTCTTTTGTCCGTTATACAAGGTGATCTCTTCCACATTATCAAGCGAGAACTGTCCGAGATCTATCTGACCATTCTGGGCATTACCCAATTGGATACCATCGTAGCTGATACCCAAATGATGGGTACCCATAGATCGAATGTTGACGGTCTTGATACCACCTACGCCACCATAGTCCTTCAACTGAATGCCAGAGAAATAACGCAGAGCATCGGCCACAGAGTGGGTACTTAACTTTTCCAGTATCTCACCATTGAGTTTCTGGCTGGGTACCACCTCCCGCATGGCAGGCTTCGACACCACCACAATCTCACGTACATGTTGCAGGGAATCCAACTTGCTTTGTGCCGTAGCAGTGAAGAAAGTAGAGTGAATAGTGAATAGTAGTGGCAGAAATCTCCACCACCTAGACACCATCTCCCTATACTTTTCACTATTCACTATTAACTATTAACTATTCGTTTTCTCCTAATCCCAGAGGCAGACAAACGACGACAGCACATCGGCAGGTATTCTGACTTGTCGTCTGGTAGCAAACGTCTTCCCGACAATCTCAGTGACATCATGTTTGTACCGTAAAGGACAACTTACAGCAGCGGGTCTGTCCAGGATTTTCACCTGGTTCCCTGTTTCCTCACCCAAAGGGTGAACCGATTGCGGGTGCAAAGTTACGAAAAAAGGGTGAAACGCAAAAAGAAATCTGTAATAATCTGTGAAATCTAGGTTATTTTTTATAATTTTGCACCGAAATGAAGTTACGTTGGATTGCTTTTCTGTTTTTTACACTGCTTACCACTGGTGCAAATGCCCAGCAACGGCATAGCGACGGCCTCGACGATGTGTTGCAATATGTGCCTTACGCCTCTGTGCTGACCTTGAAAGCCTGTGGTGTGGAGAGTCGCGACGAATGGCCGCAGTTGTTGGTGGCAACGGCAGGCTCGTGGGTGGTCTCAGCAGGTGTCGCCTATACCCTGAAGCACACCATCCATGAGTGGCGTCCTGATGACAGCGACAACCGCTCGTTCCCCTCAGGCCATTCCACTTTCGCCTTTGCGGGGGCTACCGTACTGCATAAGGAATTTGGACATCTGTCGCCTTGGATTTCCGTAGCAGGTTATAGTGTTGCTACGCTGACAGCCGTTGATCGAGTATGCCGTGATCGTCACCATTGGTATGATGTTTGTGCGGGAGCTGCCATCGGTTTTCTCTCCACAGAACTTACCTACTATGTCACCGATCGTCTTTTCCCATATCATAACGTCTCCATAGCCTTTACAGGCAACTCCATCGACTTCGCCCTTCGCTGGTAATCAGAATAGGTGCGTGATAAGAATCTTCACACCTATTAGAATAAGAATCACGCCTCCCAATAGTTCCGGCTTAATCCGACGAGTAATGGTCTTGCCAAAGCGACGGCCCAAATGATATCCCACAATACTGAAAAGAAATGACACAATGCCTATAATCAACAGAGGCATCGTGAGTTGTGATAGTTCTGTAAAACCCGTACAGGCAAAAGAGATGCCAATCGCTAAGGCATCGATGCTTGTGGCAATGGCCAAAAGTAACTGCGTGCGCAATCTGCTGGGATTAAAATGCTGATCTTCTTCATCTCCAAAGCTCTCCCAGATCATCTTACCACCAATGAATCCTAAGAGTCCGAAGGCAATCCAATGATCATAAGCCTCCATATATGCCTGAAAATGACTGATGCCCAGCCACCCCAATAACGGCATCATGGCCTGGAAGAAACCAAAGAGAAACGCCATTCTTAATAATGGAAAATGGAAAATGGAAAATGGATAATTATTGCTGCGCGTGGACAATTGTCCATTATCCATTGTCCATTGTCCATTAAATAAAACCCCACTAACAATGGAAACCGTAAAGCAATCCATCGCCAAGGCTACGGCTAAGAGGATGATATCCAGTAGGTTCATATCATATTTATTTGCCCGATTCTTGTATTTTGCCCGCAAAATTACGAAATAATTATGAATTATGAATTATGAATTATGAATTTTTTTGTATCTTTGCACCAAGAAACTAAAAACTATTCCATATGAAGAAAACAATAATTCTCGGAATGCTGATGGCCATATCAATGTCGATGCAGGCTAAGCAAGTGACCATTCAGACCAGGAACACCACAATGGTGCTCGAAGTAGAAAACGGCAAACAGCCACAGTATGTCTATTATGGCGCTAAACTCAGTGACTATGACTTGGCGCATCTGCAGGTGCCTCGTAATGGTCGTATGGATGCCTATCCTGCCTACGGTATGAACTGTCCTGCTGAGGCTGCTCTCGCCATAAAACATGCCGACGGTAATCTATCGACGGAGTTGGTTGTCAGAGACATGGAGACTAAGGGCGATGTAACTCGGATTACTCTGAGTGATCCGGTTTATCCGACAACTGTCGCGCTTTGTTTTAAAGCCTATGAGGATGAGGATATGATTGAGACCTGGGCGGAAATCAACAACGGTGAGGCCAAACCCGTCACTTTGACGCAATTCGCCTCCATCTCCCTGCCCATCCGCAGGGGCAATGTGTGGCTCTCACATTTCTATGGTTCCTGGGCTAATGAAGCTCGTTTGGTGGAAGAGCCTATCCTGCCTGGCGAAAAGGTCATCAAGAATAAAGATGGTACACGCAACTCGCATACCGATCATGCGGAGGTGATGTTCTCGCTCGACGGCAAAGGTCAGGAGAACACAGGTCAGGTGATTGGCGCTGCCCTCTGCTACTCTGGCAATTTCCAACTGAAGATCGATACCGACGATACGGAATACCACTATTTCTTTGCAGGCATCAACCCCGACAACTCTGAATATCACCTGAAGAAGGGCGAGACCTTCACGACACCTAAGGTGGCGCTGAGCTTCTCGCAGAATGGTCTCTCTGGCATCTCGCGCAATTTCCACAAATGGGGCCGCAAGTATATGCTCATGCACGGCGACAAGGAACGCAAGATCCTGCTCAACTCGTGGGAGGGTGTCTACTTCGATATCAACCAGCAGGGAATGGACCAGATGATGGGCGACATTGCCTCGATGGGTGGCGAGCTCTTCGTGATGGACGATGGCTGGTTTGGCGACAAAT